>ENA-OWNK01000196-OWNK01000196.1-metagenome-genome-assembly--contig:-NODE-196-length-29378-cov-14.074651_pt1 | contig 29378 bp, 9 predicted proteins | sample MGYA00245343_ERZ651121 | MGnify/ENA primary metagenome ERZ651121 (study PRJEB26857, sample SAMEA4031775) | metagenome | biome: human; feature: oral; material: saliva | place: Philippines | collected 2014... | reverse complement strand
AAAAAAGAAGAAGAAGCAGAAGAAAAGCGTAAAAAAGACGAGGAAGACGCTGGAGCTGAGCTTAGAAGGCGTGTTATGGAGCGTAATCGTGAAAATCGCGGATAAAGATGTTGTTAAAACAACATCTTTTTTCTTTTGTTTTTATTTATATTTTTGTGATATAATATTTGTGATATTATAAAAAGAAACGGAGATGCTTTATGAGGAAAAAAAATCTAGTAGTAAGTGGACTACTGTTTGTTACAGCAGTCCCAACATTTATTTATACGTCACCTCATATTAACCCTCAAGCTGAGGGTCAAAGTGAGGGGCAAAATGATGGTCAAAACAATATGGACCATATTAAACCAACTTATACGTTAGAAAATATTGGGGAATTTATCGCACCGACACCACCTAGACCGAAATCTACTATAAATTATTTAAGCGATAGTGGTGGCAATAGTGCGTTTAGATATGTACACGGTAATGGTAGTGATCTTAAAGAGGTTACTGATTATGTCAGAGGTGATGGTGGTGACCTTAGAGATTCCGCACCAGATGCATACGGACGAGCTTCTGCTGTTGTTATTATAATGGAGCATTATGACGGATCGTATTATGTGGGTAGTGGTAACTTTGTTGGTTCGAGGACGATTCTAACCGTTGCTCATAACTTTTTAGAAGACCATTTAGATAATACAATGAGTAAACTTAAGTCTGTTAGAATTGTTATTGGTAGTAATAGCCCTATGCGTGGTCATTACGATAACCCCACGTCTGGTGTAACATATAAGGTCGATAAGAGTAAAATAAGATTCTTTAATCAAAATGGTTTTAGTATGTCTAGCTCAAGACGTGATGATAAGATTGTATGGCAAAATGATGTTGCTGCTATTCAAGTGGATTTTCCATTTGAATTAGCTGCGTTTCAACAAGGTTTAAAAAATAATGAACATACAAGGGTTGCACCATTATCTGAGATGGATGGTATGACTAATAATTCAGCAGTTGTTGTCAATGGATATCCAGGTAACCATAATGTAGGTACTGAGAAGGCGGCTGGTTTAGCAAGGGATATATATCATGGTAAATTATATAGAGCAGCAAGTAATATTAGAGATATTTATCCAAGTGATAATCATCCAGGGCGCATATTTACGTATCATAATACGAGTCTTGGTGGTATGAGTGGTTCATCAGTTCTTAATGATAAGGGTAATGTTGTAGGTACATATAACTTTTCAACAACGGGTGGTGACACACCGGATGAGGAAGGTCATGCAGGTGGTGTTATATTCGGAAAAACACACAGAGACTGGCTTGTTGGATTACTTAATGCTAATAAACAACCAGCGGGTTGGGCGAATGTTGCGGGCAGATCTGAAAGATTTTATTATGACACTAATGGTGAGTTAGTTCGAAATGCTGATAAAGCAATTGATGGCAAGGTTTACAGGTTCAACAACTTTGGTGTAGCATCAGTTGTTGGTAATGTTAACACATCTAAAGTATATGTTAAGCGAATTGATGATAGAGGTAATACTATTTCAAGACGTGAAGTAGGTGTTGCTAAGACAGGTGAACCGTTTAGAATAGTTAAAAGATTTTTAATAAAATCTTATCAAATTTATTAGATTCTAAACAAAATTTAATTAAATATTGATAAAAATTTAGCTAAAACTATACGGTGCTTATCGAGAAATCGGTGAGTATCATTACAAGCGTTAATTGCTAAGACCACCCTAAAGCCTTATTGACTGAAACGGAGTCTGAAAAGACATACGGAATAGTTGTGAAAACAGAAAAAACAATAAGGATGACCTATGGTGAAATAAAAGCTAATTAGTGGTTCATAATAAAAAATAGTGAATTTGAACAAACGTTAGTCCTAAGGGTTATACATATAATGGGTTATTTAGCAGGGAACACTCTAAGGATTTTAAGGAATCTACGAGGGACCTTCAACGACTATCTCCTGATGGGGGAGTAAAACCCGAAGCTTATGCGGGAAGAAAAATGCTTGGTCTGACTGCCTTGTATAAGGTAAAAGATTGACAAATAGTCTGGGCTCTATTCGAAAGAAAGAGATGTCTGCTGGAGACAGTAAGACTGCATTAAAAGTTGCGTTTTAATGTGAACGAGATAAATTTACTTAATATGAAAAACTTAATAAATCATTGTGGTTTCTTGTATTCTAGGGTGTTTTGTGATATACTTATTACATACTTTAGAAGGAAGGAGAAACTATGAAAAAGACTGCAATAAAAGTTAGATTAATACCTACAAAAGAACAACAACGTCTATTGTGGATGCATGCTGGGACAAGAAGATACGCTTATAATTTTGCTAAAAATTATAGTGAAAACTATTATAAAGAGCATGGGAGAAGCATTTTTGCTAGTGAGATTGCAAAAATATTTAGAGCACAATATGATCAAATTCCATGGATCAAAGATATTTGTAAAGATGTGGTTCACGAAGCAATCAAAGATTATGGTAAAGCTCGAGAAAAATCATTTAAAGATTTTGAAGATGGTTTTCATACTTCTTTTAAATCAAAAAGAGATTTATATCAAGGTTTTGCGGTAGATGCTAGGAAGATTAAAATAGATGGTAAAGTATATTTACCTATGATTGGTTGGTTATCTGTTAATCAAACACCAAAGAGAAGGAAATATGGAAATCCTAGAGTTGTTTTTGATGGTCAGTTTTGGTATTTATCACTTGTATTAGAAATTTCTGAAACAGAAGTTGAGCTAACAGATGAAGTTATTGGTATAGACCTCGGGCTTAAGAGTTTAGCTGTTGTTTCTAATGGTGATATATATGAAAATATCAATAACACTAAACAGGTTAAAGATCTAGAAAAGAAGAAAAAGTCACTTCAACGTGAAATGAGTAGACGATATAAAGAAGGCTCGAAAGTACAGTCTAAGAACTATATGAAGAGTAAAAGAGAACATTTGAAAGTTTCTAGAAAGCTTAAAAATATTCGTCAAAACCATTTACATCAAGTATCAGCGGCTATAGTGAAAACCAAGCCAAAAGCTATTGTTCTTGAAGATTTGAAAGTGTCTAAAATGCTTAAAAATAAACGTCTAGCAAAACCAATCTCAGAAGCTTGTTGGTATACAATGAGACAATTTATAACCTATAAAGGCGAAAGATGTGGGATAAAAATTGTACTTGCTGATGAATGGTTTCCTAGTTCGAGACTTTGTTCAAATTGTCATGAAAAATTTAATGAAGTAGAACAAGGTAGAACATGGGGTCTAGGCATTCGTGAATGGACTTGCACTTGTTGTGAGTGTAAACATGATAGAGATTTAAATGCGGCGCTTAACTTGAAATGGTATTATAATAATCAAGTTTAAGAATATTGGGAGAGGATACCTCCTAAGTGTGGAGTTCTTATACCATATCATCTCATTTTCGAATGAGTAATGATGGGACGATGAAGCACAAACAATGATGATTTATTAAGTTGATGTTTAATGAAGTAATTTTGTTGAACATTATAGATTTAAGTAAATTTATCGTATCCGTTTAAATATAATGGTAAGAAAGAATATGATAAAGAATCAGCGACATTCAAGCGTGATTGGTTATTAGTTTCTTATAATGGGGTTACTGATGGTCGTGATTTAACAGTTGAAGCAAAAGATGGTAACGGTGATGTGGAAATCATTGAGATGTATCACTCTAACTGGAGGTCACTTGATAGACGTGAGCTTAATAGGGTTATTGGTGAAATAGAGCGTGATACTAAGCTTCATGATATTCCAGCTTCTGATTTTGGTCAATATACGTCAGGTGACGCTCTACATAAGGTTGAAGATCTTAGAAAACAACTTGATGCTAAGTTAAAAGAAGCAAAAGATATGAATTCTAAGACGGACGCGGATGATAAGAGTGTATGGCGTAATCAGTCAGAGATTGATAAATTAGTTACAGCGTTAACTCCGTTTAAAAAAGAAATAGATGATGTTTACAATAAATATAAAACATTTAAGGATACTGAGAAAAGTGGACTTCGAAATAAAGCGAATGAAGCGCGAAATTATTTCACAAGCGTTTCATCTAAGTCAACAAGGGATGTTAAGAAATCAGCAGTAGATGCATATGAAAAAGCCAAGAATGATTTAAGGAGTGCCTTATCTGCTGTGGATAGATTTACGAATGATAGAAGTATAATGTTTAAATCAAAAGAGGTTAGTGATAAGTTAGCTGATATTGAAGTTAAACGAAAAGCGTTGGAAGTATCGGTTAAGGGATTAGAAGCTGGGGTGGAATATTCTAATTTAGAACCACTTAAAGCGAAAATTGGTGAACTAGATGCTTCTGTTAAGAACGTACCGAAGGGTACTTATACTGAAGCGAGTCGTCGTAATTACGATACAGCTGAAGCTAGTTCTAAGAATGTTCTTAAGCAAGCTAACGATTTAGTTAATTCTAAACCAGTTAAGTCTGATCAAGCTCGTGTTGATAGGATGGCAAATGATGTTGGTGTTAGTAGGAATAAACTAGAAGAAGCTCGTAAAAACCTTGTGAGTGATGAGTTAGATAAAGGGCTTAAAGACAAGGTTTCTGGTTTAGTTGATAAATTATCTAAAGTTAAGTACGGAGATGGTTTTGAAATTCGTAATAAAGATGAGAACAAAGAGCTAGAACGACTGTTACTTGGTAACTATTTAGGTCGTGACGTACCGGATTATAAAACGAAATTGGCTAGCATCACTCGTAAGAGTGATTTTGATAGAGTATTTACTAAAAATGTTATAGAAAAATTAGAGAAAGTGAGTACTTTGTCTGATAAGATTGAGCAATATGAGATTGTGAAGAATAAAAACAAAACACCGTTTACTGTTAAGTACATTGATGATAATAATATGGAACAAGGTAAACAGACTATTGTAACTGAAGGACGTGACGGTGAAGTTGAAATTACTGTTAAGAAATGGAAAAAAGATGGTGTTGAAGAACTTATAAGAACTAATGTATTATCAACACCTATACAACAAGTTGTTCGTCGTGGTACTATGGTTATAGGAAGTGATACTGAGACTACTGAAGAGGATGTTAAACACACCACTGAGTATGTAAATGATGATGAGATGGATGCTGGTACTAAGAAAGTGGTAACTAAAGGTGAGAACGGTCGTAAGAAAATTATTAAACGATATGTTACTCAAAACGGAAGACGTGTTGGTTTACCGGAGGTTAAAGAAGAAATCATTAAACAACCTGTAAAAGAAATCGTACATGTTGGTACGAAGGGTTCTGATAAGGTTGTAGAACGAGTTGATGTGCCGTTCACAACTAAGAAAGTTGAGGATGAAACTCTTAAGGTCGGTTTAGAGCGAATTATAACTCAAGGTATCAATGGACAAAAAGAAATTACTAAACTTTATAAAACAATCAGTGGAAAACGTGTTGGTGAACCAACTGTTACTGAAAAAGTGATTAGGGAGATGGTCGAAAAAGTTATTCATGTTGGTGTATTAGATAGTAAACAAGAAGTTGAAACGGTAGATGTTCCGTTTAAGATTGAAGAAATTGATGATGATAATTTAGAAGTAGGTAAAACTGAAACGTACCGTGAAGGTAAAGTCGGTAAGAAAGAAATTACTAAGACTTATAAAGTTATTAAAGGTCAAGTTGTTGGTGAGCCAGTTGTTAATGAAAAAGTGGTAACACATGCTGTTAATAAGGTGGTTCGTGTTGGTACTAAAGGTGCTGAAACTGAAGTGAGTACGAAAGATTTACCATTTGAAACGAAATATATTTATGATGGTTCGATGCTTAAGGGCGAAAGTAAAGTTGAATCAGAAGGTAAAGTTGGTAAGGTTGAGGTAACTAAGATTTACACACTCAAAAAAGGTAAACGGGTGGGTGAGCCGAGAGTTGTTGAGAAAGTTATAGAAGAAAAAGTTGATAAAGTTGTTAGAGTTGGTATTTTAGTTAAGAAAGACGAACCAAAAGTTGAGACTCCGAAGACTGAAACCCCAAAAGAGCAACCTAAAGTTGAGGTTCCGAAAGTTGATACACCAAAAGAATCACCGAAAGACACACCTCACGAGCAGCCTAAAGTTGAGGTTCCGAAAGCTGAAGTACCGAAGGTTGAAACACCTAAAGAGTCGCCAAAAGCTGAGACTCCAAAAGCCGATATACCTCATGAGCAACCAAAAGAGCAACCTAAGACTGAAACACCGAAAGAGACCCCGAAAGTTGATGTTCCAAAAGAATCTCCGAAGGATTCACCTCGCGAGCAACCTAAAGTTGAAGTTCCGAAAGATGAGCCGAAGGGCGAGGATCCAAAAGGTGGTGTAGATAAACCTAAGGTTATTGAGAAAAAAGTGCGTGATATTATCGATCCGACATTACCGAAAGGTCAAGTTAAAGTATTATCTGAAGGACGAGACGGCGAAGCTGTCACTCAGATTATTGATGGTAAAAAAGTTGATGTTATTAAATCTGAGCCGATTGATAAGGTCGTAATTAAAGGTGGTAAGGAATTACCGAATACAGGTTCTACTGAAACTTATGCAGGACTACTATCATTGGTAGCGTTTTTAGGCGGTGCAATGTCGCTTAGAAATAGGAAACGTAAATAAAGTAAGAAACGTTACAGAATTTTTTCTGTAACGTTTTTGTTAATTTTTTAAGTATATTTTATGTTATAATAAGAGATATTCTTTGGTGCTAAAAAGAAAATAAATTAATGAGGAAGTTACGAAGTATGGGTAAAAAGATTGGTGCTGTAACATTTGGTGCAGCTTTACTAGCGTGTGGTGCGTTCGCAACTGATGCACATGCAGCTGATGTTAAACCCGAAGATGATTTACATATAAAGAGCGAAAATCATGGTGATGTGAAACTTAGTGATGTAAATCAAGTAAAAGGGGATTTGGATAAATCTGTTTCAAAAGTTAATTCAGTAAAACATGAAAAAGCTGAAACATTTAAACAGATTGAATCAAAAAAAGTTGCAAAAACTGAAACTGAAAATAAATTAAAAGAAATTAAGAATACAGGTTCACAAATTGAGAAGGAAAATACTAAGAAGGCTTTACTTAATGTTAAGAAAGCAGAGTATGAAAATAAAGTTACGAATATTAAGTCGGAGCAAAAAGAAATTAGCGATAAATTAGATAAGAAAACTAAAATAATTGCTGAAAAAGAGCAGGTTATCAAAACTAAAGAGCAAAACGTTGTTTCTATAAATAATGAGATAAAACATGTTGAGTCAAGTAAAGTTGATACGATCGTTCAAAAAGGTAACGTAGCGAAAGCTGAACAAGATGTTAACACAGTTAATCGTGAGATTAAGGAGAAAGAAGCTGAGCTTGAGAAGCTTAAAAACGCTGAACAAAATAGGGTTTCTGTACTTCAGAAACTAAATGTCGAAAAAGATGAGAATGAAAAACGTATTGTTAGTTTAGGTAGAAATAAGGACGAGGTTACTAAGAAACTTAGTGATTTGAAAATTAAAATTGATGATGTTAATTCTAAATTTGGCGTAGATGGACTTATAACTAAGGTTAAATTTAATCCTGATTTTGTTTCAGGTTTAAAGGATTATTTAGCAAATCCTGATAAAACTAAGCTTGAAAAACTTATTGCAATGGATGGCAAATTAATTAACAGCTTTTTATTACACGAGTCTTGGGATGATGTGTATAAAAATACTGAGAAAGTTGATATTGAACATTTATCTGAGCATGATAGTATTTTATTTTCAGAATATTTTGCTTTACTGAATAACCAAATTCGTGAACAATTTGGTATGCCTCCGCAACGAGTTAATTTAAATACACAAAAATTTATTAATGATGTTGCTAAAAAAACAATGGCTGATGATTTTAGTAAATCTGAGCATTATCACAGAGCGTTAAATGAAATGGCTTTAAAATATGGTATTGATAAGGAAGATCAAGGTGATTTATACAATCGTTTTGAAAGCCAAGATTATACGTTGGTTAAGAAATCAGAAGGTAAACAACTTTCTAAAAAGTATGTTTATGACGCGATATATCGTAGCTTAATTCGTTTCTATCATGAGGGTCACATGACAGGTCATTATGGACACGCTAAACATTTACTTAATGATGCCGAAACACTTGCTGTTGGGCTTGCTGTAACTAGTGATGATGATGCGGGGCAATGGGGGTTTAATCAACTCAAAATATCAGTAGCATCAGTTCATAAGTGGGTGCATCATAATAGATCTGAGTGGCGTGATAAGTTCAGTGGTTTATCACATGCTAATATTGATTTAATTGATGTTGCTGAAGATGCTAATCTTAAGCACGATTATGATAAGCTTGTTGTTAAGCGAGATTTAATCCAACGAGATATTGATGAACTTAATATTAAGAATAAAAAGATTGTAAATTCTATTGTGTTGAATAGTAAACCGATTGATTTTGGGGACGTAGAGAGAAGTATTTCGCTTCTAAAATCTAAACGAGAAGTTTTACTCAATAAGCTGGATGCTGAAAAATTGAAATTAAATGAAGTTTTAGATGGGATCGATAAAGGGGATAAATTAATTCATGAGCTTAGTAAGAAACGAAATGAAGTAAATGATGAACTTAAAATTTTACAGAAAGATTTAGTTAAATCAAAAGGTGAACTAGATGTTTTACGTAAAGATTTTGTTAAAGTCGATATTAAATTAACTGAGGCGCAATCAGTGTTAGATGATGTTTTAGGGCAACTTTTGGAGTCAGAAAGTAAAATTAAGAAACTTAAGGATTTAGCTACGACAGAAGGCGATGTTAGTTCAGAATTAAGTAAACTTGATGATGAAATAGCTGAGCTTAATGAGAAGTACGAGAAATTTGATAATGTTATTCATGAATTAGAACTTCAAGTTGATGAGTTAACTACTAAGTATAATAAAGCAAAGTTAGCGTATGATTCGCAAGAGGTGGTATCAGCCGTTGTTATGAAGAACTTAGTACTAGAAGTTCCAGAGTACGATTTATCGTTACTAAATCTTAAGCCAAGGTCGCTAGATGAAGTTGTTAAGAAAATTGACGGAGCGACAGGTTTTGTTCCTCCTGAGGATAAAAAACCTGAGGATAAAAAACCTGAGGATAAAAAACCTGAGGATAAAAAGGTGAGGTATAGCGTTTCACATATTGTTGGACGTACAGAATCAGTGGTTGAAACTAATGTTCCACACAATATTGAAAATGTGGAATCAGAGGTCAAAACTAATGGTAAGAAGTTACCAAATACAGGTTCTAGTGATAGTGGGCGCTTAGTTGGTTTAGGTGCTATTTTTACAGGATTAATTTTGAGAAGAAAAGTTAAGGAAAATAAATAACAAGAAAAGATGAATGCAGTTGTAATTTCAGTTATAATCCATTCTCTTTTTATTTCTTCTCAGAGGGAAATTGTGATATAATATTTACGTAAATATTGTAAGAGAAAGGAATTTTTTATGAAGAAGAATATGAAGAAAGTCGGAATGATAGGTCTTGTAGGAGTTATGGCAACTACAGCTATTCCGACATACGTTTATAATAATATTAATGTAGAAGCAGCTCGTAACCATGAAGGCGTTTGTCAGATTGAGACTAAAAATGGGCAAATTACATTCAATGCTAGAAGTACAACTGTAACTAATGCAAAACCTGTTGATTTATTATTAATTGCAGATGGGAGTGGTTCAATAGATGCACAATATATGTATATCATCGTACATATGTCTAAAGCAGTGGTTGATAGCTTACCTGAAGGTTCTAGGGTTATGGTGGCGTCTTACATAAGAAATGAAACTGATTCGTATCAAGGTGTTCCGACAAGGATGCTAACTAAAGCTGAGGCACAAGCGTTTTTCGATGGTATAATTAATAGTGGTGGTAGCTCTTTATTAACTTATAGGTCAGATGCTGTTAGAAATCAAATAAATAACTACTTACCATCAACAGGTGCGGCTAATGGTCAATATGAAGAAATTTTTGCTAAAAATCTAAAACAAGGGAATACTACTTCGGTACTGCAACTTACGGATAGTTGGCTTGATGGCGAGGATATAGATAGAAGTTTTGCTGCTTGGTCTAAAGCTAATGCTAAGACATTCATGAGTGTTCTTATAAATGGTAAACCCGGTATATCTTATGATAAGATGGTAGAAGTAGGGCACCCTAATATTTATGCGACAGGACAGCCTGTTGATGTTATTCAGAATTTATCAAAAATAAATCAAGATATTGTTAATCAGTTTAAAGATACAGCAACAGAGACAATTACGCCTAAAGGTCGTGTTCAAGTTGATGCACCAGAAGGTATAACTTTAAAAGAAGTAAAATTGGTAGCACCTGACGGTAGAGAAGAGACTTTATCAATAAAAAATAATAGAGTAGATATTGAAAAAGAATTACCCCAAGATGGTAATTATACACTTAAAGTAAAAGCTGACGGTTTAGTCCATGAAAATAAAAAGGTCACAATGAGTGCAACGGTTGGTAATGGAAAACCTGTAACTGGGGAAATCTTGTTCGAAGGATGTCAGGATCTGGTAGCTGGAACTAAGGAAGAAAAAGAAAACGTAAATATTCCGTTCGAAACTAAGTATGAAGATACTGATACGTTACCAGCTGGTGAGACAAGGGTTAAACAAGAAGGTGTCGTTGGTACGAAAGAGATTAAACGTGTGTGGAAGACAATTAATGGTGAAAAACAAGGGAACCCAACGGTAACCGAAACAGTTGTTAAACCAAAGGTCGATAAAATCATATTACGAGGTACTCAGCAGAAGAAAACTGTTTATTACCGTATACTGGATGCAGCTGGTAAAATAATTAAGGATAATACTAAAGTGAGCGATGGTTATAAAGGGGCTAAATATAGTGTCACTAAACCAACGCTTGCTGGATATGAGATCGAACTTAAAGCTGGAATGCAAGAAAATGGTACACTAGAAGGTAAAGACGTTATTGTAGACTACGTAGCTTACAAGTTAGGGCGAGGTGTTAAAGCTAAGTATGTTGATGAAACAGGTGCTGAGCTGAAAGGTGAAGTGTTGGTTCAAAAAACAGGACTTAGAAATGGTACTAAGTATAGTGTTGCACCGGAACCGGTTCTTGAAAAAGACGGTCTTAAGTATGTTTACAAAGAGCTTAAACAAGGTTCAGCCCCAGCTAGTGGCGTAGTTTCAGATAATGAACAAGTAGTTACATTTGTTTATAAAAAAGCTGAAGGGAAGGCTGTAAAAGCTGAGTTCTTTAAGAAAGATACAGCTATTAAGTTACTTGAAGACTTAATTATTAAACCAGCTGGTACTCAGGTTGGTACACCATGGGCTAGTACACATAAGAATGAGTTGGTTAAAGATCATCTAGTTTATGTAATTGATGGTAAAGTACCTGTTGAGCAAGGTAAAGTTACAGAAGCTGAACAAGTTCTTAAGTACAACTATGTACCTAAGCTTGGTAAAGGTGTTAATGTACGTTACGTCCATGATGGTAAAGAGTTGAAACCTGTATTAAACTTAATTAAAGATGGATTACAAGTTGGTACAGCATGGGGTTCTAGTCGTGTTAACGAGATCGTAAAAGATGGATTAATGTATGTTTTAGATACCAAGAATTTACCAACTGAGAGTGGACGTGTTACGGTGGATATTCAAGAAGTAGTTTACAAGTATGTTCCTAAGTTGGGTAAAGGTGTTAAAGTTAAGTACATGGCTGGTGATAAAGTCATTAAAGATGAACTTGAATTAGTCAAAGACGGGGTACAAGTTGGTACTAAATGGAGTGCTACGAAGGTAAATGAGATTGAAAAAGATGGACTGACGTATGTACTTGATGAGAAGTCATTACCTGCTGAGAATGGTACTGTAACAACTGATTCGCAAGAAGTGGTTTACAAGTACGTACCTAAGTTAGGTAAAGGTGTGAAAGTTAAGTATATGGCTGGAGATAAAGCTATTAAAGATGAACTAGAATTAGTTAAAGACGGTGTACAAGTTGGTACTGAGTGGAAAGCAACTAAAGTAAATGAAATCGAAAAAGATGGTTTAGTCTATGAATTAGATGTTAAGAACTTACCGATTGAAAACGGTCGAGTAACAGTTGATTCACAAGAAGTAGTTTACAAATATGTACCTAAGATTGGACAACCTGTAAAAGTTAAATATATGTCAGGTGATAAAGAAATTAGTGACACAGAGGTCGTAACAGAAGGTAAACAAGTTGGTACTAAGTACGAAAAAGAAGTAGTTCGTGAGATTACTAAGGATAATGTATTGTACCGTTTTGTTGGTTTAGAGAAATTAGATGAAACTAAGGTTACGAAAGCTGAGGAACCAAAGGTTGATACTCCAAAAGAGGAGAAACCTAAGGTTGGGTCTCCTAAAGAGCAATCTAAGTCTAATAAGGAAGAGATTAAACCTGTAACAAATGAGGTTAAAAAAGATGTTCCTAAAGAAGACGTTATTGAACTTGATAGTAAATCTGAAATTAATGGAATGAAGTTCAGCGGTTTAGTAAATAATCACGAACAAGTTTATGTAGCTAAATACGAAATGGTTAAATCTAAAACAGTAGCTGTTACATTTGTTGACGAAGATGGTAAAGAGTTACAAAATAAGGTAGATTTAGTTAAGGAAGATCAACAAGTTGGTACTGAATTTATGTACGAACCGAAAGAAATTGAAAAAGATGGTATCAAATATACTATTGAAAAAATTACCTTGTCAGACAAAGATGTTAAAGAAATAAAAGGTAAATCAACTGAGGAAGCTATGCTTTACACGGTTCATTACAAGAAAGTTCCTGAGAAGAAATTACCGTTACCACAGACAGGTAGTGAAAGCACTAATGCCGCAATCGCATTTGGAATGATGCTATTAGGTACTTTAGGTTTCAGAAGATATAAAGAAAGATAGAAATTACTTGATTTAGCATTGTCAAAGTGGTAAAATAAATAAAGTAAGTTGATTTTAGAAGAAAAATAAACAAAACCATTGACAGTAATTTGTTACCATGGTATAATATTATTAACAAGTAAAGTTATTTTATAACAACAATATATTTAAATAAGAAAGGGTTCTGGTGACAACACTAGGATAAGGAAATTAAATTATGAAAATCAAAAAATTAGGATTAAGTGTGGCAGCGGCTGCAACATTATTTGGTAGTGCAACAGCATTAGCTGCTGAGGTAGATCCATGGGAAAAAGCTGCTGAAGATTATTTAGCAAATAAACCAAAAGATGAAGTTGTTAAACCGAAAGAAGAAACAACTAAACCTAAAGATGAGGCTGCGAAACCAAAAGACGAAATGGCTAAACCAAAAGATGAAGCTAAAAAACCAGTTATCGATGAAGAGTATGTAAGACAAAATATCGATACACCAACTGGAAAAGAAGAAAAAGCTCGTGAAGATGCTTATCAAGATAAAGCAGAAGCTAAATACAAAGAAGAACTTAAAAAACAAGACATGGCTAAAAAAGCGCAACCTGAAGGAAAAGGAAAACCTGCACCAAAAGTTTTACCAAAAACTTCAGCGGTAAAATAGTAGGTCATTAATAAACTAAATTTTTTTCATAAGTACCAAAAAAGGACGGACGTAAGTTCGTTCTTTTTTTTTATGAGAATGTGGTTGGGCTTGATTTTTCAAGAAAATATGGTGAAGTACAGGGTTGGTATTGAACCAACTTTTACTCAGTATATTTATGATGTTGAGGTAATGTTTGATATGAAATTGTAAAGTCAATGGTGAGTTTTAATGTAATTAAAATAAGTATAAATTTCTTTTAAATTAGCTGAAGAATACGTTTTCATTAGATACGAATTTGTTTACAATTCGACTATTAGTATGGTATAATATCTCTAGCAGTTCAATTAGAACTGAAACAAAAAAATATTAAAGAAAGTGAGGAATTTTGCATGCTAAATGCCAAAAATCTATTTCAGCGTTTTGGTTCAGGATTTATGTTAGCAATGATGTCTCTATCTGCTTTAGGTAGTGCAGCGCCAGCTGTAGCTCATGCTCGTAATGAAATGAAGAAAGCGTCTGAGAATACGAGAACTGTTACATTAGCTGGCGCTGAGAATGGTGCATTAACTTTTGGTAATTCAACAGATACGAAAAAGACATTTCGTGCTGGTGATGAAGTACGTATAAACATCAAAGAAAATGATGGATATAAAAAAGATAAGTTATATGCTGTTGAAGAAGAATCTAAAGTTGCAGTAAATGCAGTTGATGAAAATGGAATTCTTACATTCACAATGCCAGATGCTGATGTAAAAGTTTATAGTTCTTTTGCTAAAAAGAATGATCCAATTCGTGGACCCACGGAAGTGAAAGGAACTTTTGATGAATACATAGGTTCTAAAATCAAAGAATTAAGTGGTGAGGATGTTACTCCAACTGACGTACTTCAGTCTGTTGATGTGAAGGGTAAAAACGGGGTCGATATTCAAAAAGTTAAGCTATTTAAATCAGATAGTGGTAAATTATATGGGTATTTACCTCATGATTATGATTTGAAAGATTTTTCGGTTGAATTAAAGCAAGGTAATGAGAAAGCTAATCTTGATTATTTTAATTTTGATAAATCAGGGTTGATTACTTATACGTCGAAGGATAACGATCTTTTAACCAAAGCTTATATGTTATCATTTATAAAAATTTTGGTGACTAGTAATTCGAATGTGGATCACATGATTTTTGTGACAAAAAATGATAAAACTGAGTTTTTAATTTATGATGTTAATGATACATCGTTTATTATTAATGATGGTAAATACGATAAAGCTAAGGTTGATGATACTGATGTTGATGTAATGAATAAGCTAGAAGTTAATGTGGCTGTGAATCAAATCTCACATGTTAACTTTTATAAAAAATCAGGTTTAAAAGGGTTTTTAAATCGAATTTTTGCTGTGTTATTACCTGAAGTTCATGCTGATACAATTAGTAGTGATGAATTTGGTATGGCTTATATCAGAGCTTATCAGTTACAAATGACCGTAGGTGATGATACAACGGTTGCTGTTTTTGCTAGATATGGTATTACGGCCATCAGAGGTGAAGGTATAGAACCTGCTAGCTTTGAGGTAACAATAGGTGGTAGAACATTCCATGGTTATTGCACTCAACCGGATCAAGACGTACCACCTAATGGTTCGTACTCATGGACAGGTACAAGTAATGGTGATGGGACATATAGTTTGAGGTTGCATACAAATGTAAACCAATCTCATCCTGCATACCATGATCCAGCTTTAGTTTATGATCCGCATTTACCAGCGCAAATTGTAGCTGTAGATAGATATGAACCTCCATTCGGAGATTATAACGTTCAAAAAACATTCGAAAATGTTAAATCGAATTATTATAATAAATCAGCGACGTTCACTATGAGTGGACCTGGTGGTTCTTACTCTAAGACTATTAATGGTAATGGATCTGCATTATTTGAGAAATTAAAACCAGGTACATATACTTTAACTGAAACTGGAGCTGATGGATTTGTAACAAACCCACCACAAACAGTTACTGTAATTGCTGGTCGTACAGGTTCTTCTGCACCAACAACTACAATTAATAACGTTGCTAAACGTGGTAACTTTAATTTACAAAAAGATACCGGTGATAATTATATCAGTGGTAAAAATAAAAACTATTCACTAGCTGGTGCTCAGTATGAATTGATACTTAAGAACGATAATTCGCTTAAGTATACATTAACTACAAATGAGCAAGGGCAAGCTAGTTTACAAAATATTGAACGAGGGGAATATACTCTTCGTGAAGTTAGTGCACCAAGAGGTTATGCGTTAAATACCCAAGGTGAAGATGTTTATGTACGTGATGAAACAAATGGTAAACAGACTCGTGATAACCCACGATATGACCCAGTTGTTTTAACATTAGAAAAAGCCGATAAAGAACGTAACGCTTTAAATGCGAACCAATATGGACCGCAAGGTAATGCTTCATTAGTTGGTGCGGTATTTACTTTAACATTATATGAAGAAAATAATTTAACTGAGGCTCAGATTAAAGCTGGACAAGGTACTAAGTTATGGTCTGTAGATATTACCACTAAAGACGTTAATGGTAAAGCTGTTGCGAAAACTAGTGATAAATCTTATTTGAGTAATTATGTTCCGTATAAAACGGATGCTGCAAGTCTTGACAATATTTTTGATACTGCGCAAAGCAGATTGAAAATCGCGGGTGGTACTTATGCTGTTGTTGAGAAAACTGCACCAACTGGGTATGTAGTTGATGGAGTTCAATTTAATGGTAAATCTATGTTCGTTAAGAATGTAAATGTAAGCCGTACAATTAACCCAGAGTTAGTGACAGTAGAACAACCTACTAACGAAACAGTTAAAGCTGCTGAAGATAAGAAAAAACCAGGTAGACTTAAGTTCAACAAAAAAGACTTCGATAGTCATGGTATTGTTCCACAAGGGGATGCTGAGATGAAGACAACAACATTTGATGTCTATAACAAATCTAAGAACCCAATTGTATATGATGGTCGTGAATATGCTGTAGATGCTAAAGTAACTACAGTTACAGTTGACCCAACAACACTTGTTGCCTCGTTACGTAATGAACTACCGTATGGTGAGTATGAAGTTGTTGAGGCTTCTACACATGAGTCGTATCATAAGTCAGCTCCAACACAAAGAGCTACATTAGATGATGCGCACAGAGATATGGATTTAACGTTCGAAAATAAAGTAAAACGTGGTTCTATTGAAATTAAGAAACACGATGCTGATACTGATAGCACAACACCACAAGGGGATGCTACTTTACAAGCAACATATACTATTAAGAACAAATCTAAAAACCCTGTGTTTGTAAAAGGACAATGGTATGCTAAAGATGCTGTTATTACTACTGTAACAACAGATGCATCTAGTAAAACTGTTAAAGTTGATGACCTACCAGTTGGTACATATCTAGTAGAGGAAACAGGTACAAATGATACATATCACTTAGGCGGATATGATAGAGATAAAACTACTAAGTTCGCTGAAACAGTGCATATTACTCCAGCTAAATTAGAAGTTAAACTTACAACAATCAAAGGTGAGAACGAAACAATCGCACCTGAAAACTTTGTAAAACGTGGTTCTATTAAAGTAGAAAAACACGATAATCAAACTAATAACATCACTCCACAAGGTGACGCTAAGCTTAAAGCTACGTTCAATGTTGTAAATAAATCAGCTAATGCTATTTGGTACTATAAAGGTGCTGATAGAACTCAAGGTAAGCTTGTTAAACCTAACGAGGTAGTTGACACTATCACAACTGATGATAAGACACGTATTGCAACAATTGCTAACTTACCAATTGGTACGTACGATGTGATTGAAACAGCTGCGAGTGAGTCTTATGATGTTAATCCTTATAAACGTACGGTTCGAATTACTGTACAAAAACTTGATCATTTCTTAAACAATGCGAACCAAGGTGCTGATGATGCAGCAGCTGCTAACATTGTTAAACGTGGTGGTGTACAAGTTAAGAAAATAGATAATGACTTTGTTAGAAACGAGTGGGCTCAAGGTGACGCTGGTTTTGAAGGTGCTGAGTTTACAATTATTAACCGTTCAGCTGAGGCAGTTTATAACAAAACAACTGGTCAGAAGTATGATGTAGGCGCAACAGTTGCTGTAATTCGTGCGAATGCACAAGGTGTTGCTTCAAGTGGACTAGATACATTACCAATAGGTACTTATGAGATTTACGAAAGTAAAGCCCCAACTGGATATTTATTAAATGAAAAATGGCGTAAAAAATTCAGTGTAACACCTACCGATGCAGGTAGATTTATTCAACTAATGGATATTCCTGAGAAAGCTAAACATGATTACAATGCAAATGATGTAAGCAATAAATTAGCAGTAGCTGATAAAGTAATTCGTGGTGGTGTTCGAGTTCATAAATTCGATACTAACAGAAATACAACTGAGCCAAAAGGTGATGAAGAAACACCACAAGGTGATGCTTCAATTAAAGGTGCTGTAATTGAGATTGTTAATAAATCACCAAGACACGTATTCTACGAAGGTAAAGAATATGCACCAGAAGCAATTATCGGAACAATAACTACAAATGATAAAGGTATTGCAGAAACTGCTAATAACGTATTACCATATGGTACTTATGAATTACGCGAAAAAACTGCACCTGAATCATATCACTTAAATAGTGATTGGAAAGTAACGTTTAGTATTCGTGAGCAAGGTAAAGTTGTAGAAGCTAATAGCACAACAACTGGTGCTCTTAACGAAAACGTAAAACGTGGTTCTATTGAAATTAAGAAACATGATGCTGATACAGATAGTACAACTCCACAAGGGGATGCTACTTTACAAGCAACATATACTATTAAGAATAAATCTAAAGAAGCTGTTTTCGTAAAAGGGCAATGGTACGCTAAAGATGCGGTTATTACTACTGTAACAACTGATCTTAACAGCAAAACTGTTAAAGTTGATGACTTACCAGTTGGTACATATCTAGTTGAAGAAACTGGAACTCACAATACATATCACTTAGGCGGATATGATAGAGATAATACAACTAAGTTCTCTGAAACAGTGCATATTACTCCAGCTAAATTAGAAGTTAAACTTACAACAATCAAAGGTGAGAACGAAACAATCGCACCTGAAAACTTTGTAAAACGTGGTTCTATTAAAGTAGAAAAACACGATAATCAAACTAATAACATCACTCCACAAGGGGATGCTAAACTTAAAGCTACGTTTAATGTTGTTAACAAGTCAGCTAATGCAATCTGGTACTACACAGGAACAGATCGTACTAAAGGTAAGCTCGTTAAACCAAATGAGGTAGTTGATACTATTACAACTGATGATAAGACTCGTATTGCGACAATTACTAATTTACCAGTTGGTACATACGAAGTGATTGAAACAGCTGCAAGTGAATCTTATGATATTAATCCTTACAGACGTACTGTTAAAGTAACAGCTGAAAAACTTGACCACTTATTAAACAACGCTAACCAAAGTGCTAATGATGCAGCGGCTGCTAATATTGTTAAACGTGGTGGTGTGCAAGTTAAGAAAATTGACAATGACTTTGTTAGAAATGAATGGGCTCAAGGTGATGCAGGATTTGCAGGAGCTGAGTTCACAATCATTAACCGTTCAGCTGAAGCTGTATATAATAAAGCGACAGGTCAAAAATATGATGTAGGTGCAACAGTTGCCGTGATTCGTGCGAATGATAAAGGTGTTGCAGCAAGTGGATTAGATACATTACCAATTGGTACTTATGAGATTTACGAAAGTAAAGCTCCAGCTGGATATTTACTAAATGAAAAATGGCGTAAGACATTTACAGTAAGACCTGCAAATGCTGGTACATTTATTCAATTTACACAAATTCCAGAAAAAGCTAACCACAATATTGACCAAAATAATGCTAATGATAAGTTAGCGATTGCGGATAAAGTTATCCGTGGGGATGTGCGTGTTCATAAATTTGACCACGACAGAAACACAACTGATCCTAAAGATGATAGCAAATTGCCACAAGGTGATGCTACATTAGAAGGTGCTAAATTAGAAGTTATTAATAAATCGCCACACCATGTATTCTATAATGGAAAAGAATACGCTCCAAATGATGTGATTGATGTGTTAACTACAGATGCTAAAGGTGATGCTGGTGCGAAGAACTTACCATATGGTACTTACATGATTCGTGAAAAATCAGCTCCAACTGGATATTTATTAAATTCAGAGTGGACAACTACATTTAGTATCCGTGAAAATGGTAAAGTTGTAGAAGCTAATAGCGAAACAACAGCTCCATTAAATGAAAAAGTAATTCGTGGATTTGTTAAGGTTCAAAAAGTAGATAAAGAAAGAACTACTAACCGTAATGAAAACCAAGGTGACGCTACATTAGCAGGTGCTGTTATTAGTGTAATCAATGAATCTAAAGAAGCTGTTTACGTAAATGGTAAATGGCATGCTAAAGGTGAAGTTGTTGCAACAATGACAACTAATGATAAAGGTATTGCTGTTCTTGATAACAGTGCTTCATTACCTTATGGTTCATATAGTCTGAAAGAAACTAAAGCTTCTGAAGGATACTTACTGAACGATAAGTGGAAAGTTAATTTCCAAATCCGTGAAGATAATAAAGTTGTAGATGTTACTTCTCAAGTGTTAGAACAACAAGTTATCCGTGGTGATGTTGAAGTTATTAAACAAGATCTTGAGTTAAGTAAATCTGAAGCAATCGCTGGTAAGGACCACAATGGTGCGAACGGTGAAGCTGCTTCATTAAATGGTATTACATTTGAAGTTAGAAATGCAAGTGCTAAATCAGTTAATATTGCTGGTAAATTTGTAAATCCAGGTGAAGTAGTAACTACATTAGTAACTAAATGGAATGCTGAACGTAAACAATATATGGTAGAAACTACTGGTAAATACTTACCATACGGAACATATACTGTTCAAGAGATTGCTACTAATAACTCTTATGTATTAACAGACGGTGCTAAACGTACATTTACTATCAGAAAAGATGGTGAAGTTGTTAAAGCAGATAAAGAAAATAAACCATTAATCTTCAAGAACCAAGTGGTTCGTTCGGATTTCGAGTTCGTTAAGATTGTAGATACAACTAGTGAAAGATTACACACAGTGTTTACATTAACGAATGTTACTACAGGTGAACGCCACGTTATCGTAACTGATAAGAATGGTGAATACTACACTGATAGTACTAAAGGATTTGAACACGATAAAGAAACTAATGCGAACGACGGTTTATTAGCTAAGATTGATGCTAAAGAAATGATTTATATGAAAGATGTTAAGAACGGAACTGGTACTTGGTTCGGAAACGCTGAAGACGGAAGTAAAGCAATTCCTAATAATAAATTAGGTGCATTACCATTTGGTAAATATAAACTTCAAGAGGTAAGAACTGATACTAATACAGGATTAGCATTACAAAGTTTCGAGTTCTATGTATACAGACATGAACGTACTGTTCACGGAGGAACTGTAACTGACGATAGAGTTCCACCAAAAGTTGGTACTCAAGCATTAGATAAAGAAACTAATGATCATGTAGGTCAAGCTCAAGGTAAACGTATTATTACGGACCGAGTTAAGTACCAAGGTGCTCGTATGTATAAAGAATACACTGTTGAAGGTACTCTTATGAATGCTGAAACAGGTGCTCCAATTTTAGTTGGTGGTAAACCAGTTAAAGCTACGAAAACATTCAAAGCTGAACAAACAGATGGATATGTTGATATTGAATTTGTTATTGAAGATGCGTCAGTTTTATTAGGAACTAAGACTGTTGCATTTGAAGACCTATTAGAAGGTGAAATCAAAGTAGCATCTCACGCGGATATCAATGATGAAGACCAAAGTGTTTACTATCCAAAAGTTAAAACTAGTGCGAGTGACAAAGCTACAAATGACAGAATTACTACTCACGGTGGTAAACAAATCTTTGTAGATACAGTTAAATACACTAACTTATTACCAGGTAAAGAATATACTGTTAAAGGAACATTAATGGATAAAGAAACTAAAAAACCATTAATGGTTGATGGTAAACCTGTAACAAGTGAAACTAAGTTTAAACCAGAGAAAAAAGATGGTGAAATTAAACTTGAGTTCGAAGTTGAAACTAAAGAATTAAGCGGAAAACAAATTGTTGTATTTGAAAGAGTTGAATACGGTGGTAAAGTTGTTGGTGTTCACGAAGACATCGAAGATGTTGAACAAACAGTTAACGTACCTGGACTTAAAACAAATGCATCAAGCAAAACTACAGGTTCACAAATGGCTCCCGCTAAAGATAAAGAAGTAATTGTGGACAAAGTAACATACAGAAACTTAATCGTTGGTAAAGAATATACTATCAAAGGTAAGTTGATGAACAAAGCAACAGGTAAACCAGTTGAAGGTGCCGAAGCATCTAAGACATTTGTTGCAGATAAGAAAGATGGATTTGTTGAATTAGAATTCGTAGTAGATGCGTCTAAATTAGCTGGTGAAACAGTGGTTGCGTTCGAAAGATTAGAGTTCAACAAGATCGACATTGCGTTCCACGAAGATATTGAAGATAATGATCAATCTGTAAATATCCCTAAAGTTGGAACTAAAGCGCAAGGTAAAGAAACTGGAAACAACATTGTTCCAGCTGTTGGTAACCAAGTAATTATTGATACAGTAGAATACAAAAACTTAATCGTTGGTAAAGAGTATACTGTTGAAGGTAAATTAATGGATAAAACAACAGGTAAAGAGTTATTAGTTGATGGTAAACCAGTTGTTGGTAAAACAACATTCACACCAAAAGCTAAAGATGGTAAAGTTGAGATTGAATTCACTGTTCCAGCTGAGAAATTAGCAGGTACATCTCTAGTGGTGTTCGAAGATGTGTTACATGGTGGTAAACTAGTTGGATTCCACCACGATATTAATGATGAAGAACAAACAGTTAATATTCCACATATCGGAACAACAGCTAAGAACAAAGATACTAATACTCATACAGCGAATGCTGGTAAAAAACAAACTATTGTAGATACAGTTAGATACAAAAACTTAGTTGTTGGTAAAGAATACACAATGACTGGTCAACTTATGAAGAAAGTTAATGATGGAAAACCATCTGAAGTAGGTAAAGAAGTGACTGTTAAGTTCACACCGAAAGAAAAAGATGGAAGTATTGATTTAACATTCGAAGTTGATTTAGATGAATTAGCTGGTGAAACAGTAGTTGCGTTCGAAACATTAAAAGAAGGAAAAGTGACGATTGCAGTTCACCATGATATTAATGATGAAGATCAATCAGTTAATATTCCGAAACTTAAAACAAATGCTAGTGACAAAACAACAGGTACTCAACAAGTAGCTGATACTAAAGAACGAGTTATTGTCGATAAAGTAACATATCACAACTTACGAGTTGGTGAAACTTATACAGTTGAAGGTGTTCTTATGGACAAAGAAACTGGTAAACCATTATTAGTTGATGGTAACGAAGTCAAAGCGACTAAAGAGTTCCAACCAACTGAAAAAGATGGTGTTGTTGAATTAGAATTTGTTATCCCAGAAGCGTCTCTTCAAGGTAAAACATTAGTTGTATTTGAAGATTTATTACAAGATGGTAAGAAAGTTGGTACACACAGTGATATTAATGATGAAGACCAAAGTGTACATGTTCTGAAAGTTGGAACAACAGCAACTGCTGCTGATGGAAAAACTAAAGAACTTGGTAGCGCACCAGAAACTAAACTTAAAGACTTTGTTAAGTATGAAAACTTAAAAGTTGGTGAAAAAGTTTATGTAGAAGGTCGCGTTCACGATAAATCTACAGGTGAAGTACTTAAAGATGCGGATGGTAAAGAAATTGTTGTTCGTACTGAGTTCGAACCTAAGACAGCAAATGGTGTTCTTGAGATGGAATTTACATTAGATACAAGTAATTTAGTTGATAAAGAACTGGTAGTTACTGAGAAAGTATTTAATGCTAAAGGTGTTCTAATTGGTGAGCACTTTGACCTGAACGATAAAGGTCAGACTGTTAAAGTTTTACCAAAACCAGAAACAGTTAAACCTAATACAGGTGTAGATTCTATGGCTGGTATTGTTGCTATGATTTCAGTTATGGCGATGGTAATCGGGGTTGCGTTTATTGTGTTAGCAAGAAGACGTAATATCTAATAGAAAAAAAATAGCTCAGGGGTTACCCCTGGGCTGTTTTTATGTTATAATGGTTAAGAAAGTAGGTGATTATTTGTTAACGATAATGATTTTGAGTATTTTAGGTGTTTCGTGCCTTGGTTTTTCTTATTTTCTAGTAAGGCGTACTATGGATGGAGGTGCTAATAGGTACGATGCTTATGGTATTGTTGTAGGATTATTGTTTTTGATGATGATATTTATGATGCGCGGTGATGGTTTCATCTATTTGGTTAAGCTGATTGTATATGTCGGTTTCGCACCGTCTTTCGCGTTTTATGTTGTCAGATGCATTGGTGAAGCTAATAGTTTTTCTGATAGTAAAGAAATGTTATGGGTTGTTTTTATTATGGGTTTACTATCTGTAACGTTTTTTCCGAAGCTTTTTTATTTGATTCCGCTTATTGTTTTTGCAAGTTATGTTGGACTTAATAAGCGAGGTGTTATTGGGGGTATATTTGGATTCATATTTCTTAATTATGTTTTTTTAGGAGTTGTTCAACCAGGTTGGAATTTGACTAAAAAACCGAAGCAGGTTGAAACTAAGGTTGATGAAAAACGCGATGATGTAATGACTTACAAGCATAATACTGAACCGAAAGTGAGTGAGGCTGAGAAAAAATATGAGAAGGATAAGGTGGAACTTTCTGAGAAATTAAAAGTCATACCTGATGATGATACGAAATTTGGTTACAGATTTGTTTATGATAATTACGGAAAAACTACGTTCCACCTTGAGGACGGATTTGTTCGTTCTGGTAAGATTAATATTGAAACGATTGATGCTGATCATGAGAAATTGTTTACCAATTTCGGTTATGTGATTTTTGAAAAGACAAGTTTTGTGAAAGATTATACTAGTAGGGCGAGTAGTGATAAGCAGTTTTTAACGAATTTGATTAATAGCAGCCTAACTGCTGAACTAAAAGACTATGTTGAAAAGAGATTTGAATTAAGACTTGTTAAGGATATTAGCTATAAGCATGTTGGAACAAGTGCTGGTGAGATTACTATAGTTGTTGAAAATAACGGACAGTATGCGAACCTCAATAAAGTGCTAGAATATCTCTATACGAATGGACTTTTCGATAATATTGATAATGTGAAGCTGGTTGTTTCGATAACTGATGAAACAGGTGCTCATAATGACTATGCAGTTTATATCAATGGGAAGTTAACGAAATTTGATAAGAAGAATTGATTCTTTTGTGGGAATGTGATATAATATATTTGGTTGAGGGATGTTTTCGTTGGATAAGACGAGGCAAGTTTTTAAATACACTCTGTTTATAGGGTGTATTTTTTTTTTTTTGTTGGTGCAGTGATGGTTAAACAACGTCGTAAATTAGGTAAGAGAGAAATTTAATTTTACAACCGGCTACAAATTGCAGTCGGTTTTCTTTTTTAATTTCGCCCAAAATATGTTATAATGTAAGGGAAGTTAGATAGAAATGAGGATGATTATGAAGAATTTAGATAAAAAATGTTATGGTAAATTTCGTAAAACAAAAGCATATGGGTTAGTTGGATGTCTTGCTTTTTCTGGATTTCTTTTAGTTAGTGGCGTGGGTAGTGAGGATGCACATGCTGCTGTTGTAGATGGTGGTTCAGATATTGTAGCAACTGATGTTCATTCTAAAGAAGCAAGTGGTGTTGCGATGACTTATACTAAGTACGGTAACAATCAAGTCGCTTCAGGTAGTGGTGTATTTGTTACACCTAATGTTATGGTTACTGTTGCTCACAATTATTTAGATAAAAACAAAGAGGCTGGGACAAGTTTTGTTCGAGGTGGTAGTAGTGCGACAAGTTATGTTAGTATGAATTCTGAGTCAGCAAAACGCGGGAATAACACATTGAGTGGACATGATGATATTATACCTAAAGGAAATATTCATTATTATAATGATAAAGAATTCGTTAATTCTTATTCAGGAGATTTAGCAGCTGTTGTTACTGAAAAACCAGTTGAAGCTATGACAAATGGTGAAGATCATGCGAGAGATTTAGGGGTTGCAAAACAAGGTGATAAGATAACGTTCATGGGTTATCCGAACGATTTTTCTTCTAAGAGATTATCAGAAGAAAGTAAAGCTAAATTAGTTAATGGTAAAATGTACAAAGTATCTGGTACTCTAGGCAGTTTAGATGAAAGCACAGGAAATGGTACATATAATACAAGTGCTCTTGGTGGTTTTTCAGGCGGACCGATTTTCAATGAAAAAGGTGAAGTGGTAGGTATACACCAACATGGTACAAATACTGATTTTGGAGATGATAGTTCGCAGCATGGTGGTGGATTATTTTTTACAGATAAGCACCGTGCTTGGATTAATAAGATGATTGAAGATTACGGCATCAAAGGTTGGTTTGTAAATGGTAATGATAAATATTACTATGATGATAACCATAAAGCAGTTGTAAACACTGAACGCACTATTGATGGTGCGAAATATAGATTTGATTCTAATGGTCGCGGTACTTTGTTATCAGGTGTTGAAAAAGGTAAAGTGGTTCTTCGTATTAAGGATAATAATGGTTCGAAGTTATATGAGAAGATAGTGTCTGAAGGAAATGTTGGAACACCTGTAAGTTTCAACTTTAAGCAAGATAACGATGTTAAGGCATTATTTGCTAAAAATCCAGATGCAACTATTGTTTCAGCTGATGGTCAAGAATTTAATAAAAAATTCGGAGATAATTGGTCTAAAGATTATGTTAGTAAGTTATCTTTAGGTAATACTTATTTTGATGTTATTGTGAAAGCTGATAAATTTGAACGTACAGTTTTTGGGCAAGTTGATGGTAGTGGTGGTGTGAATTTACCGAAGATGGATGATAAGGTGAAGAACGCACCAAATGGTGAACGTAATTTCGGTGCTACTGCTATTATAAGAACGCCAGATGGTACTGGGTCAGGTACACTTATTGGTAATGATTTAGTTCTTACTGTTGCTCATAATTTCTTGAAATTTGAAGACGGTAAAGTTACCGAAAAAGCTAAAGGTGATAGCGATAAGAAATATTATATGGCGTTACCAAATGGTAAGAAAGTATTTTTCACAGATTCTGATATACATTACTGGAAAAAAGATGATTCAGTGGTTGGCTTTACACATGATTTAGCACTTATTAAGCTACGTGAAGTGATTGATGATGTGAGATCGGCGGATGTTGTGACAGGCGTTCCAACTGTTAATAATGGCGATAAAGTATCTGTTTATGGATATCCAGATGGGAAGATGAGTCCTGTTATTGATACGACTGTGACGGATGTTGTTGACCGAGGTGCTGGACTAACTGGTATTGGCTACACAGGAACTAAACCTGGTGCATCTGGTGGCGGGCTTTATAATGATAAAGGCGAAATCATAGGTGTGCATCAAAATGGAGTTGTGAACCAACGTAGTGGTGGATTGGTCTTTTCTAAAGAGCAGCTTGATTGGGTTCGTTCATATGTGAGCGGAAAACCTGAAGCACCTGTTTACAAGGTGGCTGAAGTAAGAGAAGATCCTAAGGGTGAAACGAAGGTTGATTATACTTTGGATAAAAATCCTTACCTGATTGTTAAAGAAACAAGTGATATGCAGATTGAAAAAGACCCAGGTCTTGTTAAAGCACTCGAAACAATCAATGCGGTTAAAGGACATGACGAGTGGGTTAAAGAAGCACGTAAGAAGATTGAAAAACTTATGAACATGAAGACTGGCGTTGTATATAAAGTGCGTAGCCATGAGGCTAATGGTAAAGATGGTTGGAGATATTTTAGAACGTGGACGAATTATGAGATATGGGGTAATGGTCAGACTCAGATTCCTTATGTGGAATATGTTCCTGATGATGAATTTTATGAATCTAAAATAGCTTATAACGCCGATGATACACTTAGTTATGGTAAAGCTCGTGGGAATTCAGTTGCTTACGAAGAAACAGGTAATATAGCCCTTGCGCGTTGGAATAGCTATGAGCCTGAGATGGAAGGTGAAAATCCATTACCAAGTGACCCTGATCTTAATGGTAGTTTTTTAGACCATCCAACCACATATGCTAAATACGCTGGTGATGATACAAAACGTGGTGAGCATGGTATTAGAAATGGTTCTAAATTTGTAGGTGCAGATATTGGTACGAAACCGGAAGAAACCGAAGGAGTAATTGAGACACGTGGTGTCAAGTATGTACGGAACGAGGAACTCACTAAGCTTGGGCTTAAAGAACGTGTTGTAAAAGAGGGGTCTGACAAGATAAAACGTACTAAGAAGGTTTATACATTACTTCGTAAGTCGGATGAACGAACAGCTGTTAAAGGTTATGCAGATGGTTTATTCAATATCGCAGGAACAACAGCACCAAGTGTTGAAAATGGTGGTGTTAAGGTTGAGGAGACCGTAACGTATACTAATTTAGAAGATAAGGTTATCGAAGTTGCAACGCCTGGTGATAAGATAATTGAACAAATACTTCAACCTGAGATAGAATATGTGAGTGACCCGACTCGTGAGAGAGGTACTGATAATATAGTAACTGTCGGTCCGAAAGGAAAATCTGTTACAACAATTACTTATGAAGTCGATCCGAAAACTGGTAAGGTGACTAAGGTCGCAGGTAAACCTGTTATTACACCAGCAGGTAAAACGATTGTAAAAGTCGGAACAAAAGAAAAAGTATTTACTAAGATTATAGAGTCAGAGGTTGAGTATGTGCGAGACGATACTCGTAAGAAAGGCACTCCGAATGAGGTTATACCTGGACCGAAAGGTTCTGAAAAAGTCACAACAACTTATACTGTAAATCCAAAAACAGGTGATGTAACCGAGGTTGTTGGTAAACCAGTTATTACACCAGCTGGTAAGACTGTTATTAAAGTAGGTACGAGAGAAGAAATCGTAACAGAGCTTATTGAACCAACTATTACTTATGTTGGTGATGATACTAAGCCTTATGGTAGTGAGCCTGTTGTTAAGAAAGGTACTCCAGGTTATAAGAAAAAAATTACTGAGTATGATCTTAATCCTAAGACGGGTGTAGTAACACCAAAAGAGCGTGTTGAAATAGTTGCACCAAGAGCAGGTACCGTTATAACAGTTGGTACGAAACCTAAGGTGGTTATTGTTAAACGTGGTACTGAAGCCTATGAAATTCGAACTGAATATACAGTTGACCCGAAAACAGGTAAACTGACTGAAAAAGTAACTGAAAGATTGTTATATAAGGTCGGTGATGATATTAGTGTAGAAATACCTGAGGGGCGAGGCGAGTTGAGCGGTAACGGAATTGACGGAGAAGGAAACATTATTGAACCACCTGTTGTAGATGTACCAGAATACAAAGGTATACTAAGTGGTAATGGACTTGATGGCGATGGCGGAATTATTGAACCACCAGTTGTGGATATTCCGGAATATAAAGGTGACACGAATGACGTTACACAAGATGTTGTTAAGAAAGAGTTACCTAAAGTGGTGAACACACCTCAAGGTAAAGGCGAAAAAGTATTACCTAATACTGGTTCTGAGAGTGGTTACGCGGGTGTAGGTCTTGGGATGCTTGCAGCTGGAACTATTATGGTTAAGAAACGTCGTAAATTAGGTAAGAGACAAATGTAATTTTACAACCGGCTACAATTTGTAGTCGGTTTTTTTCT
>ENA-OWNK01000191-OWNK01000191.1-metagenome-genome-assembly--contig:-NODE-191-length-29703-cov-13.657346_pt1 | contig 29703 bp, 33 predicted proteins | sample MGYA00245343_ERZ651121 | MGnify/ENA primary metagenome ERZ651121 (study PRJEB26857, sample SAMEA4031775) | metagenome | biome: human; feature: oral; material: saliva | place: Philippines | collected 2014... | reverse complement strand
AGTTCTTTCGTCGTGCAAGTATTGAAGGTATTCCATTTATAATAAGGTTTAAAACATCGAAAGACCTAATTTAGTTCTTTCGTCGTGCAAGTATTGAAGGTATTCCATTTATAATAAGGTTTAAAACTACGTAGAATTAAAGGAGGAGTTATTAGATTTGAAATGGCATATGTAGATAATAACAAGCTTAAATCTATAGGAGCTTCTCTAAGTAGAGATAGTTCTAATAATATAATATTTAAAAATATAACACTTAAATAAGGAGAGTAAAGAATATGGAAGATATAAAGAAGTTACAAATAGAGTTTATTTCAAGAATAAAAAGAAATGAAGATAAATCTAATATAGATAGACTTAATACAGCATTTCAATTATATTATACTTTATCTAAATATAAGAATACTAATGAAATAGATGTAGAAGAATTATTATATAAAGCAGATGAAGTTATGAGAGGAAGATCAGCTGAAGTATCAGAATGGTGCAGAGCACAATGTCTTAATAGTAATTATAATGATTTAAAAGAAATAAGTAAATATAATGTTATAAAGCAATCTTATTCAGTTTTAGATTTAAGCTTATCTGATGTTTATAAAACTATTACTAAACAGCATACTAGTGCTGATATAGTAAAACAAGGTGAAGAAAAATATAAAGAGTTAGTAGAACGTATTAAAGAGAATACTTATGACCAATATATTAAGAAACGTAATAAATACAATCCAGATGGTAGTTTAAATACATTCTTATCTGGAGAAGAATTAGAATATTGTGATAATATGTCTGATGAAATAATAAGAACAGACCCAGAAATAAGAAGTCTTAATAATGCTAATAATAAGTTTGCTTCTATACATGATACTCTTACTGACAGAAGTATAGAAATGAAGTATAAGTTTGAAAAGCTTAAAGAACAGATATGTAATACAGCAAGAGTAACTCCTGAAAGTTTTGATATCTTCTTTAAAGCTATAGTTAATGACCAAAAACATAGAATGGATACAGAAGTAAGTTTATCTGGTAGTGAGAAAATACCTACACTTTATGGAGGAGTAGCTGATTTATATAAAGTTGATAGTATGGAACCTATTATTAAGAAACATGCTCATTTATTAGTAGATGTACAAAATGATGATAAGTCTAAGCCAGTTTATGTTTCAGATATAATAAAAGTTATTGATAGTGTAGATTCACAAGATATTACACGTTCTTATGGAAATACGACTGTTAAACATAGTGGATATGAAGAAGTATGGCAAGAGTTTAATAACTTCAATCAACTTAATGAAATACAAACTATAAACAGAATACAAGGGAAAGATTTACTTACAGGTATAAATCCAGAATATACTCTTAGTGATGGAGAAAAGATACAAGAACTAAATAAAGGAGTATTATCTATGGCAATAGTTAAGAATAACGATAAGAAATGGGATTTTGTTAAAGTTAAGCCAAATGAAGCAAAGAATACTTTCAGAGATGTTAAGACTTTAGAAAAAGATAATCAAGTATCAAAACCAAGTAAAGTTACAAGTTTAGATGATTTAATATAATAAGGAGGAATGTAAAATGAATGATTTTACAACAAACGGAGTTCAAGCTCCACAAGTTACGTATCAGACTATAATATCTGGTATCAGAGCTATGATTGATGAAAAGGAACTAGACGTGAGAAGAATGAATCATCTCTTATTGAATCTAGTAAATGAAATCAGAAGTAGTCCAGTTAAAGAAGAGATAATATTAAGAGAACTGAAAGATATTGATTTCACTTTATCTGGAAATAAAGATGATGACTACACTGCGTGTCACAGAAGCTTATCTAACTACATAACACAATTTGATCCAGATTATGTTATAGGATATGGTGAAAATGGAGAAATATATAATGTTCCAGCTAAAACTAAGCAAGCTGGTATGAGTTCTTTAGATAGAGAAATAGAATTAGCTACAGCTGAAGGAGATATGGAAGAAGTAGAATATCTTATGAAGAAAAAGATAGAAGCTATGAAAGAAGCTAATCCAGATATAGAGATACCAGCTGAAGTCGATTTAAAAGCTCCTAAACAGCCAAATTCTTCGTTAGAACCAGATAGTAATGCAAATTATAATCTAAATGGTCTAAACCTCTCAGAAGAGGCTCTAAAGGCCTTAAATAAGGATGCTGGAGTAACGATAGTAGATAATACTCCTAAATTAAACTTAGAAACTCCTGTTCCTGAAGTTAAAACTGAAGATTGGAATAATTTAACTGGATATAATTTCCCAGATGAAGATTATGAAAAGAAACTTATGGAGGAAGTATCTAAAGATTTACCTAAAGAAGAACCAAAACCTGAAGTTAAAAAAGAGCCAGAAGTAGACCCGGTTGAAGCAAGAAGAAATCAACTTTTAGCTGAATTAGCTTCTTTAGATAGAAAAGAAGTTCCTGTTTCAGAACCAGTATTAGAAAAGAGTACAGAAGAAACTTGGAATAGTATAAATAACACTAAGAAAGAAGAAATAGTAGAAACTCCAGTTAAGCTAGAAGTGGAAACAGAATATAAAGAAATTAATACAGAAGTAGAGAATGTTAAAGCGGATATTATGCCAGTAGAAGAATTCTCTCCTGTTGAAGTTATAGATGATGATGGGAAAACTATTGCTAATATTAAACATGAAGTTATGCCTGTAGAAGAGTTTGATAATATTATAAGACCTCTTTCTAAAGTTCCATCTGAATCTTTACTAAAAGAATTCAGAGGAGATAGATTATCTAAGATAAAAGCTTATAGAGATGCTCATAAATCTGGACGTAAAATATATTTACCAGATAGTGGATATGAAGTATTTATATATAAGATGAGAGATAGACAGCAAATTAACTATATGTTTATGCTATTGGAACAAGCTGGATTTGGAGCAGATTTAACTCAAAGATATGAAATAGATGAACTTGTAAGAGTAGTATCAGAACATATAGACTTTGATTTTCCTACAGTTCCAGATAGACAAGAGTTCTTATTCAATGTAAGTCCAAGAGATTTCTCATTATTGGTTATGATGTTTGCATTGATAAATAGTCCAGAGTTCAATGATAAAGAACATGCTATAGCTAAAATAGATAGATGTAGCTGTGCTAATTGTGGAACTAAAGTATTCTTTAAAGAAGATGTGAACTTAGACTTAGTAGAAACATTTACTAAAACATATCCATTTGACAGATTCTTACAAGGATATAATAAATATACTTCTGATAAACCAGCTGATATCGTATTAGCATATAGAAAGCCTGGTTCATATGGAGAATTACACAAGATAGAGGCTGATGATGATTTATTTGAATATAAATTAGTATTCTCAAAACCTACAGTAGGAAAGATACAAAACAGAGATAAGAACGTAGAAGATATCTATTACAAGTTCTTAATTAAGAATTTCGTAGATAAAAGAGAAACATTGGAAGATGAAGTTCCTTATTTAAGCGTAGTGGATAGTATCATCGGACAATGTCCAGACTGGATATCTTATAGAGAATATGCAAAGAACTTCTTAGATATGTATAGAGAAAATCCTGACGACCCAGATTACGGACCTATACAAAACGCATTAACATATTTATCAGACCAATTAGATATTATCGAAGATAATAATACTGGTATTATGAACTTATGTACTTGGATAGATATGTTTATCATCAAATCTAAAGATGGAACATTAGAACCTGAAAAGTTTGAACACGATGACTTATTTGAATTATTCTGTGCTATCTTAACAGCTCCTACTGAAATAATTACAGAATGCTTATCAGTAATAGACAGTATAAAAGATTTAGATGGAATTAATGATAATGTAATTGAACTTGATTCTAAGTTTGCTAAAGAACACATAGACTTCGATAAAACATATTATACAGATGAAGAAGCATTACAAAAGTTCGATACTAATAACCCAGATGCTAGTGAAGAACGTAGAAATAAATTTATTGAAGATAGAAAAGTAATGAGAGAAAGAACAGAAAAAGGAACTTGTCCTATCTGTAGTAAGGATAAGTTTAATATACTATATCCTCAATTACTTTTTTTCTCTATGGCCAGCAGATTGCGTCCGAAAGAAAAGATTTAAACGCTCTTAAAGAAACAGTGTTGAGAGAGTTTGAGGGACAAGTTGTAGTTTTCTATGATGACCTTTCGCCTATAGAATGGGTAGAGATGCTCAACATTAGAAGAGAAATAAAAGAGAAGCAATATAAAGCTATTAAAGAGCAAGAAGAAGCGTTGAAGACAAATATCGACTCAGCTGGCAATGAACAGCAAAAAGTTAAGGATGAAACCAATCTTCTTTCCAGAAGAATGAATGGAATTAATCATATGCTTACTAATGCACCAAGATAAACGTAAATAAATGTTTTCCCCTCCGATAAAGAGGGGAATGCATTTTATTACGCCATTATTTTAAATACATCTTTCGATAAATTAATTATACAGTCATACATTATATCTTGAAGTTTATCCAATAATCCGATTACATCAATAACCCAAGTTACTCTATACATAAAGTCTTCTCCTAATTCATCAATAGAAGCCGTATTAAGCGATTTAGCAAGTTTTCTAGCTATATCCATATTCTTGCTAGGCTTATTACCTACAAACGCTTTAAACAGGCTCATAGAGCTTCTAGCGGCATTTAAGTATAAAAGTTTTTCTGAAGTATCTAGTTTGAATTGAGTTTTACCTTTTGACATATTAAGCAAGTCTTTATCTCCTAATAGCTTATTAAAATCATTCTTAATAGTCTTAAGTATATTATCATTTCTACCATCGTATTTAACATTTTTATTGAATGCTTTATTATAAGAAGTTATTAATAATCCTATAAGTATTTCAATAGCCTCATTTAAATCATCCATATTAATATCTTCTTTCTTATCAGACCATATTGCTATAAGTGGAACTAATGCTGGAAATCCAATAAACGGAATTACAAACCATAATGAAAGTAATATAGTAAGACCTACTTTAGATGCCATTGATTCTGTATCTATTTTATATGTGTTTATAATCTTCTCCATATCTGTTTCTTTAAGTTTAACAGTATTGCTATTAAACTCTGGAAATATATCTAATAAATTAGAAAGCTTTTCTATAAGCTCTTTATTTGCAATACAATCTTGAACTCCTTTTTTAATAGTAGCTTTATTTATATATTTATCCATATCTCCAACATAATTCATAGCTGTTCTTTCTCTTGAAGTGAACATACTCTTTATTTCTTTAAATGCTAGATTGGGGTCACTGACTAATCTACCTCCGAAATATTCCATAGATGGCTCCATATTCTTAAGCTTAAGCTCTAACTTTTTAATATCTAAGTTCATATATTACCCCCATTTATCTATTTCATTTATAATCTTATCCCAGATAGTAAATATCTTATCATAATGTGTTAACATTTTGAAATCATTAGCGGCTGAAGAAAGCCAACTTCTAGCATCGGCATAATCTCCAGCAGAACCTTTAGATATTTTATCTTGGACTTTAGCATCTTTTAATATCCTTACATTTTTCTTTTTAGTTTTCTCAAGCTTTTTAACAGCAGCAGCAACTAGTTCAGGAGTAGTTTCAACGTCCTCTTTTTCTTTAAAGAATAATATCTTTTTATAAACCTTTTCAAATGTAGGTAAAATGTCGCTTCTAAGATAATTAATAATCTTAATTTGCTCATTAGCAGCTACAAGTTTACCTTTCTTTTTAGTTTCTTCTACTAAGCTATCTACTTCTTTTCCTATTTCTTTACTGATATATTTAGCATGAGACTTTAAATCTGTATTTTCTTTTAAATATCCATCTGGTTTATTGAATATAAATTTATACGCTTTATTTATATACTTAACTATAAAGTTTTCTGTAAAGACTACGTCTATCGCTTTATGTATAACTCCTCTATCGCTATCTTCTGGAGTAAAAGCACAGACAGCATCCAGAGCACGTTTTAAGTACTCTGGAGTAATGAATGTATTTCTGTCTGTTTTAATATCTCTCTTTACGATGTCAGATACTTTATCCAAATTCTTTTGAATTCTTTTACTCTTAGATGATACAGATTTAAGAAGATTCGCTTCTGTTCCTATATCATTTATATTCATAAGTATCCTCCTACATTTTGTATAAATCTAATAATATCATATTAGTTACGTCAAAATATAATTCAGCAGCTACGATAAGACCTTTATAAGCTTCTACAGCAACCTTAAGTTCATTATACCCTTGTATTGATTGGAATAACTTATCTGTAAGGCTGTTAGAACCTCTAGCTATAGCTTTAATCGAAGACGGTGATACCATGTGTAGTTTTTCCTTATAAACATTCATAGCAGCGTTAAACACGATTTGAGCAGCTTTAACCTTATCATCGTATTCAACCATACCTTTTCTCTTCATAGTAAGTTTAAATTCTTTAAGTTTTCCTACTATAGAATATACCGCTCTGTTAACTTCCGCTATAGTTAAAGTTTTAGGTAATTGAGCTGGATTATCAGGACATACTTTAAAGTATACACTTGCAACTATATCTACTATTATAGTACTACTAAGTTCCATACCTTTAGCAAGTAAAACTCCTTTTTCTGCTTTATTACTTACGACGTCGTACAATGAACCCCAGAACTTAAAGAAAGATACCCATGATTTAAACCAGAAATATATTGCAAGTGGAAATAATATTACAGTTCCAGCCGCCAATCCAGATAAGAAGTCATATTTGAAATCATCCCATAGATTTCTTAATACGTCTAATCTAGCTTCAGTCATAGCTCCATCTAATTCATTCATCAATGTTTGCCATTTATTTGTATCTAAGTCTCCAGCTTTAGGATTGAATGCTTGAGTGATTCTAGCGTATTCATTTGCATTAGCAACATTAAGAGCTATGTTAGAAGCTCCTTGTGAAATCTTTCCTGTGTTTATTTGTTGCATTTGTGTTATAGCTTGATTGTAACCAGATTGTCTTCTAGTAAATATATTTCCTAATTTACTAAAGTAATACATAAACTTATTACCAAAGTTTCCTCCGTCGATAGCTGATTCAACACCTACTCCATGTTCTAATGAAATAAATGCTCCGTATCCGCCAAAGTCCATCACTGATTCTGTTCCTATCATATCAATGTATTCTTCGATGAATCCAGCCATCTCTGCATTATCTTCTGCAGTCTTAACATTAATTTTTAATAATTCTTCCATGTTCAACATATTATCATTCTCCTTTTATTTTTTATTGTATTTCTTAATCATATCTTCACTACTGTAGTAATCAAGTATAGAACCTGGTTCAGGTGGTATACCTAATATTTCTCTATTCTTTCTAGCAATATGTAGTAATATAGCTACAAGCTTTCCATGTTGTATCATACCTGGTGTCATACGTTTTAATATAGAATACGTACTATAGCATAAGTCACAATGACGCTTTGTACGAACTCCAACTGGTCTAAGTTCATTAGGAAGTATCATAGTAGGTTCTCCTTTAAGAGCATTATCAACTACTATTTTATCTCCTGGGCCCAGTTTATCTATTATCTCAATACTATATTCTATTAAGATTTGTCCGTTTTCTATTGTATCTCCATTGATTTTACTATTCTTTGCTCTAGTAAGTTTTTGAGGTCTTTTATCCAATAGCTTACGTGTGAACTGGTCTGTAACTTGCTCTACAGAAGCCATATTATTACTTATACGTTGTGCGTCATCTATATCACGAATAAAATCTTTCATAGATTTAGAAAGACTCATATTTTGAGCTTCTCTCCAATATACTCTTATATCTACTATAGTTCCTTTGTAATGAGCCTCTACTTCTTTAAGAGATAAGCTTTCCATATTAGAGAATAGTTCATTGATAGTATCATCATCAGTAAGTACTTTATACTTAAATAATACATCATTAGGTTTAACTTCTTCTCCTATCTTATGTTTCCAATCTCTTATTTCTGTATTAAGGTCCATAATACGTGCTATACGCTTTACAACTCTAGTAGCAAGCTTATTAGAAAGATTTTCAAATGGAAGACAGCTATCTTCCCATACAGCTTCTCCGTCACAAGTTAGTACCCATATTAATGCTCCAGCAGCAAGTCCAATATGTCCATTAGTCTTTCTTCTATAACTATCTTTACTATATGCAAGTATTTCTCCCTCTTTAAACTTATATCCTACTTTAACCTGTTTATTAGGTATAAAGTCATTCTTTACATAATATCCTTTATCGGCATTACGTTCTACATTTATAAGAGAAATAGCATCTACTTCTTTATTATCGTATTCAATAATAATAAAGTCTTTATTCATCTCTTTTATTTTACCATTAGCTTTTGCTATATAAGAATGCTTAGGAGTCATCTTAATAGCTGCTTCATCTGCATAAGAAGATACAAGCATAGGGTCGCTATCTACAGCTGGAAGTATATGGTTAAATTGACCAGATTGCATTAATCTACGTGCACAGTGATTATATCTTGTATATGGAACATAAGCATCTGAGAAAGCAGATAAGTTAGCCGCATCCAATCCCTCCGGACTGTCGTGATGTTCATAATCCCCAGCTAAGTTAGTTACAGTCGGATTTACAGGAAGATATTTTACTATTCCCGCATTACCACTATAGGCCGTAGCACAAGTTTCACTTCCATAGTTATTATTATTAAACATACGGACATTATTTGTATACGCTCTTGGTTCGTTGATTCCGTTATGTCCTTTAAGAGACACTTGAGAACCCTCCATAACTTCTCTGAAAGCAGATAGTCCATTAGCTTCATTTATATTAGGAAGACTTTGTAAACGTTGTATAACAGCATCTTTAGCTATATTAACTTTCGCTCTAGAACCTCTTTTAACCCTTGCGGCATTATTAGAAAGCTCTTTAGATATAACGTCATATACGCATCTATTTATTATTTCAGATGGAGTTATAAGTCTATAACTTCTGATATCTCCTTTATATGTAGTTTTATACGTAGTAAATAACGATACAGCATATATAAACATTCCTACGAAATCAGATGGTATATTATATAATTCGCATACTCTCTTTGTAATTGGGTCTATAAATAAGTCTACGAAGTTTTCTATATATATCGCAGTATTACTGTTACCAGCAAACTCTTCCATAACGTTCGTAATATCAAACGTATCTTTATCTGTAAAGTCTAAAGTAGTAAGATAGTTAAGTAATAAGTTATTTAAATCATTATTATATTTTAATATAATAGTGAAATTAGCAAATTTAATTATACCATATTCTTTATTATTATTTGTAAACTTATCTACTTCTTCTGAATTACGTACTACTTTATATTCTAGCTTATTAGTGTCTCTAAGTAAGTTTAAAAGCTCTCTAAGAGGCTTTGCTACTAGTAATACCAATACTACTGGAATATTAGTTCCCATGATTGTAGCCACTGGCGTATACAATGAAGCAGTACTTACAGTAGACGGAGCTGACTTCTTCCAAGCTTCTGGGTTTTCATTCTCTAATATACTACAGATAAAACTTATCGTATCATATGTTTTATTTCCTACTTTCACTGTATCTTTATCTGGGTCATGTAATACATCTTCTCCTTTAAATGTTCCTAATAGAGTAAGTCCGTTCTTTTTACCCTTTCCTCTAAAGTCTATATCGTAATCAGGAGATATAAGTCCTACAAAGTGTCTATTAAAGTGTGTAAGTCTAAAGCTAATTTGGTTTTCATATATGAAATATCCTAAATCATCTGTAGTTTTTACTTTAAGTATAGGCGTATGGTCAGTAAGTCTATAGTATGCATTAATATGAGATATAAGTATTTTATCACTCATACTGATATATTTACCAGTGATAGAAAGTATACATTTATTATAAGCTGTAGTTATGATAACATTTTCATCCTGTTTGATTACTGGCTTTGCAGCATTCTGAAGCTTTATTTGCTTAGCTGAACCTCCCATAAATATATTACCTGCACTATTAAATGTTTCTGGTATATCTAATACTATTTCTAGTGGGTCTCCATTATGTGTTTCATACTGTACTTTAAGTTCGTATCCCTTAAACTCTCTGTCACTTATATCTTTTTTAGTATATCCTTTAAGTATAAGTGGATATGTAAGTCCTGCAGGAGCTGCAAGTATATTCTCAAAGTCATCTTCAGATAATTGCTTTTTATATTGAGTATCTAAATCTTTAGTAGATATCTTTGTAAATGATGTCGGTGTCTTTGTAACTATTCCCACATCTTGGTCTTTTATCTCATGTTTCTTTATAACTTCTACCATTTCAGCTGGTTTCTTTCCATACTTCTTTACAATAGCTTTACGCATATTTTGTATTTCTTTAGTCTCTACGTTCTCTTTAAGCTTTGTATAGTTATGTTCTTCTACTATTTCTACAGCTTTATCTTTAGGAGACATATTACTATCTTCTAATATCTTAAAATAATCTTTATTATATCCTCTCTTAGAACCAGCAGTAGAAGCCTCCATTATTTCTATATCAGCTACATCGTCTGCTAAGTCTTTATTCTCTTCTATTATGAGTTTCTTTGGTTTAGCTAAAGTTGCATCCGCAATGTCATCTGAACCATTTTCAAATATATCTGCGATATCAGCATCAGCTAAGTCTTCATCTAACTTTATAACTTCATTTGGATTATCACTATCGTACATTTCATCATCTGTAGCTAAGTTTACATTTTCATCCATATCTTCAGAATCTACATCATCTGCTAATTCTTGTTCTTTAGCTGCATCTAATTTTCCATTAAGACTATCTAATATATGAAGCTGTCTAAGTACTGTCTTTGGTTTAAACATACTCATATTAAGATAGTTATTATTTCCAGCTAATACTAAAGATGTATTCTTATTTCCCTCAAATACCATAGTTATATTATGAGCATTAAGCCATTCTTTAAATTCATCAGGTCTATCTTGAAACCATTTCATAAATAATAACACTGGTCTAATAGAAGTCATAAGAGCATTTTCCATTATCGTAAGCTTTACTGGAGTACCTAATAAGAATGGAGTTTTAAAATATAATATCTTATTCTTATATTGTGTAAAACTTTCTATCTGAGCTTTATACATTGCAAGTATACCATCTCTTAATGGTCTAGAAACTCTCATCTTTTTATCTACTGTAACTCTACGTATAGCATTTGTAACCCAGCTCATATCTACCATATAACTATTTTTACCGTCTACCATTTTAGCATTAGATATAAGTTGCATTATACCATAATCATTCTTTATCTTCATTATTTGATTAAAACTTCTACTAAGGTTCTCTACTACAGATTTAGATGGAAGCTTTTGTTTTATAATCTTAGGCATAAAATAATATTTCATTCTACTTACGATAAGATTATGCTTTCTATTCTTAAGCTGTTTAAATAGATTAAGACTGTCTTCGTAATTATCTAAGAATGAGAATACTATAGCTGCTTCATTTATACTCTTCTCTGCTACATAAAAAGATGATTTATTAAGCTTGAATGTCTTATCTTTAAGAATGTTTCTAGCTTCTAATCCTACTTCTATGTTTTCAGATTGATATCCACGTAGCAAATCATCATATAATCCCATATTTGTTCCTCCTTATTATTAATATTATAAACAGAAAGGTTGTCTGGTACGGACGTGATAAAATGGAAGATGGGGCATTAAACCCCATCGTTATCTATAAAATCACATTCTACCATTTCATAACTACCCATATGTGTTTTTAACTTCATTCTCATCTTATGGAAGTTATATTCATTACACATACACGTAATCTTAAAGTCTACATCTAATTCATTATCTCCAACTACGATACGTGGTGCATATTTCTTCATCCAGTATTTAAATTCAAATATATTGAATTGGTCTATATCTATTATGCATCTTACTACACCAGTAAACTTACTTTTAGAGTCCTGTACAGTAGTATAAGTTACCAAACATTTCATACGTCTTTCTAATACTAGACATATGTATTTAGCCACGCTTAAATTATCATAAGACTTAATATCGAAATCAAGTCTATAATAAGATTTCTTATGTGTTCTAAATAAGAAATCATGTAGACGTTTCATCATACGTCTGATATATCTATATATTACACTTATCATATTAAGCCCCCTTTAATCTCCATACTTCTTTTTCTTTAACTAATGTCAATACATGAGTTTCATTATCAATTACAAATTCAAAGTCTAATTTATTAAAATTATCTAAATTTGTTAGCTTTAATAATCTTGCATTGTATATCATACACGCTTTTATCTCATGTAATATTCCATGGTCTCCCTGTCCGTCTATTATGTAATTATAACTCAATGATGATCCATTTAGATGAACTTGCTTTATAAGTACACTGTAGTCATTCATTTCTGATATAACCTTATCTACAAAGCTAATCATCGTTTCTTTATCATGAATATTTATATTATCTGGTACGTTGTATATTACATTGAAGTAATTAAATGCTTTATTAAAAGTTACTAGCCATAATTTGTGTATCCATCTAAAAAATCTCATCATATCTATCCCCTATCCTATTCTTTTAAAACTACATTTATCAGTATTCAACATTTCAACAGTCTTACTATCTAATTCCTCAAATAATAGTTCAAACTTATCAAAATTATGTCTAAGTATCTTGTTAAGTCTCATAAAACTATATTCGTCTTCCCCTAATTCTATTATTCTCATTTTCTTAGAAAACTTGTTATTCGTAACTCTATCCATAGCTTTCATAGATATAAACATATCAGTCCATTTATCCCATTTCATAGTTACACCTTTGTGATGTATGATTTCTCCGTTAACTTCTTCTTCCCATCCAGGTAATGTCATTTCTTTATTATCTATATAAGCATTTATATAATTATCTACTTTAACTACGCATACAGGCATAGCTAATAGTATATGGCTTCTAAGTCTATTTAATGGATGTTTTCTTCTTATGAATACAGTATACCATCCTTTTTCTAATCCAGCTTCCTTAATTCTTTTTCCTAGAGTTGATCTCAGCAATCTTTCTACTAACACGTTCTTCAGCTCCTTTCTCATGTAATAACACATTCCACACATGTGTACGTGCTCTATTTAATTCTTGTGTATACGCTGTCTTATACAAATCTGATTCAAATACAGGATTCGTTTTATTTATAAATGTGGCCGCTATGTCCTTTAAATCAAATAAATTATTTCCGTATTCTAATATATCATCCATACTTGTAGGAGGAGCATTATACACACTATATCTTATAACTTCTATTATATCGTCTTTAAAGTCTCTACTACGTTTATCTAATTTAGTAAGCTTTCTTAAATAGTACATAACATCGTCTTCTTTGATATTAAATCCATATTTAAATAATACAGTAAGAACAGTCTCTGCGAATATAACATCAAATCTTTCTTTATCTAATTTTAAGAAGTCTAGTATTACTAAATACTCTATCAACGGAATATATCCTAATTTAGATTGCATTGCAAGCTTCTTTGCATTTCTAAGTCTATTAGCAAGTTCTTTCTTTTTATCATCTATAACAGAAGTATTGAATCTGATAGAAAGCATATTCCATACACATTTATCAGAAAGCCATACTTGTCCGTATTTATTTCTAGATTTATAGAGCATATTCTCTCTTTCTCTATTAATCATATTCTTTTCTTGTTGTAGCTCTTCTGCAAATACTTGCTTATATATTGGGTTATCTTGGTTTTTATCTAAAGTAAATGATGATAATTTGTATAAGAATGGTATATACGTACTATTAAGTTTGTATCTACGATGTATATAACAGTTTAATGAGTCTAACACTATTCTATTTGTAGCAGGAGGTAATATAATAGAAGATACTAATATATTATGATACAGTTGAACTACATTGTCATCATCTAATCCTCTAATAATTTCTACTACACTACTCTCATTAACTTCGTCTATTATATTATTATCATATAATAACTTTAATGCATCTCTTATTTCACATTTACTATTTCTACTGATGTAATAGCATAATAATGCAGCCTCTAAAGTTTCACTATATTTTATATCTATTTTTTTACATATATATTTACATTGAGTAACCCATTGCCTTAAATTATATGGATTTCTATAATGTTTATTTGGTATTTGTTTTAATATCTTTTGAAGCTTTCCGTACTTTTTAACATAAGAAAAAACGTTATCCTCATATTCACGTCCATATAAATCTAAGTTATGTTTACAGAATTCTTCAAATAATTGCTCATACGTTATACAATGTTTAGCCTCATCTAAATATGTATTAGAATCATGTACGTGTGTTTGTATATAATTGAATATAGTACTAGTAACAAATTTAGGGTCATAGTACGGTTTAGTTAAGCCAGATAAATATTTATAATACGAAAGTTCGTATATTGACTTAACTGTAATCGGTGTTCCACAATTCATTTCTATCCTCTCCTTTATAAAAAAATTACATTTTATAATTGTCGCACAATGACGTAAAAAAAATAATGCAGTGAGATTTCTCCCACTGCATTGATGTTATTTCTTCTTATAAGATTTGTCATTTTTCTTATAAGGTTTCTTATCTCCAGATTTAAAATCTTTTTTGAACTCTTTCTTGAATTCCTTTTTGAATTCTTTCTTAGGTTCTTTTGGTTCTTCGTCCTCTATAACATTTTCAGAGAATAACATGTTGATTTTCCATCCGTCGATAATCTTTTTAACATATTCGTCTATAAGAGCTAAAGTTACTTTATCTTCATTATATGCGTCTGTTATAACTTTAGGGAATAACATTCCATCTTCAGCTTTAAGACTATTTAATACAGCAATCTTTTCTTCAGCTGAATCAGCATAAGAACCGAATAATATTTGAACTATTAAGTCAGTTTTCATTCCAGCGAATTCGCTCATACAATATGAATGCCACTGTTTCTTAAAATTCTCAATATGTATTCTTCTAGCTTCAGTTAGTCTCTTATTATACGAACCTGCGTCGCCTGTAACATAGTCTTTAAATTCTTTTATAGAGTTTAAGAAATCTTCTTGACTTACACCATCGTTAAGTTCTAATATAAAAGACCTAGCTCCATAATTCTTTTTATGTCTCCAAGCTGTAGTCATCATACTCACTCCATAACTATACGGATACTTTTCTCTATAGAATCTATTTAATTCATTATTAATGAAGTTGAAAGCTAATTGACAAGCTATATCATCTACATTAAGTATACTATTGATATCGTATTTAGTCGTAGGAACGTTTATAATAACTCCTCTAACTGGAACAGTATTAAACGCTTTCTTAAACTTAGGTGTGAATACTTGTCCTCTTTTGAAGTGGTTATTAAACCCGATACTTTCCATTTGGAAAGATTTACTAGACGGAGCGTATCTTATCATCATGTTTTCATCAACGATTTCTTTAACTTCTTTAGATACAGTCATAGTTCTACTTTCTTTACTATTTGATTCTAAAGCGTCGAATAGTGGATTTAGGAATAAGTTTTCTAAATCTTCTAATGAAACGAAATTAGGCATGATGATTTCTATAGTTTTAAGATTCTCTTTAGAGAATACTCTAGTTCTAGCATAATTAATAAATTCATAAGGAATATTTAATATATTCCATCTAGAACCTATAGCTGATACTTTATCTCCGTATAAACATAAAGGAACTGTAAATTTCTTTATGTTTTGTTTATCTCCAGGGTGTCTTTGTTCTAGTTCGCTACTTACGATAGATTTTTCTTTATTGAAATAATCTTCGCTAATTTTATTTACGTATAAGTTTTTGCATATTTGTGCTAAGTTATTAAATATATCAGTATATCTAGATGATTCTGCCATCTTTTGATATACAGCATCATTCTTGTATTTATTTTCATCCATACATTTAGATACGTCTATTTGTACAACGATGTCTTTAATACTAGTTCCAGCGTTTAAGTCTATTCCCATGTTTGCAAGTTCTGACATAGCTTCAAACATAGGTTTGCCATTCCACACTGTTCCAAATATACAATGTTCTAATAAATGTGGAAGTCCTACTGCTTTGTTATAAGAATAAACGTGATGCTTAACGTTTACTTGAATGCTATCTTCTTTAGCACTTCTTATAACTACTATCTGACCTTCTTTATTCCCATTATTAGTAATATCAGCTATAGCAAACTCTTTTCCTGTTAATTCTGTTTCTACCCAATTAAATTTCATATTATTCCTCCTAAGTTTTATTTTAATATATAAAAGTGGGAGAAACAAATCTCCCACTCTAGCCTATTTAGATAATTTACCGTTTCTTACATCTAATATTTCTTTAGCACTCTTAAGATTATCTTGAAGATTTGTTATCATTTTAGACACATTTTCAATGTAACTATCATCAACATCAGATGGGTCAACTACTTCTAAATCCCATAAAAGATTATACTCATATTCATCGGCATACACTCTTCCGACTTCTATTAAGTTTTCTTTAAATGCTACAAAACTTCTTATAAAAGTACTATCTATATTCATAACAGCACTTAAGTTATCTAGCCAATCTGTAAGAGCGTCTTCTAAGTGGTCAAATGTTTTAGCATAATCTAAATATTTAACATCTTCTTTAAATTGCTCTAATGTTTCCATATATACAGTATGTACATGAGACATATATCCCTTAGTTACTTCATCTATGATATTATTAATATCTTCGCCTATGATTCTAGTAACTTCAGCAACAGTACACTTAGCTAGATTTATAACACAATCTTCTAAATCGTGTAGTTGATTAGTAGCAGTATATGTTGTAAAGTCTCTGTAAGTATTTATCAAAATATTTCCAGCTGTAACTGTATTGCTCTTAACTGGAATTACACACAATGAGTCATATGATGTTTGAATCTTAATACCAAGCATTCTTATGAAGTATTCTAGGTTAGCATGCAATGCGTCCATCACAGGAGTTATACTGCTTCCATAGATATCTCTATAGTCTCTCATTCCATATAGACTTTTATTAACTGTGCTCAGTAACTTAAGAGCATCATCAATATACTCCATGTTAATATCAAAATCAAATGCTTCTTTAAGACATTTAATGTAGTTATGAATATCTAACTCAAGAGCTCCTACTTCATCCTCTGTTATAGACACTCTATAGTCTTTTAGTGTATTTATCGCATCATTAAATGCTACTATCAATCCTACTTTTGCAACATCATCTTTATTACTATTCCAAGTGTCTACATAAAAATCAAGTCCAACAGCTTTCTCATTTACTGCCATTATTTTCCTCCTCTATTATTCAATATATCATTATAACAGTTACAAGTATCTAATATTTTATCTAGAACTTCTTTCAATGCCTTTATCTTATCAATTTCATTTCTAGATGTCCAGTCGATATTACGTAAATACGGTGGTACAAATGCATTTTCTCCATATATATCAACATATAACCAATCAGATATCACATTAGGAAACTCTTCTTCTATCAATTTGTATTTTTCTTTAACTTCTAGTAGCTGCATTATATTTGGCTTATCATTTTCCATGTATGCTTTAAGTGTATCAAACACATCTTCTGGAACTACTATCTTAACATTTCCATCCTTATCAACAATATTTAAACTTATCAATAAGTTCTTAAATGATATAGTTTCATATTTTACACCATCAATCTTATCATTCTTTTCAGAATATATAGATTCAATCATATGTAACTCTAATAACTGTTTATATAATTCTGGATGATTCTTAGATGAAGCTTCTAAAAACTTAGATAGCATTCTATTTAATATAGTTTTCATCACTTCATGTTCAGTTTCAAATGAGTAGTAATTTTTTATATTACGAAGTAATCCATATCTATCAAACTTATCTGGGTCTGCTGATTCTTCGCAATATCCTTCAGCAATAGTTCTTCCAACAAATCTACCCCAAGCATAGTTAGACTCACATGTCTTATAAGTATCATATCCAATACATAACATCATATAATTTAGCATATGACATAGCTTATTAAACATAAGAATATTTCCCAATTCGTCATACATCTGATTATCAAATACACTCCACATGTCCTCAGACTTATTAGACACCTCTGCAAGGTCTTTAAAGAAGTTGTATATAAAGTTAAAGACTTTAACTTTATATACAGCTCCCGGGTTCCATTCTTCAATAATATCTTCTACAGCCTCAACGAATTTATAATGTTCAGGTGTAAATACACTAGGATTTTTACATATAGAATTCAACGCTCTTGGTGTAACATTCTCCATTTGAACATAAACTCCGTATGCAGCTACTAAGAACTGCATATCTTTAGTTTTCTTAAATTCATTTACATAATACATACCTAACTTAGTGTCCATACTCTTTACCTCCTATTTATTTAAAAGTTCTTTATATTTTTCATATGTGTCTATAGCAGAGTTTATTAAATCTCTAGCTTTCTTAATATTATCTATATTAACATAATCTAAATCTCTAGAATATATACGTGAAACATCTTCTGGATTTACATCGCAACCATCTTCATCTTCAAATTCATCTATCAAGCTACCAATTATTTCATTAGCTGTAGATTTATATTGATTTTCTAAAGATGCTTTTTCTTTAACAAAATCTGCTACACCGTCTAATAAAGCTCTCATTTCCCTTATATCATTCTTATCATAAGGTTGTATCAATAGATTGAAGTCTTCATCTATAATACCATAATTTATTAATACTTCTTTGATAGTAGTATTAGGTACGTCTTCTGTCTCTAGATATGGAGATAACGTAGTCATACCTCTTCTATTATTAATAACAGGTATTGTAGCTGTAACTGTTTTAAAGTGGTCGAAGTTAAGCATATTCTTTAAAGCACTTGCTATATACTTCTTTATAAATACTTCATAGAATTTATAGATATTAGTAAGCACATTTACATTTGCTTTATCTTTATGTAGAACATTATGCATAGACATACGTGCATTGAAAGTTATATTATCCATACTTTTTATATGAACTTGTAGTTCGTATAAATTATTTGCATACAGCTTACTATACATATTGAATAATTGAGTAAGTCTCATAGTATCCATAGGTGATAATGCTGCATTTACGAATCCTTTCATAAGATTTAATAACACCATATGAGCTTCTACCACAGCACCTTTCTCTAAATCATCTCCATCTAGAGATGTGTCATAACATTTTGATATAAAATCAATAAATGGTCTCACTATATTTAAGTCATATATGTGTCCGATAACGCCTCCTTGATATTCAAGCATTCTACGAACATCTATAAGCCTAGCATCAATATCAAGATTGCTATACATATCTTCTACGCAATGAACTTGTTTAAATCTGATGTCATTTATCAGCTCTTTAACATATCTTTCTGTTAATGCCATTCCACATATAAACACATCTTTATCTTTATCCTCAGCATACAAATTAGCATAGTATTGTAATAAAGACCCTTGCCCATCCAAAGTTCTCATACTCTTTCCATCAAAGTAATCATCTCCAAAATAGTTCTTTAATTCATTATTCATAATCTTACCTCCTAAAAATATATTTGAAACACTTAAACATACATAACTATCTATTCTACAAATTTCTTTCTAAATTCCTTAATAGCTTTCTCTAGATTATCAGCAACTCCAACGTAATCTGAATTAGGTATTGTCTTATCTGATAAGAAAGAGCTTTCTAACACTGAATGTTCCAAACCTACAACATGTAAAAAATCTTCTATAGCATTTCTGTTATTAGTTTCTACAATGTAATTAGCTATTTCTTTTCCTAAATCTCCAATAAGTTCAAAAATAGGTTCCTCAATGTTATCTAGTTTATTTTCTAATCTTAAGACAGTTAAAACTTCTGAAATACAGTAAAGTGCACATGTACCATGCGAATAATCTACAGCACCATATTTTTCATAAGATTCTTGTAATATTGCTTTAACTACATTTTCATCAATATCAATACTTAAAGCGTATTGAACTATATCATTCAGATTAAGACGTTCATCTATACCATCGACTGTTATTAATTTACACAGTAATGGTATTTTAGCCAATAAGTTTAATTCATGCATAGACCAAAGTATATCCTGTCTAGTTTTAGGATGCATATTATCATACATATCATTTTCATATACTTCAGCTAATTTTTCTATACCTTTGATTAAGTGTTCTGCTAATCTAGATTGTACATCAAATATATCATACAAAGCATTTAGTTCATTATACTTTGTAGCTTCAGTATGTTCCTTAAATAATCCTATCTTGAAATCATTTAATGTACGTGTAACATCTTCCGCATTTTCAGCATTCTTAGATAACTCCAAATTTTTTATAATACTTTTGTAAACTTCTACATTCCATTCTTTCATATTTTCCTCCTTATTATATTAAACTATTAGTTTTATTATATTCTTCAGACATCGCTTTGAGTTCTTTTAACGCATCTATAGCTTTATTTATAGCTTCATCTGAGAAATCACAATTTTCAAACATATCTGTAGCATCATATGCATCCGCTACTTTTGTATATCCACAGACTTTAAATATCTTTTCTTGAATTTCTTTGATGTTAGCAACCTTGTCACTCATAGCTAATGTAATATCAACAGCTTTATCTATTTCAGCATAACTATCTACATATTCATTATCTTTATACAGATTCATAATATTATTCATATTTTCCATTCTTTCAGGTTGTGTTACACCATATATAGCTTCTAATTGATTTATATGATTTATATATTCTTCTATGTATTTAAATATATGGTCACATCCATACGTTGCAAGTTCTTCTCTCCAATTAGGTATTCTAGCCACTACTTCACTTTCATGTATATCATACACCTTTTCTATAGCTAATTTAACAGGAATTATTAAACCAAAATATGCACTATAGTATAGATATCTAATTAGATTATATTGATATTCTGTTAATAGATATCCATTAGAGAAGTTATATATATCATTCAATTTCTTATATATTTCATAATCTCTATCTAAGTTTTTTCTATCAAATCCAAAAAAGTTATATACTTTCTTTAAGTCTTCAAGACATGCGACACTGTCGTTTAATTCGATAGCCATATTTTGAATAGTTTCTCTATCAGTTTCAAGTCTTAATTTTTCTAGTAGTTCACTTACATTATACATATTAAACCCCCTTTATTTTTCAAATAATATATACACACTATCTTGAAATCTTCCAGCTATACTAATACTGATAGCTTTAGCTTTATATCTATCATATTCTTCTTTAATAGCCTTATTTATAATGTCTTCATTTGTTCTTATCTTCTTATCCCAACTAAGAGAAGTAGATAAATCGTAGCTTTTTACATATGTTTCAGCCATACTCATCATAGATGTACATAACATTAATCCCAATAATAGTTTCTTCATAACAATCCCTCCTTAGATTAATCTAGATAAAATGACAAGAGAGCTGGCGACTACACCAGCTCCAGTTGTGAGTATAAACTCAGTCTTACTTATCTTAGCTTTATTCATTACCGCACTAATAATCATCCAAGCCGAAATTCCAAACACAACACCTACTACTATGTAAGTTGCCATTTTATATCCCTCTCCTTATTTTCTTTTTATATCTAGACTTAGTGAAAAGTTTAACGCATCTTCCAAACACAGACCTTCAACAAACATACCTACATTGAACCCTGTAGCTAATATTTGGTTAGTCTTATCGTATATTATCTTATTAAGAGCTTCTGAGAATAAAGGATGTAAAATAAGTTTTCTAGCTAATCCTTCAGTCACATACATATCATCAGGTTTCTTTCTATCTAACACTTCGATTTTATCAGTCTCAGGATTATGTATAAACTCACAAACTAACATACTAGATACGTCATCAGAATCAATCTGTGTTTCTTGCAATTTAACTACATAATCAACTATTCTTTTTTCTATTACTACTACTTGCATAAGAACCTCCTTATTCACCTGCAGCTGTTATTATACATTCATCACCATCGTATGATACCTTAGCTCTTGTTACATATCTAAGACTATACGAATCTACGCTACTTCCAGTATCCACTTTTGACAACACTCTTTTAAAATGGTCTTTTACATATTCTAATATCTTCTCCTCTACTCTACATAATATCATTTCTCCTAATGAATACGGACTATCTAGTAATGCATCTTCGTTTAATTTAAGAACACTCATTACACACTCATCATCAATAGCTGATCTACCATCATCTGATCTATAAGTTAAATTTACAAAAACTTCTACTTTTCTTGTAGATTTAATAAAACTTAAATCATATGATACTCCTAATTCTCCATCTTTTAATTTACCCATACTACATCACTTCTCCTTTTATATCTTTTTTAATTTAACTGGCATTCTAATTACTATATGTTCCAATTCGTAGTTATCATATATATCTATCACTTTCATAACTACACTGACAATATCATTCATAATATCTCCATCTATTTCAAGGTCTCTATCTCTAAGAACCATATTAATGTCATATATATTACGTTCGCTAGTTATTCTTGCAATCTCAGATGAAGTTATTAATCCTGTGTTGACTACTTTATTATCTATAGCACCTCTAGAATATACTATATCGTCCATTTTATTTATGATTAGTAAATCTACAGATAGCTCATTACCGTTCTTTAACTTACCTTGAACTTTCAACACTGCATTCATTTCTTTACCTCCTTATCCTTTAAATATTTCTGTTCTTCTTTTCTTATTAATATCCTTACTAGATAATATATCTTCCCATTCTATAAGCATCTCTGCATCAAGATATCTATTCTTATCAGAAGCTGTTATCTTTTCTAGATAAGTTCTTCTTTCTTTTAATCCTTTCATTTCATCTTTAACTATATTGATTTCTAGATTAGATAGTCTATATACTCTCATCATTACTATATAATCAGCTTGCTCTCTAGATAAAGGAAATGCTTTCATTAATTTTACTATACTATCTTCTTTACCATTAGATTTCCTTATTATAGAAATTGCTTTATCCATATCTTTATTGATTATAACAACTCCCTCTAATAAATGATATCTTTTTAAGTTATTCTCTAATTCATATTTAAACTTATTATATAAGCATTTACTTCTAAAAGATACAAAGTATTCCATAACTTCTTTTAAGTTTAATAATTTATATTCTTTATTATCTAATAATACCATCATATTTAAAACTTGACTATATTGTAAACAAGTTTTCTTTAAAAGAATATCAACAAGCTCATCATACTTAGTACCAGTAGATACTCTAATTCTTACTTTAATTTCCCCATTAGCAGATAAGTCCTCTACTCCAGCTATGATATATCCAATATCTTTATCAGCTTTCAATACAGATAAGTTCTCCATAAATGTTTCTTGAGTACGCATATATGGAAGTTCATCTATAACTAAGTAAGTCTTACTATCATCAACTTCTTTATGCCATTTACCAGTTATAGTGCAAGCACCCTTACCAGTTTGATAAAATCTGTATACTGAACTCATTTGTGATATAACTCCTCCAGTAGGGAAGTCTGGACCTTGTAATGTGTGTATCATTTCAGTTATACTCATCTTTGGGTTCCTTATAAACTTTATGCAAAGCTTAATAACGTCTGTTACGTTATGTGGAGGTATCCAACACATATATGGAGTTGCTATTCCTATGTTACCATTTATAAGTATATCTGGCAATACCGCTGGTAAAAACTTTGGTTCCATTTCTTCTTCATCGTAGTTTGGAATAAATTCTACTGCATTATATTTCAAATCTCTAAGAAGATACTTTTCACTGTACGGTGCTAGCTTAGCTTCAACATATCTCATATCGGCATTAAATGGAGCATCCTGTGTACCAAATCCACCTTGTCCTATTATATACGGGATATTATTGACGTATGAACGTACCATAGTTACTAATGCTCCAAAGGGACCTGAATCCCCTACAGCATGAAATCTTCCAATTACATCCCCAATGATTCTTGCACATTTCTTAGGAGATGTATCACTGAATATCTTTAAATCGTACATTGAATATAATATTCTTCTTTGTACAGGTTTACAGTTATCAAATACACAAGGTATTGCTCTATCTCTCAGAGTTCCATCTGCGTATTCAAGATAGTCCATCTTAGCTAATTCTTCAGCTTCTATATATCCAGCTTTAAAAGAATTCTCTGCAAACTCTCTATACTCTTCTTCAAATTTATCTTCAAAGTACTTTTCATTCTTTTTACTCACCCATAATCACCTCCAACACTTTATTACACATCTTGGTCACTATGGCATTAAATCCGTATATTACTGGCCAAAATACAGATAATATTATAATAAGTGTAGCTATTCTATCTAGTCTTTTCCATCTACGTGCCCATAAAAGTCTTATACGTGGATTCTTCTTTTCAGCTACACGCTTTCTATCCATCCAATTCATAATTATAGCAAGTAACATTAATATAGCAGTACATGATAATACATACATAGTACACAAATATAACTTATAACTAAGTGTCATTATATCTCTCCTTTCTCAATAAATATCTTTCTAGGTTCAGATGACTTACCTTGTAGTTTTCCTATTATTTCAGTTAGTCTTTCAAAATCTTTAGGAACTATTTGAATCAACGCTCCAGAGTTAGGACTCATTACATGATTCTTAAAGTCTATGGCATCCATTTCTCCAAGTCCTTTAAAACGTTTAATCATATAATCTCCCTTTATCTTAGGTAGAGTTTCATCCAATATTTTCTTATTCCTACAATATATGGTTTGATTTTTCGTTACAATTTTGAATAATGGAGCTGCTGCAAAATAAAGATGTCCTTGCTTTATTATCTCTGGTAGATGTCTTGCAAAGAATGTAAGTAGTCCTAGACGGATGTAAGACCCGTCGAAATCTGCATCCGTAGCTATTACTATCTTTTTATATCTAAGTCTTCTTATATCAAAGTCTTCTCCAAACCCTGTTTCAAGACATTGAATAAGCTCTCTGAATTCTAAGTTCTTTAATATTTCTTCCATATTAAGATTTTCTGTATTTAATACTTTTCCTCTTAATGTGAATATAGCTTGAGTTCTTGGGTCTCTGGCACTTTTTACTGTAGCCAATGCCGACTTCAATTCAAACAGAACGCTACCTCTGTTTAGCATATATGCTACGCTTACATCGGCCCAATATGTAAGCGGTGTGGACTATATCTTTTCTTCTCCCGTTTCGGTTTAATTAGGTTGGCGTTTATAACCTTACCGGCAATCGCTTCCGGCCCTACATATGCTATAACCACTTTTTTAAATACTGATTACAACACCCTAGTCTCTGAACACACTTCATTTTCACGTATTTTAAGATTATTTAATTCTGTGTTTATAAACAAATCCATTCTATCTTTAACTTCTTTAGGAAGTTCTTGTTCACATTTGTCTATTGACGATATTTTATTTATGTCTCTATTTATAATACTTAATTTATCAAATATTAATTGTGGTATTTTGTTATTATCTAGATAATATTTAATAAGAGCATTAAACACATAGTATCTACAATAATCAAATAGATACTTCTTATGGTTTACCTGTTTAGCTGTTATAAATATAGACATCTTATTTAATTTTATCGTAGTGATTCTATCACGCATTTGCCCATTTCTTTTACTTAATCCAGATAGATACTTATTTAAGTATGTCGGTATAAACACACACGTTGATGGACTATAAATCTTATCTTTGCATCCCCATTGTAGTATGTCTTTATCTATCTGTTGATTATCTTTTGGTGAATAGTTAGACCCAGGTGATTTAGTCCATTTATAGAAATTAGCAAAAGACAACCATTCTTCACAGACTGAAGCATGTTCATATACAGTATGTGTATTGCAACGTTCGTGTATATGTTTCCATAGGCTATATATGTATGTGTCAAATTCATCTCTCGTTCCATATAATCCTAAATAGGTTCCGTATTTATTAATTTTCAAAATGTTTCTAACATGGTCTCTTTTGACTTCTCCATACCTATACCATACTTCAACTGTCTCATATTTGTTAGAATATATAAGTTTTACAAACGGTACTAGTATTCCACATTCAAATTTAAGTTTCACATCATGAATCATCATGGGTTCATCAAAGTTTTTTAAGTTAAACACTTTACCTATTAATTCTTTCTTAAGTTTCTTTAACTTATGTTTCGCCCACACATCTTGAATCATATTAATCACCTCCTTTTTTTTTATTTATTATACGTGAATTATGAAGCTTCGTTGCGTCGATCATACCTTGAAATAACGTTTTCACTATGCTGTTTACCACTATTACGGTCACAGTTTTATAGTATATTTCTATCTATAAGTAGTAGTTATTTCTTTATAACGGTAACTTCCCGCAGTTAGAGAGATTTTAAGAAGGCAAGTCTTCTACCTTCTAATAGAAACAGCTCACATTCATCTGGTTTCTTACTACTACAATTACTAAGCTTCCCAGATAATGCTCCAAACTTCTTTGATTCTTTAGTTCCCATCATAGTCTCTTTAGTTTTAGCTATAATTTCTCTAAGCTTTCTATAAGATAATGCTTTCTTTACTATAATAGCTGCTTGACTTGGATACTTTCTAAGATATTCCAGCATGTTATTATATACAACACTTCCTACCCAATTTATTAAAGAAGTGTTTGCAAGCTTAGTTTTAGTTTGGTTTTCATATTGAGGAGCAGATATCATTACTGAAACTATAGCTACTAAACCATCTCTTAACTCATTACCAGTGATGTTTTCGTCTTTATCTTTCAATAGCTTAGCTTCCCTAGCATATACGTTTACTGCCTTTGTAAAACCGCTCCTAAAGCCTGTAACATGCGTTCCATCATCTACCATCTTTACTTTATTGGCATATGAACGCAGTAATTCATGTCCATTGGTGTATGTAAGAACTACTTCCAATTCCTGTTTATCCTCTTTCTCTGCGAAATATATAGGTTTACTTAATATAGCATCTTTCTTATCTACCATTTCATTAAGCATATCTACAATTCCAGCTTGACTATAATAGACATCTTCTTTATCATTATAATATTTAAATACAAATTTAACTCCTGGATTTAAATATGCATTATCTCTAAGAGCTGCTTTAACTTTACTCTTATTAAATTTTGTAGTTTCAAATATAGTTTTATCTGGCTCCCAAGACATAAGAGTTCCTGTTTCTTTAGTCTTTCCTAAATTCTTAATATCATTAATCTTATGTCCTTTACTAAAATCTTGCTCATAATGATAGCCATCTTTCCAAGATTCTATATGAAGTCTCTCTGATAATGCATTTAATACTTTAAGTCCTATACCATAGTTTCCTCCAGATATCTTATAGTTAGATTCTGCTGTAAGCTTTCCTCCAGCATGCATATCTGTACAAAGTATTTCTAATACTGGTCTATTATGGATAGGATGCATGTCTACTGGTATACCCCTTCCATAGTCTCTTATACAAAAAATATCAGTATCTCCATTATCAATAATACTGACATATATCGTATCTCCAAAGCCTGCTATAGCTTCGTCGATACTATTTGTAAGAGACTCTACTAAGCATTGATGGAGCCCTTCTGCTCCATTATTTCCTATATACATAGATGGTCTTTCCCTCATTCCGTCAAGACCCTCTAATAATTCAATATCTTTTGCTGTATATTGTGTATAATCTTTATTGCTCATCATTACCTCTCTTTCATTTATATACATTTAATAAAATCAATAACACGTTTAATAGCTGATTTTATGGCATATGTAGTTATATTAATATTATACGCTACTAAATCATTAATAAACGTCCTATTTGTATCATCCCATTTATTTCCAAATACTTCATTATCTTTAAAGATATAGTATAAAGTATTCTTAGAAATTCTATACTTTATACCATATTTCTTACTAATTTCATTTTTGATATATTCGTGTAATAAATCTACTATATAGGATTCATCTACACAATAGCAATAATCAGTAAATGAAAATATATTATCGTAGTTATCATATATGAGATGTTCTAAGTTAATATTAAAGTCATCAGATATTAATTTGATTTTAACTGCATATCTCAAATACGGTCCCACCGAATAATTTCGGTGTATTATCATTCTATATGACATCTTTTATCACCTCATCATTCCTCCTATTATACTCTATATTGTGCTAAATTTTTAACATAATATTCTATTAATTCATTTTTATATTTTTTAACCATAGTGTATGCTATATTAAACTTTTCCTGAGCACTATCATCAGATATCTTCTCATTCAAAGCTAATTCAGCTTTATATCTTATTTTAAACTTTTCTTTTTCAAAAGGTATTACTTCTATAGTGGCTATAACGCCTCCTTCGTACCCTTTAATACCATCTTCGTCCTTTACTGGATTTAGTAAGTATATTTCGATATCATTATTATACTCATTAAGAGCTAATAATATCTTTCTACCTTTGTTTTTAGCTTTTGCTATTATATCTAGTTTTGGTATTATAAAGTTGTCCATAATCTCCTCCTTAAAAAATAAAGAGCTCCGAAGAGCTCTCATTAATTATGCTTCTAGTCTATTTAAATAGTCTCTAAATAACTCAGCCTGACAAGCATCTAGTATACCTATAACTTTTGCGTTCAATGCTTTGTATTCTTCTGTGTCAGGGTCGCTTTCTATAGCCAAGTTGTAGTCTACACTATACTCTCCATCATTTTCCACTACTCTAAGTCTAGCTAATCTACTAGCATTATAGATGTCTTTACCATCTTCATCTTTTCTACCAGTAGGTATAGCCTCAGTTATTATGATGTAACCATTTGTATCTTCACCATCTCCTTCATCATCACGCCATAATATTATATCAGAAGCTTTATCAACTCCTGGCATATTAAATATACATAAAATATTATTTTCATTTATTTTTCCCATTTTATCCCTCCTAGTATTTTAAATAATCTTCACTTTCTATAAAATCCAAAATTTCTTCTTCATAATTATGAAGAATGACAGTTACCCTATCTTTTCTCTGTTTCATCAGTTCTTCATTGCCGACTTCAGTTGGACCAGCAACTATAGTATAGTCTATATAGAAATGCATAGGTGATTCCTCATGTACACTTATATGCACCTCTGCTATTACTCTAGCATCCGAAGAACCATCTTCATATGTTTCCGCATCTGGTTCTATTTGCATTACTACTAATTTACCAAGATGTCCTTTATATGCTAATACTATTTTAGTTCCATTATCATCCATAACTCCTAATACTTTGTCAGCCATTATTCATTACCTCCTTGTATATCAAACTCTCTTATTGTATTGAATGGAGCAAAACTCTTTGTATAAACATCTGAACTATCATACTCTTTAAATTCATCAAAGATGCTTCTCAATATAATATTGCTTCTGTCCATGAATGAGTTAATGTCTTCTATGTAAGGGTAGTCTTCGATATGAGCTTTTATGTCTGATACTAATTGTGCCACATCTGTTATTTTTGGTTTTATTGTAGTACTGTAAATTCTTAAATCACCTCTATTTAAATATACTAAAAATTCAAATTCTAACCAACCTTTACTCAAATTGTAACTAGTTGATAATACAATATTTTCTTTTTTCATATTTCTTTCCTCCTATTAAATTAAAATAATATAAATAAATATTAAATACACTTAAATA
>ENA-OWNK01000190-OWNK01000190.1-metagenome-genome-assembly--contig:-NODE-190-length-29710-cov-14.904299_pt1 | contig 29710 bp, 26 predicted proteins | sample MGYA00245343_ERZ651121 | MGnify/ENA primary metagenome ERZ651121 (study PRJEB26857, sample SAMEA4031775) | metagenome | biome: human; feature: oral; material: saliva | place: Philippines | collected 2014... | reverse complement strand
GGCGTAAGCCAGCTGAGTTACAGTCAGCCCCATTTGGCCACTCTGGTAACTGCCCTTACCTGTTCTTTGCAGTGCAAAGGTACAAACTATTTCTGAACTGTGCAAATGGGACGGCACATCTTCAGTGCCGTCTCCGCTGCTTCGGCTCCCTTGTTGCCCAAGCGACCGCCTGCTCGCTCCTCAGCCTGCTCCATCGTTTCGGTCGTCAGGACGCCGAAGATGACGGGGGCAGGAGTCGTGCGGAAGCCATGTGCCATGGTCATGTTCAGCTGGGATATGCCGAAGGTCACACCCTGACAGATGTAGTCGAAGTGAGGGGTGTCCCCACGGACGACACAGCCGATAGCGATGACGGCATCCACACCGTCGTTCAGCAAGCGGGCCGAAGCATTGACAAGCTCGAAGGCCCCTGGTACACGGAAGACAGTGATTTTCTTCACCTCTTGCTTGCGGAGTGCCTCGAGAGCGCCCTCGAGCAGGGGTTCAGTGATGTTGTTGTTCCACTCCGCTACAGCGATGCCGATGTGTAGCCCTTCCCCAGAGGGGACGGGGCTGTAGTGGAGGGATTGGATATGGTCTATCGTAGACATGGTCTATGTGCGAGCGGACTACTTGCCCTGAGCCTGAGCACGCAGGAGGTCAGCCTCTACACTTTCTGCTTCGGGGGAGGTGTAGTACTTCGTCTTGACCTCGTTGTAGAGGGCGATAGCCTTGTCGTACTTGCCGAGCTTCTCGTAGACGTGACCAGCCTTGATGAGGCAGCTGGGAGAGATCGCATCGCTGGAAGCGGCCTTAGCTGCAGCTTCGTAGCTCTTGACAGCTTCTTCGAGCTTGCCGAGCTGTACGAGGCAGTCACCGATCATGCGCTGTACCGAGGGAGCGACGACGGCTTCATCAGCGGAGAACTTCTTCAGCTCAGCCAGTGCTTCCTGATACTTACCCTGGTCATAGAGGCAGATCCCGCTATAGGCGTGAGCGAGGTTCGCTGCGTCTGTACCGGAGAAGTTCTTGGCGATAGCTTCGAAGCCTGGCGCACCAGCACCCTGACCCTTGAGGGCGAGGCTGTCCTGCCCAGCGATGAAGCTGTCTTCTGCTACGAACATCTGTGCGGTAGCCTTCTCAGCCTTAGGGACTTGGACGAAGCGGTGGTAAGCGAAGATGCCGAGAGCGACGATGACGACAGCCGCTACTGCGATGATGATCTTCTTGCCGTGGCGCTCGAAGAAGAGTTCACCCTTCAGTACCTTCTCATCGATGGTGTCGAGGGCGTCGTGCTCTGGGAGCTCGTGATGTGACATACGTATTTATCTTATTTGTTGTTGGTTATTCCGCTATATCAGTGGGGCAAAGATACGACTTTTCATGCAACCTGACACGCCTCACCCAGAGCCCTGCAGCTCGCTGGGAGTGCGGGGCTCTGGGTGGCTCTATACATTATAATATATAGGGGGGGCTTACTTCAGCAGGGCCTCCATCTCGGCTGCCTTCTCCTCGAGGCACTCGAGGTAGCGGAGCTGAGCGCGCGTGCGCTGGAGGTTGTGCTTGGGAGAGTGGATCTTGAAGTAGGTATCTCCGTTGAGGTAGTCGACGAGGAAGCGTACCGTCTGCATATAAGTCATCAGGCGACCACCATAGGCGATGAGACTACGCTCGGTAGGCGTGAGGAACTTACCCGCCGTGGAGAGGTATCCCTCGACGAAGGCCTTGTAGATCTCCATATTCACGCCGATCTTCGAGAGGTCTGCTTCATCTTCGGGAGCGAAGTTCACGCCCGTACGGATGAAGTCACCCACGTCGCTGAGGATGAAGCCAGGCATGACGGTATCCCAGTCGACGACACAGAGTACAGCACCCGACTTATCGAAGAGGACGTTGTCGACCTTCGTGTCGCAGTGGATGGTGCGCTTGGGGAGCTTGCCCTCAGCGTAGAGCTTCTCCTGGAGGAGCATCGAGTCAGCACGGCGGTCGATCTCAGCGAGGATGTCCTGCACTTCGGCGACACGGCCAGCGGCATCCTGAGCGACAGCCTCGCGGAGCTGCTGCAGGCGGAAGGGCATGCTGTGGAAGTTCTCAATGGTCTCACCAAGACGACCCTCGGGGATGACGGAGAGGATTTCCTCGAACTGACCGAAGGCGGCACCAGCGTAGCGGGCGGCCTTGGGGGTGAGCTCGCTCATGCTCATGCTCTCGGGGATGAAGCGGCAGACGCGCCAGTAGTTCTCCCCATCATGGTAGTAGTTCTTCTCGGGCTCCTCGAGGTTGGGGAAGAAGTAGAGGTACTTACGCTCTGCTTCGGGGTCACCTTCGGCTTCGAGGCGCTCGCGCATCGTGTCGGATACGATAGCGACATTGCGCTGCAGGACTTCGATGCGGGGGAAGACGAGGTGGTTCACGCGCTGCAGGATCCAGCGTGGTGTCCCTTCACGGTCAGAGACTACGTAGGTGTCGTTGATATGGCCATTGCCAAAAGGCTTCATCTCCCCGATCTCAGCAGTGGAGATGAACTTGCTGATAATATGCTCCATATTAGGATGATTCATTTGTAGGTAAGGACAAAGATATACAAAAAGCCTATCCCCGCGCCAGCGGACTGACGTGGGGATAGGTGTATTTAGGCGAGGTCTCAGCGACCTCTACCCTTAGCGGGTGGCTCGCTCTTAGAAGCGGAGGCCTACGCCAGCGAAGAACGAAGCGTTCTTATAGCTGGTGTTAGCGATGTTGTTCTTGAGGGCGTTGACCATACCGATGTCGGTACCGACACGGAGGTAGACCTTGCTGAATTCAAGAGCGGCAGAGGCGTTCAGACCCATGTCGAAGCGCTTGTAGATGCCAGCCTTGAAGGCATCGATCTTACTCGTGGTAGAGAGACCGTAGGCGAAGTAGGGACCAGCTTCGACAGATACAGCGAAGTTCTCGCTGAAAGGTACGCGGATACCGAGGTCCACGGGTACGCTGATGTAGTTGAGACCGTAGCCATCTTCAGAGATGTACTTGAAGCCTTCCTGGCGGAACGTCACCCCAGGGGCGAGGTAGACGCCAGAGGCGAGCCCGACTTCGGCAGCAAGGCCAGCACGGAAGCCCAAGCGGACCTTAGATTCGGGGGTGACGCCTACTACCTTATTGACGCCACTTGCGAAGTTAGCGCCTACTTCGATACGGGGATGGATTTCAGTCTGAGCTTGAGCGGAGAGGACGCCTGCAACGAGAGCGAAGGCGGCGAAAAATAGCTTCTTCATATTCGTGTCTATTTGTGTGGTGAATTACGGCACTACAGCGACAGGGTATAGTGGAGCCGTAGGATTAGAGATAAATGTGCTTCATGTCGCGTATATACAAAGGTACATAAAAAGCCGATCCCCTCAAAAAGCCTATCCCCACGCCAGCGGACTGACGTGGGGATAGGTGTATTTAGGCCAGGTCTTTGCGACCGGTGTCCTTAGCGGATGGCTTGCTCTTAGAAGCGGTAACCTACGCCAGCGAAGAACGAAGCGTTCTTGTAGCTGGTGTTAGCGATGGGGTTCTTGAGAGCGTTGACCAGACCGATATCGGTACCGAGACGGAGGTAAACCTTGCTGTATTCGATAGCAGCAGAAGCGTTCAGACCCATGTCGAAGCGCTTGTAAGCACCAGCCTTGAAGGCATCGAGCTTACCCGTGGTAGAGATACCGTAGGCGAACGAAGGACCAGCTTCTACAGATACAGCGAGGTTGTCGCCGAGACCTACGCGGATACCGAGGTCAACGGGTACGCTGATGTAGTTGAGGCCGTAGCCGTTACCATTGCCGAACTTGTAGCCTTCCTGACGGAACGTTACCCCAGGAGCGAGGTATACGCCAGAAGCGAGTTCGATTTCGGCAGCAACGCTGGCACGGAAGCCCGTGCGAACCTTAGAGTCAGCGGTGACGCTACCTACCTTGCTGATACCACGAGCGAAGTTAGCACCTACTTCGATACGAGGGTTGATGGCCGTCTGAGCCTGAGCAGAGAGCACGCCTGCAACGAGAGCGAAGGCGGCGAAAAATAGCTTCTTCATATTCGTTTCTTTCTATGTTAGGGACCACGGCAACAGGCCGCAGTCGGGCTGTAAAGTTAGATATATTTAACGAATGTGCAAATATTCTTCAACTATTCAGCCTCGGGTAAAACGCATTCTGGTGCTGGTATCGTATATATGGGGAGTCGCTGGAGGAGCTTTTCTACTGAGAAAAGAGCACCCTATGTAGCGTGCGTGTGTATGCACCTTTGCGAGGGGTGAAAAGTGACCAGTACTGGTCGCCGATCGGAGTAGTACTGGTCAGCGCGCGAACCAGTACTGGTCACTGATGCGTAGTAGTACTGGTCGGATGAGTGACCAGTACTGGTTGCTTTTCGCCTCCCCTTATCTGCTGGTTTTAGAGTGTGCTTCGTATGGGCAGAGTTATATAGGATGGTGAAGAAAGCTATATAGCTTTGGATCAATTCCTATATAGCTTTCGGTGCGAAGCTATATAGCATTGTGAAGTGACCTCTATTAGGTTGTTGCTTCGCGTAGGGATAAAAGTTATGGACGAGTGGCAGAAAAGTTTGGGCTACGTACGTGGCTCTAATATCTACGTACGTGGATATTTGGACTGACGTGCTTGGTCTTTAAGACTACGTGCGTAGACAGAGGAAAAGCACTACGTGAAGGCGCTTTTTCCTTCACGAGAAGGGCGCTTTTCCTTCCGCTGGATAAGAAAAATACTCGCGATAAGGTGAAGGGCTTGTGTATCTCTTCGGTGAGGTATATCGGGGAGCTATATTGACGATCAGTCGCTTATGCCTCGATATGGGAGCCGTGCGCTGGGTAGGAAAGGGCGCGAAGGGCAGAATTTGAGTACCTTTGTTTGGGTGCTTATACATCCGTGGAGGTGGTTAGCTTGGGCTTCGGTGATAGAGAAGCCCCCTTCTGTGAGCCCTATTGTCGGGCTGCAGAGCGACTTCCTCCACCCATAGAGCACCACCTTTCCGTAGGAACCCTCCGCCGGCGAGTCCTTCGCCCTCTCGGAGTGTCTCCGATACATTATATATATAATATATATAGGGAGGGCAGATGCCGAAGCGCGGCCTTGCTCCCCCACAAGCGAAACGATAATCAATGGACTATAAGACCACAACGGCCAATCTCGGCTGCTGTGCGATGACCCCCGGAGGCTGTGAAGGCTGTGACAGGAACCAGATGAGCTCCTATGACTGGCTGAACGATATCCCCGAGTCACTGCAGAGCTCCGATCTGGTCGAGGTGCAATTCAAGAATACCCGCAAGGGCTACTATCTCAATACCGAGCGGATCGACCTCTACAAAGGCGATATCGTCGCCGTCGAATCAACGACTGGCCACGACATCGGCGAGGTGACCCTCACCGGTAAGCTTGCCGAGCTGGCGATGAGGAATCATCGCTACCGCCCCGACAAGGGCGAGTTCCTCCACGTCTACCGCGTCGCCCGCCCTGGCGACCTCGAGCGCTGGGAGGAAGCTAAGCGCCGTGAGGAGCCGACGATGATCCAGGCTCGACAGATCGCCTCTTCGCTGGGCCTCGACATGAAGATCGGGGACGTCGAATATCAGGGCGATGGCAATAAGGCGATCTTCTACTACATCGCTGACGGACGTGTGGACTTCCGCCAGCTTATCCGTGTGCTCGCAGATACCTTCCACGTGCGCATCGAGATGAAGCAGATCGGTGCTCGCCAAGAGGCTGGCCGTATCGGGGGTATCGGCCCTTGCGGCCGCCAGCTCTGCTGCTCCTCTTGGATGACGACCTTCTCCTCGGTGAGTACGGGGGCTGCCCGTGTGCAGGATATCACGATGAATCCGCAGAAGCTCACGGGGCAGTGTGGGAAGATCAAGTGCTGTATGAACTTCGAGGTCAATGCCTATGCCGAAGCTCAGCGCAGCCTGCCCGACCGTGAGGTCGTCCTCGAGACTAGCTCTGATAGCTACTATCACTTCAAGACCGACCACTTCCAGCGTCAGGTCACGTATAGCACGGTGCGCAATGCGCCGGTGCGCCTAGTGACGATCTCCGCCGAGCGCGCCTTTGAGGTCATCAGCCTCAACCGCCGTGGCGAGCGCCCCGAGCATCTCGAGGCGGATGCTGGCGAAGAGCGTCGCTCCTCCCGCTCTAGTGATATCCTTGCCGACAACAGCCTGACGCGCTTCGACAGAGAGCGCCGTGGTGGTCGCCGTGGTGGTGACTCCCGTGGTGGCCGTCGTGGCGGTGACCAAGGCGCTCGCCGTGAGCGCTCAGCTCGCCCCAGCGATGAAGTGGGTAGGGGCAATGGCAATGGCGGAGAGCGCCCACAGGTACGGCAGTTCCGTAGCCCTCGCACCTCTCGCACGGAGTCCACAGGTGAGGGTGGGCAGCAGCGTATCCGCCGCCCACGTCCCGAGACCTCAGGCGAAGACAAGGGATAGATGCGCACTACCTCGTCATATATAAGACGTCCACTACGGCGTGTGCTTCTCGGTCTCTCGCTCCTTCTCCCTCTCGTAGGGTGTCAGCAGGAGACGGGCGGAGCGAAGGATTACTATGCCTTCGAGCAGCCCTCTGGTGGGGTGTGGAAGCCCCGCACGACCTATAGCTTCGACCTTCTCTTCCCTGATCGCACGACGACCTTCTCCGGTGAGATCGTCCTGCGTATGGATAGCCGTCTCGATCGCCCTCGAGCGCGTATGGAAGTACGGCTCAGACAGGATGAGACGATCCTGCGGCGCGACACGCTGCAGGTAGACTTCGCGGCGACGGCTGGAGATTGGAAGCGCCCTGGAGCGCTGTACCACGAGTTCGTCCTGCCTTTGGCACGCCCTTTGCAAGCTCCCTACACTGGCCTCTTCTCTCTGGAGGTGCGTCCGCTGGATACCATCCCCCTCAGTGGGGTGGCTGCTATCGGGCTCCACACCGCAGAGCTACGGGCCGAGTAGTAGCTGTAATTTAGATATAGGCGGTAGGGGAATATGCCCCGACGACCGCCTCCACACCTCTACACATAGAATGAGCAAACAAAATAAATCTGACGAAATGTCACCCGAAGAACTGCAAGCACTGTCCCTGCCCATATTGGGTACCTACGAGGAGGATGAGACCTTCGCACTAAAGCCTGAGGAGCAGGCCAAGGAGTTCCCCCTCATCGCCCTGCGCAATATGTCCATCTTACCTGGTACGGTGGTGCCCATCCTCGTGGGCCGCAGGAAGTCGATGCAGGTCATCCGCCAGTCAGAGATACGTGAGCGCTGCTTCGGTGTCGTCACCCAGCGTGACGCCAATGTCGAGGATCCCCAGCTCAGCGACCTCTTCACGGTAGGTACTATCGTCGAGGTCTCCCAGATCGTCGAGCTGCCCACGGGTGAGCTCTCTGCCATCCTTCGTGGTCGTCAGCGCTTCAGTCTCCAGCACCTGACCATGGACGATCCCTATCTCATGGGGCGTGTTCACCTCCTCGAAGACCTCGCACCTGCAGCAGAGAAGGAAGAGGAGTACAAGGTGACGGTGGAGCTCATCCATGAGCGCCTCTTAGGGCTCTTGGATCGTCTGGCGCCGAATGCCCCCAATGGCTTCCGCGACACGATCCGTGGGCTGAAGAATCGCACCTATATCGTTCATCTGGCGGGCTCACTCCTTCAGCTCAGCATGGAGGATCGTCAGAAGCTCCTCGAGATGGATAGTATCTACGACCGCGCTGTCTATGTGCTCGGTCGTCTGCATGACCAGATCTCTGAGTCCTCGCTGCGTGAGGAGATCCTCAATCGCACGCGCCGTGAGATGGATCAGCAGCAGCGTGAGTACTTCCTCCAGCAGCAGATGCGTACCATCCAGGAGGAGCTCGGCACTGGCCCCAGCGCCGATGACGAGATCGAAGAGCTTCGCAAGAAGGGTAAGGAAAAGCTCTGGAGCGAAGCCGTCGCTGAGATCTATGAGAAGGAGCTTCGCAAGGCTGAACGCCTCAATCCGCAGAGCCCCGACTTCTCGATCCAGATGCAGTATCTGCGCACGATCCTCGAGCTGCCTTGGGGTGTCTTCAGTCAGGATAACTTCGACCTCAAGGGGGCGAAGGAGATCCTTGACCGCGAGCACTATGGCCTCGACCGCGTCAAGGAGCGTATCCTCGAGCACCTGGCGGTGCTGAAGCTCAAGGGCGATATGAAGTCCCCGATCCTCTGCCTCTATGGCCCTCCAGGGGTAGGTAAGACCTCCCTCGGGCGTAGCATCGCAGAGAGCCTCGGCCGTAAGTATGTGCGTATCTCCCTCGGTGGGGTGCATGACGAGGCTGAGATCCGTGGTCACCGCCGTACCTATATCGGTGCGATGAGCGGCCGTATCATCCAGAGCCTGCAGAAGGCTGGCACGTCGAACCCCGTCTTCGTCCTCGACGAGATCGATAAGCTCGCTGACGACCACAAGGGCGATCCCGCATCGGCTCTCTTGGAAGTCCTCGACCCCGAGCAGAATACCGCCTTCCACGATAACTATCTCGATATCGACTACGACCTCTCGAAGGTCCTCTTCATCGCTACGGCGAATAATATCTCCACCATCCCCTCCGCCCTGCGTGACCGTATGGAGCTCATCGAAGTCACGGGCTACATCGCAGAGGAGAAGCTGAAGATCGCCGAGCAGCACCTCGTACCCAAGGAAGCCAAGGAGCACGGGCTCAAGGTGGAGGACATCCACTTCGCCCCCGGTGCTCTCGACCTCATCATCGAGGAGTATACCCGCGAGAGCGGTGTGCGCTCTCTGACGAAGCAGATCGCTGCCGTCATGCGTAAGCTCGCTTGGGCTACCGCAGCTGAGGAGCAGCTCCCCGAGGCCATCACCCCCGATCTCGTGCGTGAGTACCTCGGCAAGACCGTCTATTCGCGCGATAAGTATCAGGGCAACGAGCACGCTGGTGTCGTCGTCGGCTTGGCTTGGACCAGCGTCGGTGGGGAGATCCTCTTCGTCGAGAGCAGCCTCCAGCCAGGGCAGTCGGGTAAGCTCATCCTCACCGGTAGCCTCGGTGATGTGATGAAGGAGTCTGCGACTATCGCCCTCAGCTATATCCGTGCTCACGCTACTCAGCTCGGTATCGACCTCGAGGCGCTCAAGGATCGAGAGATCCACATCCACGTACCCGAGGGCGCTATCCCCAAGGATGGCCCCAGCGCAGGTATCACGATGGTCACCTCACTTGTCTCCGCTATGACCCGCCGCCGTGTGCGTGCCCACCTGGCGATGACTGGCGAGATCACCCTGCGTGGTAAGGTCCTGCCCGTCGGTGGTATCAAGGAGAAGATCCTTGCCGCTAAGCGCTCAGGCATCACGGATATCATCCTCTGCCGCGAGAACGAGAAGGATATCCTTGAGATCAACGAGCACTATCTAGAGGGGCTGAACTTCCACTATGTGGACGAGATCACCGAGGTCCTCGACTTCGCTCTGCTCGACGAAATCGTGGATAAGGCAAAGTAGACTAACTTTGTACCTCTATGGAAGCCCGTATCAATAGCACCGAGCAGGAGTGCCGTACCATCCTCCGTACCTGTCGGGAGCTCTTCGCTAAGAAGCTCCACGACTACGGTGCGGCGTGGCGTATCCTACGCCCAGAGTCCCTCACAGATCAGATCTATATCAAGGCTGAGCGTATCCGTGGTATCCAGATGCGCGGGCATGCTGCCGTCGACGAAGGCATCGAGCCTGAGTTCATCGGCATCGTCAACTACGGGCTCATCGGTATGATCCAGCTCGAGCGTGGAGCTGTCTCCAGCCCAGATATGAGCGTGGAGGAGGCTCTCGAGGCCTATGATCGCTGTGCGGAGAAGACCCTGCAGCTGATGCTCGCCAAGAATCACGACTACGGCGAGGTGTGGCGCAATATGCGGGTGACCTCGATGACTGACCTCATCCTCTCGAAGATCCATCGCACCAAGCAGATCGAGGATCTGCAGGGCGAGACCTTCGTCTCGGAGGGTGTCGAAGCTAACTATATGGATATGGTGAACTACGCCATCTTCTGCCTCATCAAGCTTACCCTCCCCGCAGCGTGATCCATGTGCGTCATACCCTCGCCGAAGTAGCCCGCGTCATCGTAGGGCTCGTCTTCGTAGGCTCTGGCCTTCTGAAGGCCGTCGATCCCGTGGGTACCGCGCTGAAGATCTCGCAGTATCTCACCCCGATTCTCAGCCCTGCTTCAGCGGGTGCCGAGACTATTACGCTGGCACTGTCCTTCGTGCTGTGTGGCTCCGAGTTCCTGCTCGGGGCTTTCCTGCTTATGGGGGTGTACCGCAAGTTCTGCGCTCGTCTCTCCGTGCTCTTCATGCTGGTGATGACGGCCGTGACGCTCTACACGCTCATCGCTAACCCCATCTCCGACTGCGGTTGCTTCGGTGATGCGATCCAGCTGACCCACCTGGAGAGCTTCCTCAAGAACGTCGTTCTCCTCCCGCTCTCCATCCTCGTCCTGCGTGATGCCCGAGCGCTACGCCACCTCTATTCGCGCCGTGAGCGCTGGGTGCCTGCTGTGCTCGCTGTCGTCGGGATCATCTACTTCATGGCGGAGAACTACCGTCACCTGCCTTACATTGACTTCCGCCCCTATGCCGTAGGGACGAACCTCCGTGAGGCTATCGCAAAGGAAGAAGCCTCCCTGCAGCGTGTGCTCCTCGGCGCTACGAAGTACATCTACTCGAAGGACGGCAAGACGAAGGCTTTCGAAGCCTCGGCCCTCCCCGATAGCACGTGGACCTTTGTCGAGGCGCGTCAGGATGCAGACCTGGCAAGCTACAAGCCTCGCTACGACTTTAATCCCATCGATAGTCTGGGTGAGCCTGCCGTCTCTGAGCTCCTCGACTCCGAGGGGATCACGCTCCTTCTCCTCTCTCCCTCGTGGCGTACGGCGAGCCAAGCCGTGCTTGACGAGATCAGCGAACTCCACGAAGAGGCCAGCCGCTTAGGCTACCCCTTCTATGGCGTCACCGCCTCGACGAGCGAAGAAATAGCTCAGTGGCGTTATCTTACAGGAGCGTCCTATCCGATGCTACAGCTCGATGCCACTCCGATACGTACCATCATCCGCTCACAGCCAGGGCTCGTCGTCCTGCGTGACGGTAAGATCATCGATAAGCGCGCCTACGCTGACTTCCCCTCCGTCGAGGGCGTCAGCACTTACCTCCGTAGTCTGCCCCAGATGCAGCCTCACGGCCCCTCTGCGACGCGCACCTACCTCCTCTGGGCGTGGGCTGCACTGCAGCTCTTAGCCTTCCTCCGCTTTTGGGCGAGAAAGCTCCACCTCACTGTCCATCTGCACATCAAGAAGCGTTTACATTTAACCAAATAATCCTCTTTATCAAAGTAACAATGAGAAAGAATATCGTCGCCGGTAACTGGAAGATGAACAAGACCCTCAGCGAAGGGATCTCCTTCATCGGCGAACTCAAGGCTGCCCTCGCTGGCAAGTCCCTCCACTGTGACGTCATCATCGGTGCCCCCTTCATCCACCTCGCATCTATCGCTAAGGAAGCTGAAGGCAGCCCCGTAGCTATCGCTGCTGAGAACTGCGCTGACAAGGCTGAAGGTGCTTACACGGGTGAAGTCTCTGCTGCACAGGTCGCTTCGACGGGTGCACGCTACGTCATCCTCGGCCACTCTGAGCGTCGTGCTTACTACCACGAAGACGGTGCTATCCTCACGGATAAGGTACGTCTTGCTCTCGCTGAAGGCCTTGCTCCTATCTTCTGCATCGGCGAAGTCAAGGAAGAGCGCGAAGCTGGCAAGCACTTCGAAGTCGTAGAGCAGCAGCTCGAAGAAGCCGTATTCTCTCTCTCTGCTGAAGACTTCGGTAAGATCGTCCTCGCTTACGAACCCGTCTGGGCTATCGGTACGGGCCTCACCGCTTCCTCTGCTCAGGCTCAGGAGATCCACGCTCACATCCGTAGCCTCATCGCTAAGAAGTACGGTGCTCAGGTCGCTGAAGACTGCACGATCCTCTACGGTGGTAGCTGCAATGCTGCTAACGCTAAGGAACTCTTCTCTCAGCCCGACGTCGACGGTGGTCTCATCGGTGGCGCTTCACTCAGCGTAGAGAAGTTCCTCCCCATCATCGAAGCGTTCAACTAACGCTCTCTCCCTCTTTAGCCACCCCTTCCCACTGAGGGGGTGGCTAACTCCTTTCCTCACACTCTCTCCCCAACCCCTCAGCGAAACTCCTATGCTCAGACGCATTCAGCTCACGCTTGCGCTCCTCGTCACGTGCCTCACCTTCGCCGCGACTCTCTCGGCGCAGACCGCACCTGAGAAGCTAAGACCACGCAACATCCTCGAAGCCCTCGAGCAGATCAATCCCGGTGAGGGCTTCGTGACGATCATCCAAGACCCCGACCTCCGTGGCGTCATCGGCAGCGCTCCCGCTCCCCGCGGCTCCTCGGTGCTGGCTCGTGATGGCAACTACTCCATCCTCTACGGCTACCGTGTCCAGGTCTTCAATAGTAACCTCCCCAACGCTAAGAGCGAGGCTTATGCACGTGCCGAAGCTATTCGCCGCGTCGCCCCCACGCTCAGTAGCTACATCACCTTCCGCGCCCCCTTCTGGCGCCTGACCGTCGGTAACTTTACCTCACAGGAAGAGGCTCGCTCGGCTCGTGCTCGTCTCATGGTCGCTCTGCCCGCTTGGGGCCGTGAGTCCTATGTAGTCCGTGAGAAGGTCCGCATCCTCAACTACACCGAACCCCATGCCTCAGAAGAATAGCCTCCCCGATCCGTCGACACTCACCTTCGTCCCTGAGAGCGAAGAGGCTACCGAAGCCGCTCTGCGCCACCACTACCACGAGATCCTCCGCCTGCTGGGCGAAGATCCCGAGCGTGAGGGCCTGGTGAAGACACCCGAGCGTGTCGCTAAGGCTATGCGCTTCCTTACCTCTGGAGCGCGCAAAGATCCGAAGGAGATCCTCCGCTCGGCGATGTTCCGTGAGGAGTATCGTCAGATGGTTATCGTCAAGGATATCGACTTCTACTCGCTCTGTGAGCACCACATGCTGCCCTTCTTCGGCAAGGTCCATATCGGCTATATCCCCAACGGCTACATCACGGGGCTCTCGAAGCTCCCCCGCATCGTCGACGTCTTCGCTCGTCGCCTGCAGGTACAGGAGCGCCTGACGACGCAGATCAAGGACTGCATCCAGGAGGCACTCAATCCCCTCGGTGTCATCGTCGTCATCGAGGCACAGCACATGTGCATGCAGATGCGTGGCGTAGAGAAGCAGAATTCCTTCACCACGACCAGTGATTTCACCGGTGCCTTCCGCGAAGCTAAGACGCGTGAGGAATTCATGCAGCTCATCACGCACAGTCGCCGCTAAGGTATAGCCCCCTGTAGCATCTCCTATATATATAATATAGGTACGCTAAAAGCGCTCGCCCCAGCGATCCCGTATGGATCGCTGGGGCGAGCGCTTTTGTAGTAGTGTATGTGTTGTGCGAGCGGCTTTACTTCGAGGGCTCTGCGAAGCGGCGCGAGCGGGCGAGCATGCAGGCGCCGATGAGCCCTGCGCGGTCGCCGAGCGTAGCCGTGCGGATCTGCGTATCGCGCGTCACGACGCTCATCGAATAGATGCGTACCGAGGCCTCGACCTGCTGGGTGAGGTAGCCGGAGGCATCGGCCAGGCTACCACCGATGATGACGAGCTCAGGGTTGAAGACGTTGATGAGGTTCGCTACCTGCTTACCGAGCTCACGGCCCAGCTCGCTGAGGACCTGCAGGCAGAGCATATCCTCCTGAGAGCAGGCGCTGATGAGGTCAGACATGCGGAGCTCACGGCCCGAGTGGACGATGGACGAGAGGACGGAGCTCTCACCAGCGCGGATGCGCTCCTGGATCTTACGGCACATAGCCTGACCGCTGACCTCAGTCTCGAGGCAACCCTTCTTACCGCAGTGGCAGAGGATCTGGTTGTCGAAGACGGAGATATGACCGAATTCCCCTGAGAAGCCCGACTTACCGAAGTAGATCTGCTTGTCCTGGATGATACCGAGACCGAGACCCCAGCTGATATTCACGTAGAGGACGGAGTTGACCTCCATATCCTTGGTGCAGCCCGCAGTGAATTCGCCGAAGGCCATACCGCGCGTGTCGTTGTCGATCGAGACGCGCAGGGCGAGCTTGCTACTGAGGATCTCGGAGAGCGGACGGTCACCGAAGAAGTTGAAGAGGCTATAGCTGTGCCCCGTGACGGGGTTGATACGCCCAGGGAGGTTGACGTTGATGTTCAGGATCTCCTTGGGCTGGATGCCGTGGCGCGTGATGAAGCCGCGGATCTCACGGCAGATCGCCTCGAGGGCCTCGGGGGTGTTCTCGAGCGTGTAGGGCAGGTCGTAGTCCGCGCATATCAGCTCGCTCTGCAGGTTGATCAGGCCGATGTGCATGCCCGAGCGCTTGATGTCTACGCCGATGAAGTAGCCCCCGTCGGGGTTGAGCCCGAAGAGTAGGGGGAAGCGCCCGACGCCGATCTCCAGCTTACCTTGGCTCTGGATGCAGCCTCCGTCTTGGAGGTCTTGGAGGATCTTAGAAGCTGTGGGGACGCTGACGTATAGCTCCTTGGCTATGTCCGTCATCGTGGCCGTCTTGTTGCGCAGCAGGTAATTGATCACACGGAGCTTGTGCAGCCCCTTCTTTGTCTCCTGGCTGAGGTCGTCAAGTAGTTTGGGTGTCATGTGGAGTCTGGTACTGAGGTGAGCTATTTAGGCTTCGCCTTTAGGTGGCGTAGATCCCTGAGACTTGCGGCGGTTGTTGGGGCGCTTCTTCTTGCGTGCACCCTGGTCTGCACCTTCGCCCTTGGGGGCTTCGGTCTTGCCTTCGGGGCGCTGGCCCTGCTGTGAGCTGCGGCCACGTCCGCGACCACCGCCCTTGTTGCCTTGCCCCCCGCGGGGAGAAGAGCCACCACGGCCACCGCGCTCGGGGCGACGGCTGGGGTCGTAGGCGGGTGTGGGGCCGAAGGCCTCATCTACTGGGATCTTATAGATTTCCTTTTCGAGGAACTCTTCAATGCGTCCGAAGCCAGGCTGTTCCTTCTCGCTGACGAAGGTGATCGCCAGCCCCTCATCGTTGCCACCACGGGCAGTACGACCGATGCGGTGTACATAGTCCTCGGGGTCGTGGGGGATGTCATAGTTGATCACCATGCGGATGTTGTCGATATCGATACCGCGGGCCACGACGTCGGTGGCGACGAGCAGATCGATATTGCCCGACTTAAAGTTCTTCATGACCTCTTCGCGCTTCTCCTGCGTCAGGTCGGAGTGCATCTGCTCGACGCGGATGTTGAGACGAGAGAGGGCTGCGGTGAGCTCCTTGACCTTGAGCTTGGAGCTGGAGAAGATGATCGTGCGTGTAGGGGGTGTTTCGCGGAAGAGCTGCGTCAGGATGGGCAGCTTCTGGCGCTCATAGCAGACATAGGCGGACTGCACGATGCTCTCGGGCGGGCGGGAGATAGCCAGCTCGACCTCGGCGGGATTGTGCAGGATCGTGCGGGCGAACTTCTTGATCTTCGGTGGCATCGTCGCCGAGAACATCACGCGCTGACAGTCCTTCGGCAGCGCGTTATTGATCTGCATGATGTCCTCCTGAAAGCCCATGTCGAGCATGCGGTCAGCCTCGTCGAGCACGAAGTACGTCACTCCCGAGAGGTCTGCCTGCTGGAGGTTCATCAGGGCCAGGAGACGCCCTGGCGTGGCGATGACGATCTCCGCCCCGAGAGCCATACCGCGGCGCTGCTGCTCCCAGGCGATCCCGTCCGTACCGCCGTAGATAGCTACTGAGGAGACGGGGAGGAAGTAGGCGAAGCCCTCGACCTGCTGCTCGATCTGGATGGCGAGCTCACGAGTCGGAGCCATGATGACGGCATTGACCTTCTTAGGGTCGCCCTCGCCACGGCTCAGTCGGTTGATGATGGGTAGGAGATAGGCCGCGGTCTTACCCGTGCCTGTCTGGGCACAAGCGATCATGTCGCGGCGTTCGAGGAGAAGGGGGATGGTGGCCTCTTGTACGGGCGTGGTCTCGAAGAAGTTCATCGCTTCGAGCCCATCCAGCACTTCGTCCTCAAGATCTAGTTCGTCGAAATACATTGATGCTGCTATGTTGAGTTAGAGGCAAATATATAGCTTTTCCCCCAATATCTTAATAAGTCTACGCCCCATCCTTAAATATTGTCTTGAAAAAGCCCCGTATTTCTAAAAGTCTTTCGCAGTACCTTCCCTCTGCCAGCGCCATTGGTGCGCTCTATGTGGAGGCAAGGATCGTTCCTCATACCTATAAAAGCATCGCGGGGTACCCCCCATTGAGGTACCCCGCGATAGCTCCTTTGTTGAAGCTACTCTTACTGCCCTTATAGCGGCAGTGAGCTATGGTTGCTGGAGTAGCTTCTCCGTAGAGAAGATGCTCGCTACTCGCCCCTTCTCGAAGAGAACTAAGTTGAAGTGCTCCTCGTCGGTCGAGCGCCCCGTGAGATCCTTGACGAAGGCCTTGTAGAAGCTGTCGTGCCACTTCGTCCCGTAGTACGTGTAGTCGATACTTAGAATAGGCTCGGTGCGCTTCAGAAGTCCAGGCGTGAGGTCAATAGCTACATAGTAGGGCTCTGCACCGATCTTATGCGCATACGCACCGATGGAGCTGAGTGGAAGGCAACTACTCGAGGTACAACCATCGGTAAAGATGTAGACCAAGGCCTTGGGCTTGGAGGCGAGTGCAGCTCGGAGCTCGGCGCCATTGACGCAGAGGATCTTCTTCTCCCGATGTACCCTATCGAGGGTCTCGTCGAGGGCGCGGAGCTTATTCCTTGAGAAGACGATCCTTGCACGCTCTTCGCGGTCTAAGTACTGGTAGCCTGATGTGAGTCCGTAGACTTGGAGGTACCCCGTGAGATAGAGGCTGCCTGCTGCGATGACGAGGATGGCAAGTGCTACCCCAATGCCACAGAGTATTCGCTTCACTGTCCGATGCATGAGAGGAAGAAAATTTAATGTCAGCTGGGCTATCTAAGAAGGTGATGAAGTTCGTGCTCTCTCTCCATAGTATCAAACCCGTTGGATGAAGATTATACCACTCCCAGCAACATATACTGATGTGGTATTCCGCTACGAATGTACAAAATAATGGGCGTGGAATAGCTGCGTCGTGTAGAGCTATATAGTATGGCGAAGAAAGCTATATATCTTTGGCCTGATTCCTATATAGCTTTGTGAAGTGGCCTATATTAGATTGTTGGTCCGCGCAGGGATAAAAGTTGTGGACGAGTGGCAGATAAGTTTGGACTACGTGCGTGGACGATAAATCTACGTGCGTGGATATTTGGACTGACGTGCCTGGTCTTTAAGACTACGTGCGTAGACATAGGAAAAGCACTACGTGAAGGTGCTTTTTTCTTCACGAGAATGGCACTTTTCCCTCCGCTGGATAAGAGGAATACTTGCGATAAGGCGAAGGGCTTGCGTATCACTTTGGAGAGGCATAGCGGGGAGGGGCTTGGGTGATGAAGAGAGGGGCGTCGTGGATTGATGGTGCTGGGGAGGCTAAGGGACGGAGATTGCGTACCTTTGGGGTAGAAACGACTTACATATATATGATACTTACCGATGACTGGTTCACCAGCGTGAGCCATACCGAGGGTGGGGCGATCGTCCTCCTGACCGTCCGCAAGGGCCTCACTCAGTTCTTCGAGAGCGGCAAGCTCCGTGTGCGTGTGGATATCGCATGGCCTTACGCCGCTGAGCCCGACGGGATGCCTGACGAAGAGACCGCACGCCTCATCGAGGACATCGAGCCCAAGCTCCGCCGCATCATGGAGAAGGACAAGCTCGCCATCCTCACGGGGAACTATACCGGGGGTGGGCAGAAGGACTGGACCTTCTACACACGTCACCTCCCTTCCTTCGGCGAACGTCTGAATGAATGCCTCGCGCCTTATCCCACGCTCCCACTCGAGATCCACTGCGAGGAGGACCCCGACTGGAGTGACTACCACGAGATGCTGGCGCTCGAGACCGACGACTCAGACGAAGACTAAGCGATGGAGCAGCTCTTCCGACCCGCCTCAGCGCCTACCGATCGCCTCGTCCTCTACTTCAATGGCTGGGCGCTCAGCCCCATTGCCGTAGAGCACCTCGGCCTCCCCGAGGGGCAGGATCTCCTGCTTCTCTGGGACTACCGCACCGATGCGCTCGACTTCGACTTCTCGCCCTATCGTGAGATCCGCCTCGTCGCTTGGTCGATGGGTATCTGGGCAGCCGACCGCTTCTTCGCTAAGCACGAGGAGCTCCGCAGTCGTGTCGTCTCGGGTACGGCGCTTGCTGGTACGGGCTACCAAGTCGATGACGCCGTGGGTATCCCCGAAGCCTTCTTCCATAAGACCCTCGAGGGGCTGACGGAGGAGAATCGTGAGCGCTTCGACCGCCACATGCTCGGTGGTAAGACCTATCGCCACCTCTATGAGGAGGTGCGCCAGCGCTCTACGGAGGCGCTCTATGATGAGTTCATCCGCCCCTTCACCGTCGACCGCGATCAGCCCCGACCGCTGCCTAAGCCCGCAGCCTTCGGCCTGTGGAGCAAAGCCTTCATCGGCGAAGATGACCGTGTCGTCCCCCCGACGAACCAAGAGAACTACTGGCGCATCCAGGGCGTACCTTTCACGCACCTCCCCAAGACGCCACACTACCTCCTCGGCCACTTCTGCCGCTGGGAGGAGCTTTGGTAGCCCTCTCCCTTCCCCCTTTTACGGCCTTAAGACGGCATCAAAACACAGGTTTTGATGCCGTCTTTCTATAGCAGCTTCTCCTAATCTGTAGAGAAAGATCTGCTAAAGAAGTATAACCTATGAACTGAAAGGGCATATGTTGGTGCTATCTTTGCCGAAGTAATAGATGACACAGCTATGGGAATCAATCTAATGAACAAGTATGTCTGGCTCGTTGAGACGATACAGAGGGCTGGGGAGATCTCACTGAAGGAGATCCAAAGCAAATGGCTCGACTCTGATCTGAGTGAAGGGGTAGAGCTGTCGCAGCGTACCTTCCATAAGTGGCGTATCGCGACAGAGGAGCTCTTTGGTATCTGTATTGACTGCCAGCGTACAGGTGGATATAACTATTATATAGCCAATGCGGAGGTACTCAATGAGGGGGGTATCCGTAGCTGGCTCCTGCGCACGGCATCGCTCAATCAACAGCTGTCGCGTAGTATGAGCTTGAATGAGCGTATCCTCTTGGAGGATATTCCCTCGAGCGAGACCTATCTGTCGGATATCATTCGGGCGATGAAGGCCAGTCGCTGCATCCAAGTCAAGTACCGACGCTACACAAGTGCGTCGTCGCGCATCTCGATACTCGAGCCCTATGCACTTAAGCTCTTTAAGCAGAGATGGTACCTCTTGGCTAAGGCCTCAGATATGCCCTATCTGCTCCTCTATTCCCTTGATAGGATGGAGGAGGTCGTGCTTACTGAGACAAAGTTCCAGCTAAGCCCAGACTTTAATGCGGAGACCTTCTTTGAGGATTGCTATGGGACGATCATTGATGCCTCGGTAGAGGCTGAACGCATCTCGATACGCGTCACCTCCTCTCAAGCCTGCTATCTCAAGTCACTTCCTCTACATCATAGCCAGAGACTCTTATCCGAGGATGAGGAGTATAGTGTCTTCGAACTCTATCTAAAGCCTACGTATGATTTCCTGCAGGCACTCCTCTCGTATGGGAGTGAGCTGGAGGTGATCGCCCCTGTATCCCTACGCAATCAGATGCAGGAAGAAGTAGCCGCTATGATGAGCCATTATCGATAAAGTAGAGCCTTATGAACCAGCCCTTAGATATCTATTTTGGCCCTCAATCGGAGTGTATCCGTATTGACTTTGAGACCTCGCCTGGGTGGGGTGGCTCGTATGTCGATATAGAGGTAGAGGCTGATCCGAATACCTACATCCGTGTCACTTGGGGGGATACTCCTGCTAAGATCTGCCAGCACTATACCCAGAGTCTACAGCTGACGCATAGCTACCCGAGCTACAACCAAGGTGGAGGTATTCGCTTCACCCTGTGTCTGGAGCTCCAGGAAGGGGCGCACTTCATCGGCTTGAAGACTAGGGAGCGCTCGGTATTCCTCAATACTCTCCGACTGGATGTGAGCCATTGCCCTCATCTGAGGTATCTGCAGTACCAAAAGATAGAGGAGCTTTGCTTACCCAAGAGGTGTATGCTGACCGACCTGAAGCTACGTGAATATAGAGGCACTCATCTGGACTTGAGTGGGGCGCACGATCTCGAGACCTTTGCCTGTACTTATGGTGGAGCCTTGCAGAGCATTGACCTGAGCCATAGTATAAAGCTCTACACGCTGGATGTCTGCTACTCGGTGCATCTCCACACGATCAAGCTCCCTAACCGATGCAATCTAAGCGAGCTTCGATACAATGTCTTTGCGCTCAAGCCTACAACTCTGGAGTACCTGCGCACTATATTGCGTAGCAACAAAGGGGAGGAAGTGATCGAGAAATTCCTATCCTACCGGGCCCCTGGAGCTAATCCCGACTTCAAGGATAAAGACTGGTACGAGCAACTCATCCAGCAGAAGGTACGAAGGATTAAGTACGAGTAGCAGGTAGGACTATATACTTTTTGAGGGCAAATGCGTTAATGCATTTATAGTCTTATCTTTGTTAAGACGAATCAGAACACAAGTCTATGAGTCAAGAGTCTGTTTGTATAGCGAGCGTCGACGAACTTACGGGTACCCGTAAGGAGAGTCTGCGTCGCAGACTCTCCTTATAAATTCCCTAAACCCCCTAATTATATCCAGCACGAACCCTATTCTGAGCGAATAGGGTAGGACTCTTACTGTCCCTATATCCAGACAGTAGAGAGATTATAGCGACCTCTTTACATCACCCTCAGAACATAAGTAATTAAGATGATGACAGCAGACCAACAAGCTTTTGCGGAATATCTCCGCCAGACCGAGCGCACGATAGAAGCCCTTCCAGCGGGCTATTGGGAGGAGATCCCCTCCAATGGCTACGGGATCAATAGCGAGCGACGCACGCGCCTCCACCTCCAGTCACGCCCCTACGACTATCCAGAGCTGCTGGAGACCTGGGTCGGTACCGATCCTGAGAAAGCACAGGCCGCCGTGCTGATCCGCCAGGATATAGAGGTGACTCATCGCCGACTCGCGCAGCATCCGTGGAGGAAAACCCTCCTGCAGGGCGAAGTGGACTTCTCCGATCTCCGCCTTGGGGAGTTTGTCTTGCGCCTCCCCTCAATCTCCGAATATAGAGAGATCCTAAGCCGTCAGGGGGTGCGCGTGGCTGATGTCACCCCCCGCACCATTCGTGATATCAATTATGCCCTGGTGGAGACGGCTCTCTGTGAGCGCTACCATCTGAGTGCCCGCACAGGTCGCAACTTCATCGGCAATGCTCTCAATGGAGTCATTCACGAAGACCTCGCGGGCTTCGCCTACATCGTCCCTCACAATACCCACGACGAGTATAAGCACCGTGGCTACGTGGAGTATGCCTTAAGAATGCTGACTACCCCAGCCGAGTAGTAGATATAATGTCTCACAACTAATAGATACCCTTCCCTATGGAATCACTCAATCGCATCATCGAGATCGCCGAATCGCTTGAGCAAAAGAGCATCGCAGAGCGACTACGAGCTATCGAAGAGCGCACACAGAATCCTTCAGCTCAGCTTATTCTCCCTCTCATCGGGGAGTTCAGTGCGGGTAAGACGAGTCTCATCAATGCGCTGACCGATAGCAAGGTGCTGGAAACAGCTTCGCTGCCTACGACAGCGACCCTTTATCAGATCATCTTCGGAGCTCCTGAGAATAAGGCTGTCGCCCTCTCGGCTGAAGGCGAAGAAGTCGAGCTTCAGCTGGATGCGCTCAAGAACGATGAGCTGAAGAAGTACCCAACTGTTACGCTCTTCGACACTTCGACGAAGGTGCCCAAGGATATCATCTTCGTAGATACCCCAGGGCTCTCCTCACCTGATCCCAGACACCGAGAAGTCCTCACCAGCATCCTTCCTCGTGTCGATGCGATCCTCCTGACGGTGGATGCCAATCAGGCCGTCACACGTAGCCTAGTTGAATTCGTGAAGAGTATGCGTCTGGCAGAGAAGCCCATCTACCTAATCCTGAATAAGATCGATACGAAGTCTCCCAGCGAGCTACAAGACCTCAAGCGTGGTATCGCTCGTGATGTCGATCTCCCTATTGACTCTCTGGTCTGTGCTTCGGCATATGCCAATAATATCAGTGAACTGCAGCAACTTCTCTCCAAGATCCAGGCAGAGAAGACGCAGATTATTGCGAAGGTCGATGCCCTGCGTACAAAGGAGCTGATCAGCGAGCTACGCTCCTTCATCGCCGAAATCCTTCGCTCCAGTTCCTCTCCCAAGGAATTGAAGGAGGCTGTGCGTGCCCAAGAGCGTGAACTGGAGCGACTGCAGAACAATATCCGTCTGCTGATGGAGCGCGTCAAAGAGAAGCTCTCGGACAAGGTCGATGAGACCCAGAGCACTCTACGTACCCAGCTGTGGTCTTCGCTCAATGGCATCCTCTCAAAGAAGGGAATTTCTTACAATCAAGAGATCGACGAGGAGGTCGTTCGCGTCAAGACCATCCTCTTGCAAAACTTCACCCGTCAGGTGGCTACTACTATCCGTGAGGTGAATGCCTCGAGCCGTGATATACGTGTGCAGCTTCCTTCGGCAGAGACCATCGACTTGAGTCAGCTGGGCGATCAGGCGAATGTCATCCAGATGGAGGATTTTGACTCGATCGGACACGGCAACGATAAGACGTTTGGGTGGATTGCTAAGGGGCTGGCTATTGCAGCTGGTGTGGCTAGCGTAGCTGCTACAGGAGGACTCAGTGCCTTGGTAGGTGCCACTGGTGCCGCTGGTGCTGCTGGTGTCGCAGGTGCTGCCCTCGAGGTCGGGGAAGTTGCAGCTGTGGCCACGACGGCTGTTAAGACCACCAAGATGATGCGTATGATGAATGTGATGAGTAAGGCTGGGAGCTTTATTCAGAAGGGACACCAGATATCTTCGGTAGTCTCCTCTGCCGCAGAGAAGGAGCGTGGCTTTATCGAAGGTTTGGTAGGTAAAGCGACTGAGTTCTTCAGTAAGCCCCGCCGTGAAGCTGCCGTAGAGCACTTCTTGGATGCGCAGATCCTGCCCAACTTCGAGGCGGACTTGCACAACTACCTCTCCGAATCCCTCCGTCTCATCGCAGAGCGAATGAATATCGAGGCCGCCACCCTCATCGGAGAGAAGCGTGAGGCTCTCTCTCAGCTGCAAGCACGACAAGAGCAAGAGCAGGCAAAGTACGAGGCTGATATCAAGGCGATGAAGGAGCAGGATCAGTATCTGGCTACCTTCTCTTGTTAATGATAACTAACTAATGGAAAAGACTAAGAATATGACAGAAGCACTCATTGGAATAATCATCGGTGTAGTCGTCGGTGCCGCCCTCAAGGATAAGGTCTTCCCTGCAAAGCCAAGCGATGGCGTAGGTACGCCTTCTCCCGAAGCACAGGAAATGGCTTCGAAAGAGATCGAGCGACTGCGTGAGCGACTCAAGGAGCAAGACCAGCGTATCGCTGAGCTGAATAGCCGCCTGCAGAGGTCAAAGCAGGAGGCGCGTAGCTTGGAAGGCGACCACGATGATATCGAGGAAGAGCTTGACCAAACGAAGAAGCAACTCCGTCGCCTCAAGGAAGAGCATACGACTGTTCTCCGTGACTTGGCTGAATACAAAGAAGCTTGTGAGCTGCTGAATAAGGAGCTGCAGGAGTTGAAGCAACAGCACTAACCTAACTCATCCCCCCAGCCTATAGATCTCTTCTGTAGGGCTTGGGCTGGGGGGATCACTATCACTGTCTATGTTTGACTTTATACTACGTTGGTTTGGGAAAGGTAAGCCCCAGGAAGATGCCTCATCCCAAGGAGAAGACGCTTCGTTCCTTGGCTCAAACTCATTATTCGCTAAGGAGGAGGGGGATGAAGCTCCATCTACATCAATCGAAGAAGCGGAGCGAGCTGACGCAGCAGAGCTGTGTGGGCAAGCTGACGATGCCCTTCGGAAGCAAGTAGCTGAGCTGACGGCACGTCTCGCTAAGGCACAGAAGGCTCTGAAGAATGCCGAAGAGGAAAACGAGGAGGCCGAGGAGAAGTGTGAGCAGACTCTAAAGCGAGAGCGAGCTAAGACTCAGGAAGTGAAAGAGCAAGTCTCGGCGATGGAGAAGCAACTTTCCTCTCTGCAAGAGACCCTTGACGAGAAGAATAAGGAAAAGGAGAAGCTGAACTATGAGCTGACTGCGACGAAGGAACGTGCTAATTGTCGTGGAGAAGCTTTGACGTTTGTGCGAGAGGTGCTTACAGCTCAGGTCACCTCCGAACGCTCCGAGCTGGAGCAGAAGGTCGAAGAGATGGTCGCCCTCATCCACTCCGATGAATGTCGTGCGTACATCGCGCTCACGGATGAAGAAGAGCGTGACCTCTCGATGTGGCAGTCTGAATGCGCCAAGAGCTGGATTCAAGGCAAGGTCAAAGTGGCCTTTGTCGGGGAGTTCAGCGCCGGGAAGACGAGTATCGTGAACCGGCTCCTCCAGGAAGGAGACCCTCACGCCATCCAGCTCCCCGTGAGCTCCAAGGCGACGACGGCCATCCCGACCTATATTTCAGGGCGCAAAGGCGGCGGTAAAGCTACGTATCGCTTCTACACACCCGACTCCATTCTGAAGGAGATCTCGGAGGACATCTTCCGTCGAGTCAGTAAGGAAGTGCTTGAAGAAGTCGGTGGCATCTCCTCGATGATCAAATACTTCGTGATGGCCTATGCTAATAAGGGCTTAGAGCGGCTGAGCATCTTAGATACCCCTGGGTTTAGCTCGCAGGATAAGGAGGATGAGCAGCGTACGATGGAGGTGATCAATGAGTGTGATGCCCTCTTCTGGGTGGTCGATGTGAATAGTGGTACGCTCAATACGCGCTCCATCCGTGTGATTCGTCAGTATCTGCACAAGCCTCTGTATATCATCATTAACAAGGTCGATACCAAGTCTCAGTCAGAGGTGAAGCAGGCCGAGCAGGCCATTCGTGCGACCTGTAGCAAAGAGAAGCTCGAGGTGAAGGGCTTCATCTATATGGGGATGGGAACGCCCCTTGACGAGCTGCATCAGGTCTTCTCTACGCTGGGCTCAAGCAGTAGTTTGGGCTTGCTTGAAGCCTTCTCACAGCGTATTCAAGAGCTGATCGATGAGCAGATGGACATCAAGAAAGAGTATGATGACAAGCAACATCAGTATCACCAAGAGCTGAGTGAGCTTGAGACGACTTTTAGTAACAACCTTGATACGGTAGCTGAATTGGCTGAGGCCGCTGCTGCTATACCTCACTTCGAGACGCACTTCTTTAGCTCTGATTGCTTTGAGATGGATGCCTTAGAGTACGAGGAGCTAAAGGAGAAGCTAACGGTACTGAGCGAGGAAGCCCCTGGTATACTAAAGGGGAATCTCGATGCAATTGAGCTGGCTGTGTCAAATATCCTAAGTGCAGAAGACAAGGCTGACACGTGTCGGTCGATACTTGCCGATCTGGAAGGACTTAAGAAGCGTTTCTCCCAGCTCCATAAGCAAATAGGCCAACTGAGCCAACTACATAGATAATACCCATCAAATCAAATAGCAATGGATCTACTCAAAGAAATTTGGGAGCGCAAGCAGCGACTCCTACAGCTCCTCCAGCGAGCTAAGGAATATGGCTGGATCGATGACTCCACGCTGAAGGCCGAGATCAAGCGTGCCGAGGAGCAAAAGCTGACGATAGGTGTAATCGGTCAGATGAAGGCGGGGAAATCAACCTTCCTCAACTCCTTCATCTTCGGAGATACTATCCTGCCTGCAGCGACCAGTCCGATGACCGCTTCGCTCTCCTACATCACCTACGGGCCAGAGAAGAAGCTCGTGGCGGAGTTCTATACCCCAGATGAATGGGCGGAGCTACGTAATACGGCACAGCTTCCCATAGAGAAAGGACAGGAGTCTACCGCTCAAGGATCTAAGATCAAGGCGGCTCAGGAGCTGGTCGCCAAGTCGGGGAAAATATCCCAGCTCGATAGCCTTTTGGGGAAGACGAAGGAAGACAGCTTCTCCAATCTCATCGACTATGTCGGTGCTGATGGGAAGTATATCGCTATCACCAAGGCCGTCACACTGTACTATCCCTTGGAGTACCTCAAGGGCGTGGAGATCGTTGACACCCCGGGATTCAATGACCCGATCGTGTCCCGTGAGGGGCGTACACGCCAATTCCTCAAGCAGGCAGATGTATCGCTCTTGCTCCTCTATGCAGGTCGTGCCTTTGACGCAAGTGACCGCGATATCCTATTCAAGGATGTCCGTAACTGCGGTATCGGTAAGATCCTCGTCGGGGTCAATAAGTACGATACCATCGTAGCTCAGGGCGAGACTCCAGCGGAAATCACCCAAAACACGGAGCAAGCCCTGCGACAAGCTGCGTATGAAGTCCAAGATGAAGCCATCATAGAGCTTGTGCAGGAGACACATCCTATCCCCTTCTCTGCGGAGATGGCTCTGCTCTCCAAGCTCCCAATGAGCCGTATATCTAAGGATGAAAATCTTATGTTTCACTACAAGAGATACTGCGAGACCTTTGAGATCAGTTCGCAGTCTGAGCTATATGAGCGTAGCCTTGTAGAGTCGCTCAATGAGGCTGTCCGCGATGTGATCGAGCGAGATAAGGTGGAGATCCTCTTGCGAAAGCCCGTCAATATGATTCAGACTGCAGGGAATAAACTTCTCAGTGATATTCAGAATGCTCTGACTTTAGCCGAGAGCCAGGTGAAGGTCTTAGAAATGCCTGACGACGAGCTGGAGGATCGCGAAGATCAGTTAGCTAAAGCAGAGCGGAAGCTGAATCGTAAGATTGATTCCCTTCGCGAGTCTCTGAGGGAGCTCATTAGAGAAGAGACCTATACCTTTAAGACAAAGGCTGAGGATGCCCTTGATGATGTGATTGGGGTATCTAAAGATTGGGCTAAGAAGATCAATTACTTTGGAGTGGGCAAAGATGCAGTAGTCTTGGATATTCAAGATCAGTTCGCTCAGCTTGAGACGAGAAAGCTCTCACGGCTACAGAACGCTACCTTGAACAAGATGAGAACTAAGGGGAATCGCGAGCTGCAAGACTTCAAAGTTGACGTTGAAGATATCTTGGAGCGTTATCTCCCTGATGATGTGGATGCGAAGGATTTAATCAAGAGCTTGTCACGTCTGCTTGGAGCCGAGAATAAGGATCACCATTTCAGTATAGATCAAGGGGGAGGCTGTAGCTCTGGTGACTCAAGTGTCGGCTTCTTCGGAGGCGTGGCGATTGCATTTGCTGCCCCATTTATTGGTGTATTTGAGGGTGTCAATGCTCTATTCGGGGGCTGGGGGCGGGAAGCCCGTAGAGAGCTCGTTGATCAGCTCTATGATATCCGAAGAGCAGTGGACTTCGCTCCAATGCAACAGCAACTGGAGGATTTGCTCCAGGAGAGAATGAAGTCTATCCGCACGCATCTCATTGACAACCTCATCGTTCCCCTCCAGAATCAGATTGAAGAGGTGCACAGGGATAAGGCCAATAAGGCCAAGAAGCTCGAGGATGCCCGCGCCGAAATCAAGCTGCAGAGCGAGAAGAAGGCTGCCCTACTTGAGCAGCAACGGAGTATCTCTGAGCTGGCTGCGTCTGTCCTGACTTCTTCTGCTTCAGGGAACTAACCTCCTGCTGTAGCTCGTGCGGTACCTTTGGGTACCCTTATACAAGCGAAAGAGCCGCCCTCTGCACTGCTGGCAGAGGGCGGCTCATTGCTTATCGTGCCTCAGCTACTAAGCGCCGTGGAACTCGTATTCGGCCTGGATGTCGATCGTCAGGTGCGTGAAGAGCGTCTCGATGAGCTGGTCGGTGACCTCGAGAGCTGAGCGAAGGACGTGGTCGGAGAAGGCTTGCAGGAGGTCGCGTGCGTGCAAGGGCTGCGTCTGGTAGATAGCCAGATACTGCTCTTCCATCTCGCGCTGACGCTGGTCGGTCTCGGCTTCGAAGTCGGCGTAGACCTTCTTGATGATGGGGGCATAGCGGTTGTAGTCGACCATACCGAGCGCCTGGACCTTGCGGAACTTCCAGTAGGCAGACTCGTGCGAAGATTCGTTCGTCCCCTTCGTGTAAGCCTTGGGGTAGGAGCGGATGCCTTCGTAGAGGGGGAGGAAGACGCTGAGGTCAGCCATCCCAAGCGCCACATAGTTGACGCATCCGATAGCCTGAGGAAGCTCGGGGCGTACCTGTAGGAGGTGGGTCTGCGTGGTGCGGAAGATGGAGACGGGGCGATAGACCTCCTTGGGGTTCTGATGGAGGTAGGGGTCGTGATCCGTACCGTCGTAGTGGAAGCGGAAGAGCTGTCTGAGGCGGCTGATGGAGATGGGCTCGGCAGCTTGAGCGAAGACGGGGAAGGTGTTCTTCGTCACATCGTTCTTGATCGATGGGCTCAGCTGTGCCTGCAGGCCCCATACGCGGGGATAGTTGTAGGTCGTGTCGAGCTTGACATCGCGGATGTAAGCCTCGTGGAAGTCGAACTCGCCACGTGCGAGGTCGTACAAGCCGTGCTGGATGGCGAACTCAATGAGGTCGTCCGAAGCCAGATAGTTCGCGTGATCCTTGGGGTCGTACTTGCGGAAGCGGCTCTGGTTCCCCGTGACGAAGTACTGATCTTCGGGGATGCGGGTAGCGAGCCAGCGGTGTCCCGAGGCGGTCTCAAGGTACCAGATCTCGTGGCTGTCGACGAAGCCGACGCCGAAGCCTTCGGCCACCCCGTGCATCTCGATGAGCGAGCCGAGGCGTTCGACACCTTCGCGAGCGGAGTGGATATAGGGCAGGACGATGTTGAAGACGGAGTTCTCAGCGACGCCGTCGGGTACGAGGGGGTCGGCTTCGAGGGCGCGATCGCTACTGAAGATACTTTCGGTAGCACTCATACCGACGCCGACGCTGTTGAAGCCAGCGCTTCCCCAGTGGCCGTGGAGGTGGTAGGGGGCAAGGGCGGAGTAGCCAAGAGCGCGCTTGGGGAGGTCGCAGCGGAAGGGGCTGTCGAGAGCAACGAAGCGCTCGGGGCCATGGTCGGTGTCTTCGTAGATCTCAAGGTTCTTCGCCAGGACGGCGTTCCAGTCCTCGCTACGTGCGACGATCATAGAGCCGTCGGAGGTGTGCTGGCGTCCGACGATGATGGTGGTACATTCGGATGGGTAGTCCGTGTGTAGCTGCTGTGGTTGGGTCTTCTGTCTCATGACTCTTTGTTTTTCGGTTAGGAACAGCGGGCAACTTGCGTTGTCAAATGGTACTGCAATGTTACGACTTTTTGACTGACAGTGCAATACCTACCGATAGGTATTTGCTTCTCTGTGGGGGCTTTTCGTGGGAAGAGGGTGTGCGGAGATCTCCGAAAGGTGGGTGCATCTATATGAGGGTGGTGTGAACCTATATTGGTCGTCGGGTCGACCTGTATTGGTCCGACGACGAAGCTATATAGGTCGCGATGACGACCTATATAGGATGGCGAAGAAAGCTATATAGCTTTGTGAAGTGACCTCTATTAGGTTGTTGCTCCGCGTAGGGAT
>ENA-OWNK01000183-OWNK01000183.1-metagenome-genome-assembly--contig:-NODE-183-length-29892-cov-4.655093_pt1 | contig 29892 bp, 25 predicted proteins | sample MGYA00245343_ERZ651121 | MGnify/ENA primary metagenome ERZ651121 (study PRJEB26857, sample SAMEA4031775) | metagenome | biome: human; feature: oral; material: saliva | place: Philippines | collected 2014... | reverse complement strand
CCTGATATGCATCTCTATGCATAAACTTCATCTAATATGCTTAAACATGAATAGAGAAATATAAAAAATTTAACTATCGATAAATTTAGTATCTACGGAACACACCTAAGACAGATATTCTGCACAATTGCGGGCATATTACACACCTAATGAAGATATTCTGCACGTTTGAGGTATTTTCAGCGTAATGTATACGTCTTTTTAACAGATTATCCGACATAGGTGTGTTTTGAACTGCCTCCTATTTCTTATGTCCAAGAAATGGGAGGCAGTTCAAAGTTGGCACACGCGGTATGCAAAATCTTTTAGACATTGATTCGCACGTATTTTTCGGTGTGCGGTAGAATATTATTCGCAAGCGTTTTGTCTTGCACCTGTATGTAAAGTATTGCCAAAAACTTGGTGTTTACCACGTATGGTGCACAAAGTTTGACGCGTAGAAAGGAAGCCTAATGGCTGAAGATCAGTACATGCACCTTGTTATTGTTCGCCACGGTGAGTCTGAGTGGAACAAGCTCAACCTGTTCACTGGTTGGACTGACGTTGACCTTACCGAGACTGGTCACGAGGAGGCAGCAGCTGGCGGCCGTGCTCTCAAAGAGGCTGGCTATGACTTTGATGTTTGCTACACCTCTCTGCTCAAGCGTGCTATTCACACTCTGAATCATGTTCTTGATGAGCTTGACCGTAACTGGCTTCCTGTTCATAAGACCTGGCGTCTGAACGAGCGTCACTATGGTGCACTTCAGGGCCTCAACAAGGCTGATGCAGCTGCCGAGCACGGCGAGGAGCAGGTAAAGATTTGGCGTCGTTCCTTTGATGTCCAGCCACCAGCTCTTGAGCCAGGCGATGAGCGCGATCCTCACGTTCAGGAAATGTTCCGCGATGTTCCAGCAGAGGATCTTCCTTACACCGAGTGCCTGAAGGACACCATTGCACGCGCATGGCCTTACTTTGAGCAGGAGATTAAGCCACAGCTTGAGGCAGGTAAGCGTGTTCTTATTGCTGCACACGGCAACAGCCTTCGCGCTCTTGTTATGCAGTTTGAGCACCTCACTCCAGAAGAGATTCTTGAGGTTAACATCCCAACTGGCATTCCTTGCGCATACACCTTTGACAAGGATTGGAACATTGTAGACAAGCACTATATTGGCGATCCAGCTGTCATTGAGGCAAAGATTAACGCTGTTGCTAACCAGGGCAAAGCTAAATAAACAGCTTGCTAACACGCAATATTGTTAAGCAGAACGGGGTGGTTTAAGCCACCCCGTTCTTTTTTGCCTACTTATAGAACCGTGACGAATACGCCCACAGTATTAAAACCTGCTTTGAATAGTGTTACGATGTACCGCCGAGAAAAGAAGGGATTAAATGTTTAAAAGAGAGCTCAACGCAAAACTTGTTCTTTCTGTAATTGCAACAGGAATTATGTCCTTCTCGGGAGTTGTCGTAGAAACTGCCATGAACGTGACGTTTCCAACGTTGATGGAGGAATTCTCTATTGGCACCTCAACGGTACAATGGATGACTACTTCGTACCTTTTGATTCTTGCTATTATCATGCCTATGTCGTCGTTTTTAAACAGACGATTCAAGACAAAAAGTATCTTTACTGTAGCCATGATTTTCTACATCAGCGGCATTCTTTGTGGATTTGCTGCTCCAACGTTTATGTTATTGCTGCTTGGCCGTATTTTAGAAGGCATTGGCACCGGTCTAGCGTTACCACTGATGTTCAACATCATCACCGAGCAAGCCCCACTTAAAAACATGGGCGTCATGATGGGCATTGGCATGCTTGTTACTGCCGTTGCGCCTGCAGTAGGACCTTCGGCTGGTGGCTGGATTGCAGAACATCTTGGCTGGCGAATGATTTTTGCCGGTCTTCTCCCCTTCTTGATTGTGGCATTTGTACTGGGAATTAGTTCAATCCAACAGAGCCATGAGACTGAAGTGATTTCTTTTGATGTCTTTGGCTGGCTACTTCTTACCATAAGTTTTATTGCACTCATCTTTGTTATTGACGAGTCCAGCGCGTTTGGCCTGTTTAGTATTCCTGTTTTGCTCGCAATTATGATTTTTGTGGGCTCACTTACGCTCTTTGTACGTCACGAGAACTCCTTTAAACACCAGGAGCCATCTGAAGCATCTCCAAAAATTCCTATCATTAACCTTGAGGTATTTAGCGAGAAGGGCTTTATACTCTCGCTCTTTGCTATTGTTGCTCTGCAATTTATTATTCTTGGTCAGTCATATCTTCTGCCTAACTTCTCCCAGCTAGTACTGGGTGCAGGTGCCACTGCAGCGGGAGCTCAGATGCTTCCAGGATGTGCTATTGGCGCAGTTATGGCACCAATTTCTGGCCAGATTTTAGACAAGCTAGGAGCTAAAAAACCTATTGTTACAGGCATTCTTTGTTGCCTTACCAGCATGCTCCTTTTGCTGCTCTTTGTTCACGTGCTTACCGTAGAAATGATCACATATATTTTTGCTATCTTTGCCATTGGCCAGGCACTTCAGATGGGAAACAATTTTACGGTAGCCTTGGGACATCTGCCAGAAGACCGCAAAGCAGATGGAAATGCTGTTATTAACACAATGCAGCAGCTCTTTGGCGCTATGGGAACCAGCGTTATTGCTGGTGTTGTAGCGGCTTCTCAGCTTGGAGCTACAGACTTAGCTACGAGCACCCTTGCAGGAGCTCAAAATGCACTCTTTGTACTTGTGTGCGTAGCTTGTATCCCTCTTGTTACCATGGGAATTGTGCTCTTTGTACTGCCTAAGATGACAAAATAAAGCGCAACGACGGTATTTAAAAAGCAAATTAAAAGCTAGCTATCCAACAACGGATAACTAGCTTTTAATTTAGACGATCGAATTGTTAGAACTAAGACACGACAGCTGATAATTTCAATCCAATGAATACAGCAACCAGGCAAGTAACAACGTTGACCGCAATGTTCACTCCTGCAGCAGTCCAGTTACCTGCTTGAATAAAGGTCAACGTTTCATTTGAGAAGGTCGAGAAGGTCGAAAGTCCTCCGCAAAGGCCCACAGCTAAAAATAGCTTTACCTGCGGCTGAAGTGGACTTGCAAGATCAAGTCCCGTCACAAAGCCAATAATCAAACCTGCAACAACATTTGCAGCAAACGTACCAACTGGCAGGTTAGGAATCCACTGTTTAAAGAGGATTCCCAACTGCCAGCGACCTAAACTACCAAGTGCTCCGCCAAGAGCAACCGCTAAAGCTTCAAACATAAAACGCCCCTACTCCAGCTCGCGCGAGCCCGTATACAGCTGATAATACTCTCCATGCTTTGCAATAAGCTCATCGTGAGTACCGCGCTCAATAATACGACCGTGCTCCAGAACCATAATGGCGTCCGAATTACGAACCGTAGACAGCCTATGGGCAATCACAAAGACAGTACGGCCTGCCATTAGGGCATCCATGCCCTTCTCGATAAGTGCCTCGGTACGCGTATCAATACTGGAAGTTGCCTCATCCAGAATGAGTACGGGAGGATCGGCAATTGCAGCACGTGCAATAGCCAAAAGCTGCCTCTGACCTTGAGAAAGGTTAGCGCCGTCTGAGGTAAGTACGGTGTTGTAGCCACGTGGCATACGACGGATAAACTTATCTGCGTTTGCAATCTTTGCTGCAGCAATAACCTCGTCATCAGTGGCGTCTAACTTACCAAAACGAATATTGTCCGCGATGGTACCTGTGAACAGATGTGTGTCCTGTAAAACAATGCCAAGAGAGGACCTTAATGCAGATTTCTTGATGTCGTTGATAGGAATGCTATCGTAAGTGATGGTTCCGCTACGGACATCATAGAAGCGGTTAATAAGGTTGGTAATGGTTGTTTTACCAGCGCCGGTTGAGCCGACAAACGCAATCTTCTGGCCAGGTTTTGCAAACAGGGTGAGGTTTGCAAGGACCGTCTGATCATCGTCGTATCCAAAGGTAACGTCATCAAAGCGAACGTCTCCAGCAAGAGGGGTTTTCTCGCCAGATGGTGTGACCCAAGCCCAGGACTCTTCTCCTGACTCGTAACCACTAACGCGAATCAGGTCAACCTTGCCTTCATCAACCTCGGGAGTCATTTCCATAACCGCAAAGATGCGCTCGGCACCAGCAAGAGCGGTAAGCAGGAAGTTGGAGAGCTGTGTGAACTGGTTAAACGGCATGGCTGCCTGACGAACAAAGACCAGGTAGGATGCAAGACTTGCAACGTCCGCGTGTCCGTTTACCGCAAGCAGAGCGCCAACCACGGTGACCACGGCGTAATTGATATACGTCAATGAAACCGTGATAGGAACCATAGTTGCCGCATAACCCTGAGCACTTGTTCCAGAGTGTCGTAACTCCTCATTAACCTTTAGAAAATCAGCAAAGTTTGCATCTTCGTGGTTAAAAACTTTAACCACCTTGAGGCCAGAGATAGTTTCTTCTGCAAAACCGTTAAGGACACCAAGGCTCTTTTGCTGCACCGAGTAATGCTTGGCAGAGCGTTTACTTGCGTAGCGTGCATAAAACACAATCAAAACGTCAAAGAGAACGGTAATAAGCGTCAACTGCCAGTTAAGAACAATGAGCAGCACAAGAGTACCAACCATCTGAATAAACGCCAGAACAAGGTTGGCAAAGCTGTTATTGAGCGCTTCCGAGATGGTATCCACGTCATTTGTAAAGAAGCTCATAATGTCGCCGCGGGTACGCTGGTCAAAGAATCTTAGGGGCAGCGATTCAATGTGCTCAAAAAGGTCTCGTCTGATGTCAAAAACAATCCTCTGAGCAGCACGAACCATAATTTGCGTGTAACCAACACTGGTAAGAGCGCCAATTGCATACACAACCGCTGTAAATACAATGAGGTTGGTAAATGCGTTTACGTCTCCCCTGCCCACTGCAGCAACAACAGGCTTAATCATGTAGGTACCAAGGAGCGCTGCTAAACCACTGATAGAAACAAGAAGTGCCACCAACATAAGACGCTTTTTGGCATGACCTAAGTACGAGACAAACACTCTAATGGTATGTCCGATGTTTTGAGGACGTGCTCCTCCTGTGCGATTAGCCATGTGACACCTCCTTACCAGCAGCATCAATGTCCGATTGACTACCGCCAATCTGCGACTCATAGAGTTCTCTATAGATAGGGCTCTTGGCGAGAAGTTCTGTGTGAGTGCCAGTCATATGGACCCTACCGTTATCAAGAACGACAATCTGATCTGAGTCCATAACCGAGTTCACACGCTGGGCAATGATAATCTTTGTCATGTCAGCAAGCTCAGCTAAGCCTGCGCGGATCTTTGCATCGGTTGCCGTATCAACCGCGCTGGTAGAGTCATCAAAAATGATAATTTTTGGCTTCTTCAAAAGCGCTCGCGCAATACAAAGACGCTGCTTCTGGCCACCAGAGACATTAACACCACCCTGACCAAGGTCTCCGTCCAAGCCACCAATCCTGTCAAGAAACTCATCAACGCATGCAATAGAACACGCATGAAGCAGCTCTTCATCAGTTGCATTAGGATCTCCCCAGAGCAGGTTGTCGCGGACGGTGCCGCTGAACAGCACATTTTTCTGAAGGACAACAGACACTGCGTCACGAAGTGAAACAAGATTGTAGGAGCGGACGTCATTCTCGCCAACAAACACGGTGCCCTCAGTTGCATCGTACAAGCGAGCAATCAGCTGGATAAGGGTAGTTTTTCCGGAGCCGGTGCCGCCGAGAATACCAACGGTAGAGCCTGGCGCAAACGAGAGGTTAATGTCTTCAAGGACGTCCTCTTCAGCGCTCTGGCTGTACTTGAAGGACACGTTTTCAAAACGAACCGCGCCGTTCTTAACATCAGTCAGGCCGTGCTCTGGAGACTCAATAGCAGGCTCCTCGGAAAGAATCTCTCCGATTCGACGCACACTGGTAATGGCGCGAGCAGTAAGCAAGAACACGCCAGAAATCATCATAAGAGAGTTCATGATAAGCAGTACGTAACTCATGAAGCCCGTGAGCTCACCAACGCCCAGTCTGCCAGCCATAATCATCTGGCCACCAAACCAAAGAATAGCCACATTAGTGACATACATTGAAGCCTGGAAAATAGGCAGGTTTAAGACGGACGTTCCAAAGGTCTTTGTAGCAGTCTGCGCGTACTGCGTATTAACTTTTTCAAAGCGATCAGAGACATATCCTTCTCGGACATACGCCTTAATAGCGCGCACAGCCGCAAAATCTTCCTGCAGAGCCTCGTTAAGCTTATCCATTGCACCTTGCATAACGCGGTACAAAGGGCCAACACGCTTCACAATAAAGAAGAGCGCAATAGCTAGGAAAGGCAACACGGCAAAATACACAACCGCCAGCTCTGGGCTCATAATAAACGCCATAACCAAGCCCATGACCAGCATAATTGGTCCACGCATAAACGGGCGCGTGCCCATTGCAAAGGCGTTCTGAATAATGGTTACATCAGAGGTCAAACGCGTTACCAAAGAGGATGAATCGTATTTATCAAGATTTGCAAAAGCAAACTCTTCCATACGGCGATATTCATCTTGTCTGAGTTGGGCGCCTAGTCCCATGGCCGCTTTTGCCGAGTAGCGAGCATAGCCAATGCCGGCAAACATGGCGAGAAGAGCAAAGACAACCATAACGGTACCGTTTACAAAAACAGTCTGAAGGTTGCCTTGCAAAATACCCTGGTCAACAATTTGAGCCATGAGTACAGGAATCACTAATTCGAGTAGGGACTCTGCAAACACGCAGAGTCCCGACATAACAAAGTCCTTTTTATACGCGCCAAAATGGTCCAAGATTACCTTTAACTCAGCGCGAGCAGATGGAGCTATTTCTTCTACAAAAGCATCATTCATTGTTAAAACACCACGTACCTTACTGTCTTGCTTTGCTTGATTTGCTTATGCCTCTTTTGGAAGCGTCTGAAGCGAAACCTCCTTGAGCTGCTCATTAGAAACAGGCGAAGGAGCGCTCGACATCAAATCAGAGCCGGAAGTAGTCTTTGGGAATGCCATAACGTCGCGGATGGAATCGGCACCTGCAAGCAGCATGCATACACGGTCAAGACCAAGTGCAAAGCCACCCATTGGAGGTGCGCCAAACGTCAGAGCTTCCATCAAGAACCCAAACTGAGCCTTTGCGCGCTCTTCAGTAAAGCCGAGTTTCTCCAGAATCTTAAGCTGCAGCTCAGCGTTGTGGATACGCATTCCGCCGCCGCCAGCCTCAAAGCCGTCCATAACAAAGTCGTAGGTATACGAACCCATAGCCAGAGGATTGGTGTCCAGAAGGTCAAGCTCATCCTCGCGAGGAAGCGTAAAGGGCTGGTGCTCAGAGGCGTAAGACTGAGTCTCCTCATCCCAGTGGAACAGTGGGAAGTTGACAACCCAGAGGAAATCATGACCTTCTCGCGGTACATCCAGGACCTTTGCCATATGCAGGCGCATACCGCCAAGAATCTCATCTGTCTCCAGGCGACCGCCCACAGCAAAAAGAATCAAGTCCCCTGCCTCAGCAGACATCTCTGCACGCAATGCCTCAAGCTCTTCTGGCGAGAAGAACTTGGTGATAGGACCTCCCACGGAACCGTCCTCTTTGAAGGCGACCCATGCAAGTCCCTTAGCACCAAAGCCAGCAGCTACCTCGGCAAGCTTATCAACCTGAGAGCGTGGCCAGGTGCCTGCGCCCTTAACGTTGATTGCCTTGACGTACTGACCATCAGTTGTTGCAGCAGAGCTAAAGAGCTTAAAGCTAGACTGCTTAAAGACCTCAGAGACGTCGTGGAGCTCCATACCAATGCGGGTATCAGGCTTATCGGAGCCGTAGGTATCCATTGCGTCCCAGTACTGAATCTTGCGCAGTGGAGCTGGGAACTCAATGCCCATCTTTGCAAATGCATCGCCCAGAATATCCTCAAGCTCTGTCATGACATCTTCCTCGCGGACAAATGCCATCTCCATATCAACCTGCGTAAACTCAGGCTGACGATCTGCGCGAAGATCCTCATCGCGGAAGCACTTAGTAATCTGGTAGTAGCGCTCAACGCCGCCAATCATCAGCAGCTGCTTCAGCAGCTGTGGAGACTGTGGCAGTGCGTAGAAGTTTCCGCCCTGCATTCTGGATGGAACCAGGAAGTCACGAGCGCCCTCAGGAGTAGATTTAAACAGCGCTGGAGTCTCTACCTCGGTAAAGTCACGCTTATGGAAAGCCTCACGAAGCGCAAATGCAAAATCAGAACGCATACGAAGATTCTGTGCCATCTGAGGACGACGCAGGTCAACGTAGCGATATCTCAGGCGAAGGTCCTCGTTAACATCAATGTGATTCTCAATCTGGAATGGTGGAACTGCACTGGTGTTAAGAACCTCAATCTTGGAAGCAAGTACCTCTACCTCACCGGTAGCAAGAGCCTCATTAGTCTGACCCTCAGAACGATGCTGAACCGTACCAGAAATCAAAACGGGCCACTCAGGACGAATAGTCTCTGCAGTTGCAAATGTTTCTGCATCAACATCTGGGTCAAATAGAATCTGTGTCAAACCCTCGCGATCACGAAGGTCAACAAAAATCAGGCCTCCAAAGTCACGACGACGCCAAACCCAACCAGTGAGCGTAACGGTCTGACCGATATGCTCTGCGCGAAGCTCTCCGCAGGTATGCGAATGCATGCTGTGCAAATCAACAGCTGCGTGAGCGGAATAATTCTGGGGGGTTTCTGAGGAACAATCCATTGTTATCCTTTCGTCTTTGCTTCCCTGTGCCAAATCGGAAAGCGCCTTCAAGACGGCAAAAACGTGTAGACGGCACGTTCTTGCTCATAGATAAACCATTGTACTCCTATTCAATTAGAGCACTTTAATCATTTGAATTAATTATCTCTTCGCTCTGAGCCTATAAAGCAAAAGAGACTTAATGTTCTTCATTTGTATAATCCACTCTCTTTAGTGCACTTCCTGAAAAGAGCAATGCAATTATGCTGATTATTAAGAAAAAGACCAGTAATCCCCAGTCAAAATATCCAATCATTACGTCTCTTATTAATTCCAGCTGGTATGTTAGCGGATTACATCTTGATATAACTTGAAGAATCATAGGAGCATTATCAAGAGAATAAAATAGTGGTGCGGCAAAAATCAAAGGCGTCATTACTACACCCAAAATAAAATCTCGCTGTTTGTAATCATTAATTAGCAATGCAATACAGGAAAAAATTGATGTCCAGAATACAATGAAAATACACAACAACAAAAACATGCCAATAACTTGCCAAAGACTTATCCGCATACCAGTAATCATTGAAATAGCCAAAAGAATTATTAATTGAAGTAGTGTTACTACAAAAGGAAGTGTTGAAATGCCCAACACATAACACTCAGGATTAATACCACTCTCAAGTTTAATCGGCAAAATATTCCATCGCTTATCTATAACCAACCTATAGACACTTTGATTCATTTGTTGAAATAAGCACATAATCAAAATGCCAGCAAATGCAAATGACAAAAAGGACATATACTGTCCATGAAAATATATATCTCCAAATGTTGACTGAATTCCTATTGCATAAAAAACATAATACAAAATTGGAGTCAATAAGCTGCTATATATTATGTGTTTATTTGACTTAAGTGCATTAAGCTCTGTTTCTACAACGATGACAAATGATGAAAGACCAAAACTTTCTTTTTTAAAATTCATTATCAGATCCTTCCAAAATTATTTGTCTCAGTGTCAAATTATTAAAAGTAATATTTTTTATTGAAACAAGTTCCTGTAACTTACCGATAAGAACAGGCAGCTTAAGAAAATAATCTTCACGTATTGTTATTTCATTTTCTTCAATCGAACAAGGGCAACAAGACATTAAATCACTTTGATTGTTAAGCGATAACAATCCATCAAAAGTAATTCGCGCTAATTTTTCATAAGAGTACTGTAAAAAGAAGTCGGAAATTTTACCGAAAAATTTTAATTTACCATCTTCTATTAATAAAACCTGATCACAATACTCCTCCAACAAACCAAGATCATGTGAGGAAACAAGTACCGTACAGTTTCTGTTATCACATTCTTTTCTTAAATATTTAAATAAATTATCCCCTTTGATTACATCCAGCCCGGAGGTTGGCTCATCAAGAATAAGAAAATTTGGTTTATGAACCAACGCTCTTGCAACCTGCAGGAGCTGCTGTTGTCCTCCAGATAAGCCATCAGGTAAAGATTTTTCAAACTCAGACAATCCAAGAAAATTTATGATCTTATGAGTACTTTCCTTAGCATCGCTAGATGTTTGCCCACTTAATCTTGCACCAAGGTACACATTGTCAAAGACATTTAAATACCAATCGATTGATTGTTTCTGTAGACAAACTCCAACATCTCTAAAGGGTATCTCTTCTTCAACAATAATTTTTCCGTCATACTTCTTTAATAGTCCAGCAACCAAATTCAAAAAAGTTGATTTACCTGCGCCATTCTTACCAATTACTGCTATAAATTCACCTTTAGAGATTTCTAAAGAGAAGTTCTGAATTCCTTTATCGGAATTATGATAATGATATGATACATCATCAAATTTAATGGATTTCATTCTATCTTTCCTCCTCTATATACTCTTTGAGCATTCTTAAACAGTCTTCTAGCGAAACAGCATTTTCCTTAGACAAAATAAAACTAAACTTATTATAGACATAGTCTTCAGTATCCTTATTAAAAGGAGTACAAATGAGTTATAAAGCCGCCGTTTTTGATCTAGACGGAACACTTCTGAACACTGTTGTTGATCTTGCTTGGGCAACAAATTACGCTCTTGAGCAGTTCAACATGCCCACCTATACCGTTGATGAGGTTCGTCAGATGGTTGGAAATGGTGTTACTAAGCTTATCCGTGACGCTGTACCAGAAGGTACCGATGATGCAACATACCAGCGAGTACTTTCTTGCTTTAAAGAGCACTACGCTGACCATAGCTTGGATAACACAGCTCCTTATCCCGGCATACTTGATGCGGTTGATACGCTTAGGGCTGCAGGCGTTAAGTGTGCCGTTGTCTCAAACAAGCCAGACTTTGCCATAGCAGATTTAATGAGCAATTTCTTCCCAGGTAGATTTGACTTTGCGCTGGGTCAACGTGATGACCTTAAGAGAAAGCCTGATGCCGAGCCTGTTCATTACGCCCTTGCTCAAATTGGCGTTGATCCTCAAGACGCTGTCTACATTGGAGACTCCGAAGTTGACGTTGCAACAGCACACAACAGTGGCATGCCTTGCATTAGCGTTACCTGGGGATTTAGGGATAAAGAAACGCTTCTAGCTGCAGGTGCCACCATACTCTGCAATACTGCAGATGAGATGGTGCAAGAAATTCTCAAATAGTAGCACTAAATTTGCAACCATCCGCTCATTGCCGTTGAGCGAGAAAAAACGTCCGCTTGCCTATGCCTCTCAATTCATCTGAATAAGCGTATTCTGAGGGCGGTATAGTCTATAAAAGTGCGTCCATAATTTGCGCGCAAGCGACGTGGAAAGGATTGCATCATGGGCAAGAAAAGTTCTGAGGTTCTCCAGATTTCTTACGAAGACCTGGTAGAGTACCTGCACAGTAATCACTCTGTGTACATGCAAGTCGGACACCAGGTTTATTACCTCACTGATGTCAATTTTGAGGCATGGAGAGCTCAAGACACCAGCATCAGAAACTCAAAAAACCACTTTGTAGATTGTTCTGAACTAGTTCCAACGGTAGACGAATTTCTCGCGCTTCCTTTTATTAATGGAAAAACAATTAAAGACGTTTTTGCGCATGCAACGTTCTACGCATCTATGAAGAACGAAAAATCTGAGTAATTCAAAGTAATCAGCATTTTGTTGAACACCTCTCAGCTAAAACTTAAAGGACCTGTTAACGCAGGTCCTTTTTTTACCAGGTAAATTACCTTAATAATCTGTATTTCATATAAAAACGCCGATGCAGTGCACCGGCGTTTTACGTTTAATTTGAGAGAACCTGTCTACTCAACAGGCTTCTGAACCTCAAGAACCTCGGCAATCTCAACCTCAGCAGAAACAGTACCAGCAAGCTCTGGAATAAGATCGTTGTACTTATTGGCAGAGGCAAGCTCAGAAGAAGCAGTCTTTGCATAACGCTTAACTGCTGCCGCAGCACGATTAACGGCACTCAACGTACCGGCGCCGCCAACACATCCTCCTGGGCACGCCATACCCTCAAGAAGATAGCCCGGATATTTACCCTTAACAGCATCCTTGAGCATAGCTCGGCACTCAGCAAGGCCGTCAACAGCCATGACAGGCACTTCTTTATCAGGGTACTTCTGGTGAATGACGTTTACTACGGCACCCGCGACGCCACCGGCTACTGCAAAAGCGCGACCATCGTGAGAAGCGTTTTCAAAGTCGGAGTTATCATCATCAAGCTTGGTGTAGTCAATGCCCTTAGACTCCATCATTCCTGCAAGCTCCTCAAAGGTCAGAACAAAATCGACCTCAGACTTAACGGAGCGACGCAGTGCCTCAAGTTTCTTAGCAGTGCAAGGTCCAATAAAGACAATTTTAGCCTCTGGATTTTGCTTTCTTACCAGACGCGCTGTCAAAACCATTGGGGTAAGTGCCATGGAGATAGCATCAGCATGCTCTGGGTGCTCTTTTTTAGCCATGGCAGACCAAGAAGGACAGCAACTTGTTCCCATAAATGGCAACTTCTCTGGGACTTCTTTGACAAAGTCTTCTGCTTCCTGAACGGTACAGAGGTCAGCGCCAGTTGCTACCTCTTCTGCCTCAGCAAATCCCATCTCCTTGAAGGCTTCACGAAGACGACCGACGCTACCCTTGCCAAACTGGCCAACAAACGAAGGAGCCACAATTGGAACAACGGTATAACCCTCATTGATAGCCTGAATTACCTGGAAAATCTGGCTCTTATCGGCAATTGCGCCAAAGGGGCAGTTAACCAGACACTGACCACAAGAAACGCACTTCTCGTAATCAATATCTGCACGACCGTGCTCATCAGAGCCAATAGCGTCCATACCACAAGCAGCGGCGCAAGGGCGTACGTGGTGATGAATTGCCTGGTAAGGGCAAACCTTGAAGCACATGCCGCACTGAATGCACTTCTCCTGATCAATATATGCCTTTTTGTCCACGAAGCTAATTGCTTCTTTAGGACAAATCTCTCGACAAGGGTGTGCAAGACAGCCCTGGCACGCATTGGTAACGCGATACACATTGTCTTCGCATGCATTACAGGCAAATTTAACAATGTTAATCAGAGGCGGCTGATAATAAACTTCTGGTCTAGAAGCTTCTTCCAAACCGTCAGAAATATGTTCACGCTGATCAACGTCCTGCATAGGCATGCCCATAGTCATGCGGATACGCTCACCAACAATAGCGCGCTCTAAAAAGACGCTCTCGCGGTACGTTGCAATATCACCTGGAATAATCTTGTAAGGCAGCTCTTCCATTTGGCGAGCAATTTCATCAACGCTTTTATCTGCTTTTTCATACGCAAGCGCTGAAACCTCTTTAAATACCTTCCTGCGAATTTCAGTCAGGTTGGTATATACACCTCGCATTGTGCCAGGCATTTCTCCCCCTCCTCGTTCACTTTATGCACGTCTGGGTAACGTATCCGCACAAAATGAATGTATGTCTTTACCACAAAGTATGTACTATAAGTCCACCTCGGTGACACCAAAATAAGAAAATCGCTCTGGAATATCCGTTTTAATCACAATTTTTGCGCCCGTGACTGGATGAATAAATCCAACGCGATATGCATGGAGCATTAACGACTGCACTTTATGCTTCTTTTTTGTTCCACGCTGCAAAGAAGATACGCCTCCATATAGCGCATCTCCTACCAGGGGAAATCCAAGTGACGAGAGATGCACTCTAATTTGATGCTTTCTTCCTGTCAGTAAATTGACCAGCAACAAGCTTTGAGTTTGACTTTGCGCTGACGATGCAACCTTAATGAGGCGCACCTCCGTTTGAGAAGGCTTGCCTGTGGCTGAGATTCTCATCTTCTGAGCGTCATGCCGATCTTTTCCAATTGCCTTATCTATCAGCAGTTTATTCGGCTCAAACGTTCCCTTAACGGCTGCCAGATACTCTTTGGAAAGCTCCTTGGAGGCAATAAGCTGGTCAAACTGCGGCTGCGTTTCTTTTTTGAGCGAGAAGAGCACTATGCCCGTAGTCTCTCTATCAAGTCGATTCAGAGCTTGAACCTGGGAAAGATCTACCTCTCTTGAGCCCTCAAGTGCACGGAGTTTCTCGCAAACTACATCGGTTAACGAGGGTTCATTGGTGCCGTCTGCATGAACGATAATTCCCGCAGGTTTATTTACGGCAAGCAGATACTCATCTTTATACAAAATCTCAAGATTGCTGTCAGTCTGAGGCTCATCCATGCTACTCACCTCGCTTAACCACATACCGCTGCTCAGAAAGCACCTGAGCAAATGACTCAATTGTGCTCCACACATGATCGGTGCGTCGCCAAGCAACACTGACCGAATATGACATCTCTTTTCCTAGCTCAATAATGTGAAGACCAGACGTTTCAAAGTCGTAGTAAGAAGATGCCACCAGCTCAGATGGCAAGAAGCACGCGCCAACACCTCTCATGGCAAGCGCCAAAAGCGTCTCGGAGTTTCTGGACATGACCTTAATGGTAGGAGAAATGCCCGACGCCGCAAACGCATGGCGAGCAAAACTACCTGCAATGTCTCGCTTACCAACCGTTAGGAAAGGACATGCCTCCAAAGCCGTGAGCTTCCCCGTCTTTTTGACTTGCGAGACAACCGAATCAACCTTATCTGCATACAGAGACTCAAGAAGCGCTTGAGAGACAACCAGAACGATCTTCTCGTCAAACAGTTTTTTAACAACAAGGTCATATGATGTTGAATTGACGGTTGCAACAATCAAGTCAAGTTGGCCTTCAGAAAGCCACTCAACTAGCTCGTCATTCTCGCCCTCATCAAGCTCAATGGAGATGTTTGGGTGCAGTTTTTGGAAAGCGGCAATGGAGCGCGGCATGATGATGTGGCCTCGTGTGGCGGTGACACCAACACGCAGGCGACCTCGCTCGTTGCCCGCAATATCAAGAAACTCTTGATCCATAGCGCGACGCTGAGCCTGGAACCTACGGGCGTAGCGCAAGAACTCTTCTCCCGCAAACGTGAGCGACAGCGGGACCGTACGTTCTAGCAGCTTAGAGCCAAGTTCTTTTTCTGCTGCCGCAATATTTGCCGAGAGCGTTTGCTGCGTTACACTCAGGCGCTCAGCCGCCTTGGTGAAACTCTTTTCTTCTGCAACGGCAACAAAATAATCCATGGTTTGAAAGTTCATTTTTGCTCCCACTGTATTACAAAAATTACTTGTAATTATAACCATTGAAAACAGTTGGACTTCAACTTTTTAGATGCCTACTCTATTTACATAAGAAATTCGTTTGGAGTGGATGCATGGTAGAGCTAATAGTACTAAGTGCCTTTGCGGTGATGCTCATCGTAGGTACAGCCCTATCTTTTCCCCTTACCTCTATCCTGACCATTGGTTTCTTCCTCTTTTTTGGTTACGGACTTTCTCGCAAAATCTCTGCAAAAAAGCTTCTTTTAGCAGCCTTTGAATCTGTCTGGGAAGTTAAGACAATCATTGCGCTGTTTGCTGTGGTTGGCGCTATGAGTGCTGCCTGGCGCGCAGCTGGAACTATTCCAGAAATTGTCAGCATTTCTGCTTCGCTTATTTCTCCGTCTATCTTCATTCTGGCAACATTTTTGCTCTGCACCATGATGTCTATGCTTCTGGGTACTGCATTTGGTACTGCTGCAACCATGGGAATCATCTGCATGTCTATTGGTAAGGCAATTGGAGCAAGCGAGTTCTTTATTGGTGGCGCTGTCCTTGCGGGTAGCTACTTTGGAGATCGTTGCTCCCCTATGTCTACCAGTGCAATTCTTGTTTCACAACTTACCGATACAAATCTATCCAAAAACATTAACCGCATGCTTCGTACCAGCGTGGTGCCTTTTATTGTTGCATGTGTTATCTACGTGGCCTGGGACTTCTTTATGGCAAACACGGGAACTATCCCTGATGTCACGGGGCTTCTCAGCCGCTCCTTTAGGCTCTCTTTGATTTCGCTCACACCTGCTCTTCTTGTCATTGTTTTCTCGCTTCTTAAGGTTGATGTCATTGTCACCATGGCTTCCAGCCTGGTACTTGCTTGCATTCTCTGCGTTACCATTCAGCGCGTCCCTCTTGCCGACCTGCCAGTCATTCTGCTCTTTGGCCTTCGTGCTCCAGGAGCTACCGTTGCAAACATGGTTAATGGTGGCGGCGTTTTTTCCATGATGAACGTTTTGACAATTGTCACCATTTCTTCAAGCTACGCTGGTCTTTTCCAGACAACTGGTCTGCTTCGCCGTATGTGCCAGCTGGTAGCGGACCTCTCCGATAACTCCACGCCTTTCTTTGGCGTTCTGATTACCAGCATGTTTACCTCAATGGTTTCTTGTAACCAGACCTTGGCTATTATGCTGACAAACGACCTATGCGAGAACGCAGAGAACTCTTCCAGCGCTCTTGCCTTGGATATCGAGAATAGCGCCGTAATTCTTGCTCCACTAGTACCGTGGTCCATATCAAACATCTCGGTACTCTCTGCAATTGGCGCACCTTCCATGAGTCTTCTAGCTGCGAGCTTCCTTTATTTGCTGCCTCTTTGGACTCTGGGAATTTCCCTGTGGCTCCATCGCCGTCCAGCAAAAATTGACGGTCATCGCGCTCGTTGGCTTGGCCTTACCTCTGACGATGTCCGCAGCTGCTCATTGCCTCGCATGCAGGACGAAGACACAACGGATGCGACTGCAAGTCTTCCTGCTGTAAAAGTTGCCTAACAAACAAACCCTCCCGATTCACAGACACGAGAGGGTTTAAATTTGACTTCTAGTCCTATTGTTACTGTCTGGCTTTAACCTCAGCAACAAGCTGGTCAGCAGGCACCTGTACCTGCTCGTGAGACTCCATATCACGAAGAGTGACCGTACCAGCTTCAACCTCATCTGGACCAATGACCACACAAAGCGTTGCACCCATCTTATCTGCCTGCTTAAACTGAGCCTTTAGCGAACGACCAGTGCGATCAGCCTCACATCTAATGCCAGCCTCACGCAGCGCCAACACAGCATCAAATACAACAGGAGCCTGTTCAGCACCTGCGCAAGCTACATAGACACAGCTTGGAGCTGCAGGCTCAGCTGCAACACCAAGAGCCTCCAGAGCCAGCATAATGCGCTCAAAACCAACAGCAAATCCAACACCTGGAGTTGGCTTTCCACCTTCAAGCTCAACAAGACCGTCATAACGACCGCCACCACCAATGGCGCCAACGCCAGCGTTTGGAATCTCTACCTCAAAGACGGTACGCGTATAGTAATCCAGACCACGAACAAGTGTTGGATCCTCAACGTATGAAATACCCGCTGCATCCAGATATGCCTTGACCTGCTCATAGTGAGCACGGCAATCATCACACAGGTTGTCAGAAATCAGCGGAGCGTCCTTCATGACTGCGTGACAGCTCTCGTTTTTGCAGTCAAACGCACGAAGTGGATTGATCTCTGCACGCTCAAGACAGTCCTCACACATCTCATCCTTGTGATCAAGAATGAACTGCTTGACCTTCTCGCGATATGCTGGGCGGCACTCCGCATCACCCATGGAGTTAATCATGAGCTTCATATCAGCTGGCGAGAAACCCATCTGCTCGTAAAACTTTATCAACATGATGATGGACTCTGCATCGGCAGCTGGATCAGAGGCTCCAAGCCACTCGACACCTACCTGGTGGAACTGGCGCAAACGGCCTTTCTGAGGACGCTCTCCCCTGAACATTGACTCGGCGTACCAAAGTTTTGCGGGAGTTCCTCCCTGTGGCACAAAGTTGTGTTCAACAGCAGCGCGAACCACACCAGCAGTTCCCTCAGGACGCATAGCCATACGCTGACGAGGCTTAAGACCGGACTCATTGCCGGCAGCTAGCAGATCATCAAGTAGCGCGCCTGAAAAAACGCGGAACATCTCTTTGCGTACTACATCGGTTGACTCACCAATACCGTGAACAAAGGTATCTACCTGCTCAAGTGCAGGAGTCTCAATGCGGTCAAAGCCATAAGTACCAAACAGATGGCGGGCAACATCTTGCATATGCTCCCAAGAGCGCATATAGCCGCCGTAAAGATCTTCGGTACCTTGAATTCTCTGACCCATGAATCCTCCTTGTTACAAACATAGATGTTTCTAGTTTACCCATGAGAGACAGCTCTGGCGCAGAAAAGCTTTTATAACTTTTGAAACCTATGAAAAAATCCGATTATTTTCTAGAAAACGTGAAAAAGTGCGTATGTGAGGGTTGCTTTTTAATTCCTACCATTTAGTATGAATTAGCGGATTTTGGGGTATGACAAAAACGTCAGTGACATTGGCGTTTGTCTTTGTCGCAAAACCGCACTAGCGCAAGGTTTTGCTCGCCCTAGAGCTGACATCTAGCTAGTCACAAACGTATCACGTGCTTGCACGTAGAGATATTTGGAGAGAGATTTATGGCAACTGAGCTACTCCGTGTAAACGGAATTTCCGCAGGTACCGAGGAGAAATCCATCCTGCATTCAATTGATCTGAGCATTGGTGATGGCCAGGCTCACGTCCTTATGGGACCTAACGGCGCAGGTAAATCAACCCTTGGCCGTGTCATCATGGGTGACCCCACCTATAAGATTACCGATGGTTCCCTTATCTTTAATGGCGAGGATGTAACTGAGCTTGCTGCAGATAAGCGCTCACTTGCAGGTATCTTCCTCTCCTATCAGGCACCTGTTGAGGTTCCTGGTGTTCCTCTTTATTCATTCCTGCGCACCATCACACAGATGCGTCCTGAACTTAAGATGACCGCTCGTCAGTTCCGTCAGCGTGTTGGTCAGATTTCTGATCAGCTTGAGCTTGACCAGGGCTTCTTGATGCGTGAGCTTAACGTTGGCTTCTCTGGTGGCGAGAAGAAAAAGGTTGAGATGCTTCAGCTTCTGCTGCTTCAGCCTAAACTTGCTATTCTCGACGAGACTGACTCCGGCCTGGACGTTGATGCACTCTCCGTTGTTTCAAAGGGTATTCAGGCCTATCGCGAGACCTGCGACGGCTCGCTGCTCATCATTACTCACAACACCCGCATTCTTGAGCGCCTTGAGATTGACCGCACTCACGTTATGGTTAAGGGTCATCTGGTAGCAGATGGTCCTGCTGACCTCATCAACCAGATTGACCACGAGGGCTTTGAGCGTTTTGAGAACCAGAGTGATGAGGGTGGTGCTAACTAGTGAGCGAGAAGAAGCGATCTGAGGTCGCTGACGTAGACCGCTCGCTCTACGACTTCACCAAGTCCGAAGAGGGTTACGAGCGCTACGATGATGGCCTTACGCCAGAAATTGTGCGTGCTATTTCCGAGAAAAAAGAAGAGCCCGAGTGGATGCTCCAGATGAGGTTGTCGGCCCTGGAAACCTATCACCAGCGCCAGATGGCTACCAACTGGGGACCTTCTATTGCAGGTCTGGATTTGAATCATATCTCCACGTATGTCTCGCCAAAAACTCAGCAGGCAAATAGCTGGGACGACGTACCTGAGGATATTAGGGATACCTTTGATCGTCTGGGCATTCCACAGGCAGAGGCAGAGAGCCTTGCTGGTGTTGGTGCTCAGTACGATTCTGAGATTGTCTATCACAACATGCGTGAGGAAGTTGCTGAGCAGGGTGTTATTTACACCACTATTGAGGATGCTCTGCATGATCCACAGTGGGAGCCTGTTGTTAAAGAGTACTTTGGCAAGCTTATTCCTCCTTCAGACCACAAGTTTGCGGCGCTGCACTATGCCGTGTGGTCTGGCGGTTCTTTTGTCTATGTTCCTAAAAATGTCACTCTGGACTACCCACTTCAGAGCTACTTTAGGTTGAATGCTCAGGGCGCTGGCCAGTTTGAGCACACGCTTATTATTGTTGAGGAAGGCGCTGATCTGCACTTTATTGAGGGCTGTTCTGCACCTAAGTACTATGCAGCAAACCTCCATGCAGGCGCTGTTGAGCTCTTTGTTAAGGACGGCGCTCGTCTGCGTTACTCGACCATCGAAAACTGGTCCAAGAACATGTACAACCTCAACACTAAGCGCGCCATCATTGGCAGCAATGCAAAGATGGAGTGGGTCTCGGGCTCTTTTGGTAGCCACGTTTCCTACCTCTACCCTTCTACGATCATGAACGGCGATTCTTCTAACTGCGAGTTCACCGGTATTACGTTTGCAGGCGCTACGCAGGACCTAGACACGGGCTGCAAGGTGATCATCAACGGCTCCAATAACTCAGCAAACGTTGACACTAAGTCCATCTCCAAGGACGGTGGCGTCAACACTTTCCGCTCAGCCGTGACCGTTGGACGTAAGGCAGAAAACGCTCGCGTGGCGTTCTCGTGCCAGTCTCTGATGCTGGATAACATCAGCCGCTCCGACACCATCCCAGAGATGGATGTCCGCAATGCAACTGCTCAGATTGGCCACGAGGCAACTATTGGCCGCATTTCTGACGACACCGTTTTGTACCTGATGAGCCGCGGCTGCTCTGAGGCTGAGGCTCGCACCATGGTAGTAAACGGATTTGCAAACCCTGTCTCAAAGGAACTTCCAATGGAGTACGCCGTTGAGATGAACAACCTGATTAAACTTGAGATGGAAGGAGCGATTGGCTAATGGATAACGTTTTGATTAATCGCGCCAACGTTCCTGCAGCTCAGACATGGAACCGTCTACGCGCTAACTCACTGTCGGTTACCGTCCCTAATCACGCTGATGCAGGCACAGTGTACCTGCCTCTGCCTCGTCTTTTTGAGCGTATTGAGTGTGGAATGGGCCAGGAGGTTACTGACTACGTAGAGTCACAGGCATTCAAGTCTGATTTCTACAACGTTCCCGCTCGTACCAAGCGAGAAGATCCTATTGTTGTTGCCGTTTCTGCTGCTCAAAACCAGTGTGCTAACACCGGCATCATTGTACGCGAAGGTGCCGAGGCTACCGTAGTTATCGCTGCGTTTGCAGGCGATGTTGACGGCGACGCACCTACAGGCAGCGACGCGAACGACGACGCGCTTCCAACCAGCGCTGCGCTCACCCGCATTGTGGTTGAGACTGGTGCAAAGCTGCACCTTATTGAGATGCTTGGCGTCAACGAGGGCCAGCAGCACCTTGAAAGCGTTGGCCTTGAGATTCACCAGGACGCTGCTGTTGACGTTAAGCAGTACGCTCTGGGTGGATCAACCATCGGTCTTGGCCTTACCGCCAACTTAGTTGGCGCTCAAGCTCGCCTTGACCTTAACAATCGCTATCACGCTACTCACGAAGAGACGCTTGATATCAACCACCTGGTACGCATGCGTGGTACCTCTACGCGCGCGCTGCTCACCGAGTCCGGCGTCCTTAACGAGGCAGCTAAGAAGACGCTTCGCGCAACTATCGATCTTGTCCGCGGTGCAAAGGATGCCCAGGGCAACGAGATTGAAACGGTCATGATTCTTGGTGACGACGTTGTCAACAAGACCATGCCTGCTATTCTCTGTGATGAAGACGACGTTGCTGGTAACCACGGCGCTACCATTGGATCCGTCTCCCCTGAGCAGCTTGATTACCTTGCGGCTCGAGGACTTTCTCGCCAGGCTGCTGAGCAGCTGTTTGTGCGCGCGCTCTTTGAAGACGCCATCATCAACGCGCCTGAGGAGATTTCTCACCGCGTGGCCGTTGAGCGTTGCGAGGCTGAGCTGGGCGCAGAAATTGCTCACGACTATGACGAAGCTGCAGCTAGTGACGACGCAGCTGGCAACTCCCCGGCTGCCAGTGATGGCAGGGATTTCAGCGCTGAAGTCGATTCCAGCAAAGGTGGTGTCGCGTAATGACCGACGCAGAAGTTGCTCAGATTACCGATAACCCTTACAAGGCAGATTTTCCAATTCTGGCAGCAAACCCCGAGGTAGCTTACTTGGACAGCGCTGCTACTTCTCAGCGTCCACGTGCGGTTATTGAGGCGCAGTCTAGCTTCTACGAGACTATGAACGCAAACGCACTGCGCGGATTGTATCGTTGGAGTGTGGAGGCAACCGCAGCTATCGAGGGAGCTCGCGCTTCGATTGCAAAGTTCATTGGCGCTGTCGATAAAAACGGCAAGCCAGAAAGCCAGCAAATTATCTTTACGCGCAACACTTCTGAGGCGCTTAATCTAGTTGCTTCAAGCCTTGGCCGCTATGCACTCAAGCCAGGCGATGACGTGGTCATTTCCATTATGGAACACCACTCCAACATCATCCCTTGGCAGCAGATTTGTAAAGCTACCGGCGCTAACCTGGTGTACCTGCGCATGAATTCGCAGTACCAGATTACACCAGAAGAGATTGCGTCAAAGATTACCGAGCGCGCAAAGATTGTGTCTGTCACACACGTCTCCAACGTGCTGGGCACTCACAACGATATCAAGGCCATTGCCAAGCGCGCTCACACTGTGGGTGCCTACATGGTTGTCGACGCCGCCCAATCCGCACCTCACATCCCTATTGACGTGCATGATCTTGACTGCGACCTGCTGGCTTTCTCGGCACACAAGATGTGTGGACCTATGGGTATTGGCGTGCTCTGGGGTCGCGCTGAGCTGCTTGATGCCATGCCACCGTTCCTTACCGGCGGCGAGATGATTGATTCCGTCACCGAAACCAGCGCTGTTTGGGCTCCTGTTCCCGAGAAGTTTGAGGCAGGCACGCAGGACGCCGCAGGTATCTATGCTACCGGTGCCGCTATCGAATACCTCAACGGCTTGGACATGGCAAAGATCGAGAAGCGAGAAGAACTTCTCGCCAGGTACTTGGTGCAGCAGCTATGCACGCTGGACTTTGTTGACATCGTTGGCTCCAAGCTGGGACAGAATCACGTGGGCGCTGTGGCGTTTAACGTGCGCGGCGTTCATCCACACGACGTCTCGAGCATCCTAGATATGAACAACGTTTGCATTCGCGCTGGTCATCACTGTGCAGAGCCGCTTTTGATTGAGCTGCACGAGTCCAGCACGTGCCGCGCATCCGTTGCGTTCTACAACGATAAACACGACATTGACCAGCTGATCGAGGGTCTTAACCAGGTATGGAAGATCTTTGGCAGCGCGGTCAGCAACAAATAAAACAAGGAGTTGAAATAAGTGGCAGCAAACGACCTGTATAACGCTGAGTTTATGGACCACGTTTCTCACCCCGATTACAAATATCAGATGGACAACCCTACCGTTTCTCACGAGGGCGTCAACCCTTCTTGTGGCGATGAGCTCACGTTTTCCGTGCGTATTGAGGATGGAAAGATTGCCGAGGCTGCTTTTGTGGGCAGCGGATGTGCGATTTCTCAGGCGTCCGCCGACATCATGAGCGACCTGATGATTGACCGTACTCCAGAAGAGGCTATTGAGCTCTGCAAACTCTTTGGGCGCATGATTCGCGGAGAAGAGACTGACGAGGCTGTGCTTGACCAGCTGGAAGACGCCAACATTCTGCACGACATCGCACACATGCCTGCACGCGTTAAGTGCGCTGAGTTGGCATGGCATACGCTTGAGGAGATGCTCGAGGCTCACAACAGCGGTTCTGCCACAGCCGGTGCGTCTACCACCGAGGACGGCACCGAGAGTAAGCGCGCCGAGGACGGCGCCGAGAGCGAGCGCGCCGAGGACGGCGAGTAGCCGTGGCTGGAATGTTCTCTACAAAGGGAATGTACGCACTCCGCGCAATGGCTGACCTAGCTGTTCACGAGGGATGGGTCTCGCTGGGCGACGTTTCCGAGCGCCAGAACATCTCGCGCAAGTACCTTGAGCAGGTCATTGCTTTGATGCACAAGGCGGGTTACGTCGAGAGTCTGCGCGGAAAGGGCGGCGGCTATCGCCTCACGCGCAAGCCCGAGGACTACACGCTAGGCGAGATTCTTCGTGCAGCCGAAGGCAATCTTGCTCCCGCTAGCTGCCTGAACTGCACAAACACCACCCTCTGTCCCCAGATGGAGTCCTGCACCACCATCAACATTTGGCGCGACCTTGGCCGCATGACCTCCAGTTTCCTGGACAGCAAGACGCTCGCGGACATCGCCCGCAACGAAGGCAACATGCACGTCTCCCCCGCCGACAACCCTACCGCTGAGTAAAAGTTTAAGCTGCGGTTTTATTGTCGTGTGCGGTGGGGCGTGCACAGCGAGAAGACCTTGGAGTGCACCGGGTTTCTCGCGAGAAAGACGTACCAGGAGTACGGCGAATGCGTACTGAATGCGAGCTGGATGTGTGCCGAGTGCGCGCCTGATTTCTGCAAAGAATCTGTAAATTTTGCCTGAAAACACCAAAGAATCTGTGGATTTGCCTGATTTTATTAAAGAATCTGTGTCAGATTTACAGATTCTTTGCACTTTTCAGGCAACTTAAAAGGGTCTCAGGCTCGCTTATCCTGAATTTAACGGAGCTTTTCTAGCTCACTCCACAATTTAATTCGTTTAGCTCTTTCCGTTTTTCTGCGATCAGATGATGTGTGTCTTCTTGGTATTTCCAGCTGATTTCTAATTGAATTAAACATGTTATCCATAAAAATGATGTCGTCATACTCAGCTTTTCCAATAACAAACTCCAATATTCCAGCTGAAACGAGTTCGTTATTACGCTGATAGTCACGCATTGAAACATCTGCTAATTCATGTACGGCCCCATTGTATTCAATGGCTGCTTGTCTATTTGTGTCTACATCGTAGTTACCCTTCGAAAGCAATAAATCGATAGCCCTTGTTTTCTCTGTAAGTATTCTGCTCTTTAATTGCTGAATCCTTACTTCCTTATTTAGCTCAACCTTAGGAATTGCATAACCACCTGCGGACACAGGTAGCGAAGCGCGAAGAGCAAGTTTGACTTCCATTGGAGAAGCAGCATTATCAAAAGAATACGATGATGCTAATCTTGCATTTCTTATTCCGTTACATCTAGAAACTGAGGATAAATAACGCTCAAAGTCTACCTTTTGAAAAACTGGATCATACCAATTAGATCTCAATTCAGAGGTAGATGGGTCGATAACATACCTACCTTGGAATTCTGAAATTAGCATCACTGTTTCTAGTAACGTTTGTTCTTGGGCCATTTCAATCATGAGTTCAAAAGGTGACGCCACTTTAATCGCTGATGTACCAAGACTCAACTCCATACACGGAGTTTGTGCAAAATGAGACGAAGTGTGAAATTTTATTCTGCTCGATTGGTGGGTATTTTTCTTCTCGTCAACTACCAACTCAATTGGCTCAGTCAGCATTATTCCTAAGCTAGAAAATACCTTCTCCTTGATTTGACCAAGCTCCAAAGTTAAAAACTCTGTATGAATTCCGGTACTCGAAGAGTCATGGTGAATCAATCCGTGACCCTTAATTCTCATAGCACGGAATAATTGTAGAGCGGTTGTATGTGATAGATAAAATTCCATGAATACATAGTATTTTCTTAAGAAAAACTTGCAACTTATGTCGCTGATTGTAAATAAGTGACATTTCTTGTAAAACTGCAGGTCAGGCAAATTTGTCAGAAAATCATTGCCACTAAATGTCCAGCTAGCAGTGTTAGACCTTCCCTGCGACGTATTCTTGGTCAAATTTTGGTCAAATTCAATTTGCGTTAAATTCGCAATTTTCATTTCTGCTGTACGAATGTACTGAGGCGAGAAGATCCAGTTTTCCTTGTACAAAAATTGCCTAAAAAGTTAAAAGAATCTGTAAAATGGCCACAGAATCTTTGACAAAATCAGGCAAATCCACAGATTCTTTGCCAAGTTTAGGCAAAATATACCGAATCTTTTCACTTTTCATGCGCGCATTAGGGCGCACCTACCGCACACCCGCATCTCACGAGAAGGACGTACTAGACGCATGTCTTTCGCACATGCCAGCCCAAACAAAAAAAACGGACCTGGAGAAAATCCAGGTCCGTCGCTTTAACTAGCTGCGAGCGTGCGACGCTTCGATGCGCGCCCAGCGTATGCTGCAGGTTAGTTCCAAGCCTTACCGTCGGAACCAAACTCGCGGATGAGCTCCTTGGTGCGCTCGACAATTGCCTCGCGACCAGGCTTCAGAAGCTTACGAGGATCGTAGCCCTTGCCGTTGTCAACAAGGCCAGCCTCAACGTACTTCTTGGTTGCCTCAGCAAAGACAAGCTGAAGATCGGTGTTGACATTGATCTTGGAAATGCCCATAGAGATAGCCTTCTGAACCTGCTCTACAGGAATGCCGGTGCCACCGTGAAGAACAAGTGGAAGATCGCCAACGCGCTCCTTGATAGCCTTGAGCTGGTCGAAGGAGAGGCCCTCCCAGTTAGCTGGGTAGATACCGTGAATGTTGCCGATGCCGCATGCAAGGAAGTCAACGCCCAGGTCAGCAATCTTTGCGCACTGCTCAGGATCAGCAAGCTCGCCCTTAGCGGTAACGCCGTCCTCGGTGCCGCCGATGCCGCCGACCTCAGCCTCAACAGAAATACCCTTTGCGTGAGCTGCCTTTACGACCTCTTCGGTGCGCTTAAGGTTGGTCTCAAAATCAGGCTCGTGAGAACCATCGTACATGATGGAAGTAAATCCAGCCTCGATGCACTTGAATGCATCCTCGTATGAACCGTGGTCAAGGTGGAGAGCAACTGGAACAGTGATGTTCTTGTCCTCAACAAGACGACGAACCATATCTGCAACAACGCGGTAGCTTACCTGCCACTTTGCTGCGCCGCTGGTGCACTGAATGATGACAGGAGACTGAAGCTCTTCTGCTGCATCAAGGATTGCTGCGGTCCACTCAAGGTTGTTCTCGTTGAATGCGCCGATGCCATAGTGACCCTTCTCGGCACTCTGGAGCATGGCTTTTGCGCTTACAAGCATGCTAAACCTCCGTTTGACGGAAAACTGATACATATAAATGATACCTTGTTTCATCACCTTTGATACGGTCGTTTTTAACAAAACATCGCGAGAAATTCGACGCGTTCTCGGGCGAGAAACCCGATGCGTTCTCGCCAGCTGATGTTGCGATTTAGCGACGAAACATTACTTCTTCACAAAAATGAGGTAGGCTATCAGTTCGAAGAAAGGAGCATCTTGTGAGCTATAAGCACTTTGATGCAGACAAAACTCGATTAGCTTCGCCTGCTCAGCCTACAGATGAGACAGCGGACGAGAAGCCCAGCCTTCTTAAGGACGTCTCAATTACCCAAATTTTGGCAACATCGCTTGCCGCGGTGACTGCGTTTGTACTGTCAAACCAGATTGGTATTGCAGGCTCGATTATTGGCGTGGCCGTTGGTGCCGCCGCCTCGGCGCTTGCTTCGCAGATTTACCAGAACGTTATCAGGCGCTCCACGCATAAGTTCCGCGCTGGCGACAACGATGAATATAACCAGCAGGCATATCCAAACAGCAGCCAAACAACGCTTGAAGGCACACAATATATGCCTCGAGCACAATATGCACCTTCTCGCGATTATTATCCCAACGCTGACTCTGGTACAGGGCAGTCGTCACAGGTAAATCGCACGCCAACACTGTCTCGCAAGCGCGTAAGAGCGCTGACTATCGTGACCATTATTTCAATTATCTTTACCATTTCTGCCGTCATTCTTTATGCAATGTTCCTCAGCTATATCACCGATGGATCTGGCTTGGGACCAAAGGTCAGCACAACCCCAGTTGTGACGGAAAAAACTACGAATACCAGCAATTCGACGGATAAGAAAGACGATTCCAGCTCTTCTAGCGAGAAGACCGACGAGTCAAGCAAGTCCACTGATTCCAAGGATTCCTCTTCGGAGAGCACTGACTCCAAGAAATCAGAGACCACCAGCTCCGACAGCTCGTCTAGTTCGGAAAAGACCAGCGACTCTAACAGCTCAAGCAGCTCGTCTGAGAGTAATTCTTCTAGTAACAACTCAGGAACGGGCAGCTCAAACAGCAATTCTGGTTCCAATCAGAACTCTGGCTCTAGCAATAGTTCTGGCAGCGGATCCAGTGGTTCTGGCTCAAACAGCTCCAACGGAGGCAACTAAGTCGCGGTCGCAGCGCGGCCTCCGCGGTGCGCCTAACAGCAACAATAAGCAGCAGCTCACACTGAGCTTGCTACAGAAAGGATGGGTATGGAAACCACAAACGCATGGAAAAAGTACACCTCGGAGGACCTGGAGAAGCTCCAGTCGTTTACCGAGGGCTACAGAAACTTTATCTCCGAGAACAAGACTGAGCGCGAGTGCGCCGCAAGCGCTATCAAGCTTGCCGAAGCAGCAGGTTACGTCAAGCTTTCTGACGCCATCGCTGCAGGTAAAACCCTCAAGGCTGGCGATAAAGTCTATGCAGACATTCGCGGCAAGTCCGTCATTTTTGTCCAGATTGGTACCAAATCCCTGGAAGAGGGTCTAAATATTCTTGGTGCTCATATCGACTCCCCTCGCCTGGACGTCAAGCAGAACCCACTTGAGGAGCGCAATGAGCTTGCTACCTTTGACACCCACTACTATGGCGGCGTCAAAAAGTACCAGTGGGTCACCATTCCTCTAGCAATTCATGGCGTTCTTGCACTTAAAGACGGTAGCGTCGTAAACGTATGCGTTGGTGAGGACCCAACGGACCCTGTTTTCTGCATCTCCGACCTTCTCATCCACTTGAGCGCTGAGCAGCTTGGAAAGACTGCTTCCAAGGTCATCGAGGGCGAAATGCTGGACCTTATTGTTGGCAATCGTCCACTTGTTTGGGGCCAGAATGGCGAGAAACCCGCTGATGCAGAAGGCGACGAGCCAAAGGAAGCTGTTAAGGCTAACGTCATCAACATCCTGAAGGACCTCTACGGCATTGAGGAAGCAGATCTTCTCTCCGCTGAGCTTGAGATTGTTCCTGCAGGTCCTGCTCGTGACATGGGCTTTGATCGCTCCATGATTTTGGGTTATGGTCACGACGACCGCAGCTGCTCCTACCCTTCCCTGATTGCGCAGCTTGAGTGCGATCTTCCTGCACGTACCTCCGTCACCATCCTGACCGACAAGGAAGAGATTGGCTCCGTTGGCGCTACTGGCATGAACTCCCTCTTCTTTGAGAACATCATGGCAGAGGTCCTGGCACTTGCTGGTTTTGAGTCTCCACTTTCCCTACGCCGCTGCATGGCCAACTCCTACATGCTCTCCAGCGACGTTTCTGCTGGTTATGATCCTAGCTTTACTGGTAGCTTTGAAATCAAGAATGCTGCCATTATGGGTCACGGCCTAGCATTCAACAAGTTCACTGGTAGTGGCGGCAAGGTTGGCTCCAACGATGCAGATGCCGAGTACGTTGCACTAATTCGTCGCATTATGGACAACGCAGGCGTTCAGTTCCAAACTGCTGAGCTTGGTCGCGTTGACGCTGGTGGCGGCGGAACTATCGCATACATGTTGGCTAAATATGGCATGCACGTCATCGACTGCGGTGTTCCTGTTCTTTCCATGCACGCACCTTGGGAGATTGCAAACAAGGCCGACATCTTTGAGGCCTATCGCGGATACTGCGCATTCCTCGAGTTCAGCGAGTAATTAAGCTGCTCAAATAAGTTTTACGTGCACGAAAATCAAGCTAACAAGAAAGACGTGAGAGGCAAACTCTCACGTCTTTTTCTGTATCAAATCCAAGGCGAGAAACCCATCCAGCCCGCAGTGAACTGCCTCCCATTTCTTGGACACGAGAAATAGGAGGCAGTTCAAAACACAC
>ENA-OWNK01000181-OWNK01000181.1-metagenome-genome-assembly--contig:-NODE-181-length-30126-cov-4.901766_pt1 | contig 30126 bp, 27 predicted proteins | sample MGYA00245343_ERZ651121 | MGnify/ENA primary metagenome ERZ651121 (study PRJEB26857, sample SAMEA4031775) | metagenome | biome: human; feature: oral; material: saliva | place: Philippines | collected 2014... | reverse complement strand
AGCAACAATAAGGCAGAAAAGAAACTTTGTGAGATTTACATTTAAACTAACAACCGAGCCACAGATTATTTTCTGTGGCTCAATCATAGAAACCCCATGAAATGAAGAAAAAAGAACAAATAAAGAGGGCATACATAAGCGGGAACATAGATATAAAACAACTTGCGGAACGCTATGGTACGAAAGAGAAGTACGTCAAGAAAGTTATACGTGAGGCAGCTTTGAGAGAAGAGGACAAACCCGTCTTGACGGTTGCTTCATATATAGAGGCGGTACGCCTAAACCTTACAACCGTTGAAGATTTGGCACACTTTTTCAACGTGTCGAAAAGAACTATACAATACTTTCACGCTAATAACCTTGTAAGAACAAGATTATCCGAATATCTTTATGTTCTCAACAAACCTAAAAGACAATTTGGAAGAATAGATTATGCGGAACTCCATACGCTAAACGAAGTATGCAGTTTGTTGAATGGAATCTGCAACACAATAACACCCCTTGCAGCCGACTATAAACCAGCAGCCAAGAATATCAAGAGATTAAGAAAAATAATTGCAGAAATAGAGCAAATAAAGCCTTAGAAAATGTCTATCCAAATGTCACTCCATTGCACCGTTTTCCACAAAACGAAGCGTATATTTTCTCAACTACTTGAATATCAGTAAATAAAGCGTTACAAAATATTGCACCCTGTTCCATTTTGAACGAAAATAGCAAAGGGGCAATTTGCACCCCGTGACATTTGGATAGACATTTTACCCCTTTTTCCTTACTTTCCTTTACACCCTGTAAACTTTGCTGTTTACAGGGTGTTTTAATCACATTTGAAAACACACCATACAATCCTAAAACGCTCATATACAGGCATTATAATACCCTCCTACGTAAACCCAAATTAAACCTATGTAAACCTTTTGCCCCTCAAATGTAAACTTTTCAAGGGTAAATGTAAACCAAAATTAAACCTATGTAAACTTTTTAGCTATCAACCATTTACGAAGAAATTCCCCTAATTCATTGTAAATAATGAGTTTACATTGCACCCCTCTTTTATACGTTTCGTTTTACCGCCTCTAGAAGAAGCACAAAAATCGCATAAGACAAGTGGGAAGAAGAATAGAGGGACGATGCATAGGGACAACCTTGCTAACAAAGGGCTTAGAGTTTGATACGGTCGTCTTGATTGAAGCCGATAAGATGAAATCGTCAAAAGATTTCTATGTCGCTATATCTAGAGCATGCAAGGAAGTTCACATCTTCACCACAAGTTCGACGTTTCATTTTGACAAGTAAGATTTCTGGGTGTAATAAAGGGTGCAAATCATATAACTCGTTGATTTACACCCTTGTTTGCGGAGAGAGAGGGATTCGAACCCCCGGTGCCTCTCAGCACGGCGGTTTTCAAGACCGCTGTAATCGACCACTCTACCATCTCTCCTGAAGGTAACCTTTGTAGTCTACCTGCCTCCTTATTAAAAGCGATTGCAAAGGTATATACATTTTTCGGGACTGCAAAATATTGAGAGAACAAACTTTATGTTAAAGCACATTTTTAACTAAACAAATCATAGATGGCTACTATATGCACTCCTTTGAGAGGCCTTGTCCATTATCGTTGTGGTCAAAAAGCTCTTTAGAGATGTATACTCTTCCGTTGAAGGATGGGCGAAGGTAAGCAAAGAAGGACGAAGACGGACAAAGACAGGCGGAGAACAATATGAGTTTACATCATCTTCACACAGACTTTCCTCAAAAAAGGGAGCTTACTCGAATCTTATTGATTTGACCAAATCTAGGATGTAAGAGCCTGACGTACCATTGTCGTAGGCATTTATAACACAAACTTTCTCCTTTCTCTTATCGGTAACGGAGCAAAAACGCCAGTAAAGAGTTTTACCTTCTTTCTGAAAGCGCCAGACACGAAAAACACAGGTATTACCGTTTATATTCTCCCGACCCTCTGCAACCAGTTGGGGAGATTTGTCTTTAAGGCTTTCAAGTGTAAGCTTTTCCAAATTCTTATATACTTTTGTCTTGAAATCATCCGATGTATAAAATGAATAAATGCCCAGTCCCACGGCATTATGCTTCAGTTTGAATACTATATCATCGCCTAAGTCCTTACTAACATCCTGTTTCTGACAGGTAAATCCTTCCGGTATAGTAAAAATAGCCAGTCCGTTTGTACGTTGGTTGGGTGGTAATTTTCTACTGAGCATTTCTCTTTCTCCTCTAGCCTGCGGAGAAAGGGCTTTTAGCCCGATAAAAAGACCACAAGCAATTCCTATGATGACGATAAGCAAGATGAGACTCATCCACCTTTTTTTATGCGTATTTGCCAATAGCCCATGCTGTGTGTGGGTAAATGTTTCTTTTTGGTTGTCGGCCTTATCGCCTTGTATCTGCGTCTCAGCAGACTGTTCAAACTTCCTTTCCATCAATCTTATATCCTTTCTTTGTGATTCTTGTTCCTGTGCAGTCCTATGCAAGACTGCATAAATGACAGAGACCGGCCTCCGTCATCTGCAAAAAGCTACCATAGTCTTTTTCCGGAATATCGAGACAAATATAGTAACATCTATCGACTTTTCGCGATGTTCATTGGCTTTCAATCTAACTTATATGTCTGATAAGAATTAAGTACATAGTATATGCCTTGTGAAGTCGGCAGTGAGGCGCGAAAAGAATATCTAGGTTGCCAGATAAGAAAAATTAATGGCAAAAAGAAATGTCGTTCCCGCCCTTGTAGGAAAGAAAGCATATGCCTATATTTGTCTTATCTATGAAGAAAGCAAAGAAATTTACGATTATTTCGTGTCTGCTGCTGGTGCTTTGTATGACCGGTAACGCCCATCGGAGTCTTGCGAAGCAGCGGATAAAGACCGAGCAAAAAAAGGCTCTGCCGCAGTATTCAAGGGTGCAAATTCCGGAGGATAGTATAGCATCTGTGAACAAGAAGAAAACACTTGGATTTAAGGTAAAGGATGCCGGCTGGCAGGGAACTTATGAATACTATCTACAGGCATCAGAGCTTCCGCCGGTCTTTGTCGGCTACACGCTGGAAATTAAACGAAACAGTTGCATCTTCGAGGGCAATGGTCAAATGGTCACATTCCGCATACTTTGTGCCGTAAAGAGCGAGTCGGAGAATGAGTTAACATTGGTTTACGGCCGTTCATTGAGCGAAATGAACAGCTTGTCTCAGTCGTTACAGCGCTCCCCTTCGTTGGTAAAACTGTATCGGCATAATGGGAAATATTATCTTCAAAGTCCCTGTATCGTTGACAAAAAGGGAAGAGCTAATGTGAAGGTAGCTTGTGAGAAGCTGAAGGCATCCAATTAAAGCAAAAAAACTTGCACATACCGTTGCTGGAATCAAATATCTTTACTTGCTTTGTAGCCCCAAAAGTTTTTGGGCGCATTCGGAAGGCTTGAAAAAGGAGAGAAACCCTCCGGACGCATAATAAGTCTCTCCTGCAAAAGGAAGTATGAAGAAAATGGCTATTGGAGCACTTCTTTGCCTGCTCAGCATCCCGCTGAAGGCAGAAGTATCCTACATTCAAGTCTGGCTCTCTTCAGGCAAGCAAGTTCAATATAAATTGAGTGAGCGACCACGTGTTGTTAGAGAAGCCAAAACACTGCGCCTTACGACATCCAGCGTTGACGTCGTTTATCAAGCAGGCGAAGTACACAAAATCACGTATCTAATCTCCTCCGGTTTAGATGCAGCCACGACGGCGCCCGGACAAAAAGGCACGATCACCGTGTCCGATGACCAGATGCAAATCATCGGTTTTATACCCAACGAGGCCATCCGCATTTCCGACGCCGGCGGTCGGTTGATCAAGCAAGTCAAAGCTGACGAAAAGGGAAGTCAAACCATCTCGCTGAGCGCCTTCCCCGCCGGCACCTATATCGTAAAAAGCCAACAACAATCATCTAAATTCATCCGAAAATGAAAAAATCTCTTCACCCCATAGCCCTTCTGTTGCTCTTTTTCCTTTTGGGCGCAACGAGTGCAGCCGCACAAGGCGTATACATCTATAAGAACGGCAAAAAGCAAGTCTTTCACGCTTCTGAAGTCGACAGCCTCGTATTCTTTGAAAACGACGACAGCACCGATCCATCGGTGACGCCCGCTCCGCTCCAACTGCCCACCGCTCAATTTGGCGCCGACATCAACGACCTCATCACAGCCGAGCAAGCCCGCGGTTTTACGGTTAGCAAGACCGACGACACACACCTCACCTTGACCAAGACGGAAAATGGTGAGACCTTCAATTGGATCTACACCTTCGATGCATCCCAATCTTACAAGTATGCGAAGTGCGCCATCCCCGCCGGTGGCGAAGAGGCATTCAAAGCCTCACTGCGCAAAGCCGGCTACGAATTGCGTCCCGAAGCATCGCGCAATGCTGAGGTTCTCGTCTATGTTAACGAGACGAGCAAGACGGTCATCTTCATCAACAAGACCGGCGCGCAAGCTGAATACATTTTCGGCGAATATGACGAGGCGCCGCAGTCCTGGACGCGCATCGATTTGCTCAAAGACGCCAAGACGGGCACTTGGATGCCTTACAATGGCTACCACGCGACGCTCGAATTGCTCCAACTCTATGCTAAGCGCCTCAACCACAAATTAGACAACGAAAAGTCAAAGCCGGCCAACGGCGTTTACGTCTATAAGACGGGCGACGAGCAATGGCCATCCATCAAATATTGGTTTGACGTGAAGACGAAGTCGCAACTTGAAGAGGCGTCGATCTACGTTAATCCGGCCAACATCCCGACGCCGGCTGACGTGACGGCTTATCTCAAGACGCTCAACTATCGCTATACGGGTCTGACTGACAACGAAGGCTACACCATCTACTACAACGATCCCCTACCCTCTGCTTGCTACGTACTGATGGTCGATAAGACGGGCGGTAAAGGCACATTTGAGCCGCAAATGCACTATACTTACTCTGACTTAACCGGCCATGTGCCGCCGGCTGTTGTCGATCTGCCGATGCCGATCGTAGAATTTGGCACAAAAACGATGGACGAAATCCTCGTCGAATATCGCAAACTTCCCTACTATGTCAGTGAAGAGAAAAACGAGATGGGTATCATCATCAATACCAACTCATCCCACTTCCCGAAACTCCTTTTGATGGAAGACGGCGGCAAATATTTCGCAGCCATCGCCATCACTTTTGACCGCTTAGTGATCCGTGCGCCTTACTTGAGCGAGTATCTCACGGCCAACGGCTACGAGTACAAGCCCGAGGCATCGGCTTTACCTACTTTCGTCAACGCTGAAAAGCAAGTTATGGCGCAGTTTGACGTCGCCGATGTCTACCAATTGGGCTACTACTCTATCTCATTCCAACCCAATGAGATAAAATAAAACAAGCGCCTCGCCGTGATCACCGCATCCGGCCGGCTTTAAGCGATTCCGCAGCCGATTACCCGACTGCGGAATCGCTCGTTTTTAAGTTCCACAAAAAAAAGCGTCTGTTTTCGAGGCCATTTGCACCCATCGAAAGCAGACGCTTTATAAGTAGCGAACCTCGCGCGGCCGCTTATGCCTCTTTCATTTTCCCATTACGATAATCAGAGGGAGAAATACCTGTGGCATTCTTAAAATACTTGCCCAAAAAGCTCTGGTTAGGAAAATGCATACGCGCCGTTATTTCTTTAATAGACAGTCCCGTATTGCGCAAAAGCGATTTGATCTGCGTAAGCGTGAGCGACATGAGCCATTGTCCGGCCGTCCGACCGCTTACGGTTTTTACAATTTCTGATAAATATTTAGAGGAAAGCCCCATTTCGTTGGCATACCATTTCACCTCGCGATGCTCCGTATAGCAAGCCTGCGCCAGGTTGATAAACTTGTCAAAGATTACGTAACTATGTGCCGAATGCTGCATCGCTTCCGGGTTGCGCTTAGCCAAGAAATCGCAAACGTCAAAATAGAACACACGCATCAACATCAGAATAGCCTCCTTGCGATAGCCGTGCGATTTGTTTTTAAGACGGCGCATTAGGGCAGCAAAACTATCAAACAACCAGATCTGCTCAGCCTCGGAAAGGTGAATTACGGGGTTCTGCAACAGATATAGCAAAAAGGGCCAAAGATTTTGCAAACCTACAAAACTCTCTTTGCAATAATCTTGAGACACTAAGACAATACGCCCACTAAAGTCCTCGCTCGGGCGGCATTTTTCAAAGACCTGCTCTCCGAAACCCACCAAGAAATCGCCGGGTTTCATCTCATACGCCTTGCCGTTGAGCACGAAAGAAGCACTACCCCGATTGCAGTAGCAGCAGAGCATAAAACCCAGCTGAAGCGTCTTGCCCGAAAAGGTTACGTCGTGAAAATTATCGAGTATGATCAGGTTATTATCTGTATCGGGTGCTCGAAGGCTAGCATAAGGACGAACATCGTCCAAGCTGACTTGCATTAACATCTCAAAAGTGTTTAATTCCAAATTGTGTATAGGCAAAAATACGGTTTTAAAAGCGACAGAGCAAATTTACAGCCGTATTTTATACTGATCTCCGCAAACCTTTTCGGCGCTTTGTTTCCGCTCCGCTTCTTGTCATGCTTTTTCGCACATAATCATAGGCCATTTTATCATCTTATAATTGGAAGATATCACAAAAATATCCGGGTATTTCAACCCTAAAAACAGAATATTTATCGATCAATCTCCAAATAAAAATAAAGCATACTAATTATTACGCCTTAAAATTCCAAATCATCTTCCGGCGGTGCTCCTGATCAGAAAAGGCCATTGCCCGCCGCGTCTACCATCTCGCCTTTTCTGCGCTACACCGCCCCACTGCAGAAGGCTGTAGAGGTAAATTCTGAATCATCACTGCGCCGTTTTCGCCCACCACATTCCGCCCATCGACGTTGTCATCACGAGCGTAAGCCTTTTTCATCACGAGCGCAAGCATTTATTATCGTGAGCAAAAACCTTTGTCGTCGTGATAAAAAAGCGTGCAGATGATTTTGCGCCACTTATAAACCAAGCTTGCTCACCCAAAGCCAAGGGCTGCACACCGCAAACAACCCGCTACGCATTGTGGGGCTTTCGCTAAGGCGAAAAGACGAGCTGATTGGAGATATGAAAAGAAAAAAGCCGCTCGATTTCGTAGGTCATACGATAATCGAACGGCGCTAGAGAGGCTGTCGGGCTCAACACGATTGGCGTTTCGTCAGGCCTCTCTCACGAAATGGGGGAAGGCCGGCTCGCCCAAATGGGGTGCATAGGAGAAGCCTTCATAAGCAAAGTCGGCCAAGGCGGCAGGTTGATCTGCTGCGACTTGGAGCAAATGGCGCACCATAGCACCGCGCCCGGCTTTGGCCCAAACGGCTTGCATGCGTAATTGGCCTTGACGGCGGACATAAAAGAGGGGCTTGATGACTTTCACTTCATGGCTGACGCGCCCCCAATCGAAGAGGCGCTCATATTCGCCGGTCGAAAGGTGGATCAAGATGCCATCGTCGGCTTGTACGGCGCGAATGAGGTAATCTGTCAGCTTGTCGCGCCAAAAGCGATCGATGGGTTTATCGTTTGTTGCCTCCAGGCGCACGGTGTGCTCCATTCTATAGGGTACGATGGCGTCCATCGGGCGTAGCAGGCCGTAAAGAAAGCAGGTGATGAACAAATGCTCCTGCGCAAAGGACAAGGCTGCCGCATCGAGCGTGGGCGCCTTCAGTGCTTGGTAGGCGCGCCCGTTATAGGCCATTATGGCGGGCACCTTTTCGGCTAAAAAGAAGTTTTGATAGCGCTGCTGATTCTCTAAAGCCAACTGCCGGCTACACCCCAACTGCTCCGCCAGTTCGTCAAGATTGAGGCGGGCCATTTCTTTTGCGAGCCGATCAGCCTCAGCCTGAAACGCGGGGATCGTCAGCGGCTTTACGGCAACCTCCGTCGGGCTAAGCATTATCTTCGCATTGGCCAGCAGGATTTGCATAGGGGCTTATTTGTTGATGTAGTCCAAGATTTGTTCTGCGTGAATCTTAGTTTTGATTTCTTTAGGCGTGAAGATCTTTTCTACGATTCCCTCTTCGTTGACCAAATAAGTTGTGCGAAGAATGCCGAGCGTGCGACGTCCGTAGTTGACTTTCTCGCCCCAAGCACCGATAGCTTGGAGCAAGGTCGTTTCTGTATCAGCGATCAGGGGGAAATCAAGCCCCTGCTTGTCGGCAAATTTCTTTTGTAGTTCTTCACGATCCTTACTAACGCCAACGATAGCATAGCCGGCAGCTGCCAATTCTTCTTTATGTGCCTGCAAAGAACAAGCCTCAGCCGTGCAGCCCGGCGTATTGGCTTTTGGATATGTATATAAGATCAATTTCTTTCCGCGATAGTCACTCGCTTTTATCTCTTTACCATCTTGATCTACACCGAAAATCTCGGGTATTTTATCTCCTACCTGCATAATGTTTTAATTAGTCGAATTGTTTTATAATTGTCTATATAATAAAAGATGAATGTAGACTTCATGCCCCCGGACCTTATTTCTTTGTGCCCAACAGTGTGAGCGTGCGCCTTGGGAGTTCACCCAGCAACGTTGCTCGGATATGACGCGGAGAAAGTGCATAAAAGAGCCGATAATGATGAAGCTTGATCCGAAGCGTCTCCCAGTAATAGCGAAATCCGCTACGCACGGCGTGGTGCTTAGCTTGCATACCGAAATTGCCGCCACGGAAAACAATGCGCAAGATGTCGTTCTCGTAGCGCTTAGCCTTCTCGGAGATCGGCAAAGGAAAATCTTCAAGCGGCAAGCCCAATTTGTCTATAAGTATCCACCCTATGGCCTCAAAAGCAAGCGTAAAATTCAGAATCTTGAGATGCTGTTGCAGAGCTGTACGATCTATTTTGTCGCGCAAGGCGTGGAGCAGCACCGCCACGTCGCAAAACTGGCGCAATCCGACACCAAGTTCGATTAAATGAAAATAGAGGTGCAAAAAAGTATAGAGCACGTTGAGTGTAGGCGCAAGCGTGGGCACTTTTAGCCCGTTGACCACAATGAAATCAGTAGGCATATCACTTAACAGTTGATTCCAATAAAGCCGGTCAGCCTTGGTGTTGAAATCTAAGGTATCAAAGTGCATCTCCAGCAAGACCTTTCCGTGATAAAACTCGATGGCGTGATCTTCATCAGGACGCTCAAGCTTAACGCCCCAAGCATTTTGCAGAGCATCGACAGCTGCATCAAACGACTGCGGGGGGCAATAAAAATCTATATCACCCGGCGTGCGCTCTTCCGGATGCGGATACAGAGCAGCCAAAGTTTGCCCTTTAAAGACAAAGAATGGCTGTTTTTTTTCTTGCAGGACGTTGACCAGATTCGTCAATTCGTGCTGTAAAAGCGCATTGGCTTGACCTATGCGCTGCGAAAAGCCAAAAGCCATCAAAGCATCTCGCGGCTGTAGCGAAAACTTCCGGCGAACCAGCTCACCACAAACAATTCCGGCGACCGTTTGCTGCTTGGCCAATTCAAAGAGTGGTGCGAAGTCAAGGGCCTCTTGTAAGGACTCAGGCGGGGGCGCACTCCACAAAGCTGTGCGCAGCAGCGCCAAGAGTATTTTTGTCGGCTTCATCATTAGTTTAAGCGGGAGCTTTCGCGTGGTCGAGGGAAGAATAAATGGAGTTGCGACTGATGAATTCGGGCACGATGGATTTCATTTTGCGCACAATAGTCATATCGTCAGCGGTGCGCGCCGTCTCTATCAGATCTTCTATATGCTGATTCACTTCCGTGTAGTCGTACTCGCGCACCTTGGCGATGCGTATCTTTTCATTGAAGGATGGAAGCGTGCCTTCTTTATCGTTGAGGACTTCTTCATACAATTTTTCTCCGGCGCGCAAACCGGTATATTCGATCTCGACATTCGTAGCGCCGGAAAGGCGAATCATACGCTTGGCCAAATCGGCGATGCGGACGGGTTTGCCCATATCAAAGACAAAGATTTCGCCGCCATTGCCTTTCGTGCCGGCCTCCAAAACCAGTTTGCAGGCTTCGGGAATAAGCATGAAAAAGCGGATAATGTTGGGATCTGTGACGGTAACCGGACCGCCGGCGCGGATCTGCTTTTCAAAAAGGGGGATGACAGAACCATTGGAACCCAAGACGTTGCCGAAGCGGGTCGTAACAAACTGGGTCGTGCCTTTGACTTTGTTCTCTTTTTCTGCCTTATCAAGACTTTGCACGTAGATTTCGCAAATTCGCTTGCTACATCCCATTACATTGGTTGGATTAACGGCTTTGTCGGTAGAGACCATCACAAATTTCTTCACACCATACTTGACGCTCAAGTCGGCTATTATCTTCGTGCCGTTGACATTGTTGAGGATACTCTCGCTCGGGTTGTCTTCCATCATCGGCACGTGTTTGTAGGCCGCGGCGTGGAAAACGTAGTCGGGGCGAAAGGCGGAGAAAATCTTTTCCATTCTTATCTCGTTCGTAATGGAGGTGACGATAGTCGAGACTTTAATGCCCGCGAAGTCGTGCAACATCAAAAGGCGTATGTCGTGTTGCGGCGTCTCTGCTTGGTCGATAAGCATCAATTCGGCCGGCTTCAGCAAACTGATTTGCCGAACCATCTCGCTGCCAATGCTGCCCGCAGACCCGGTAATCAAAACGCGTGTGCCGGCTATTTCTTGACCTACACTCTGCATATCAACCTGAATCTCATCGCGCGGCAGGAGGTCTTCGATGCTGATCTCCTTGAGCGTCGCTTGGGGTATGCTTTCTGAAGAGCCGTCCCACTCGCGTGCGCCTTCAGTCATATATATATGTACGCCGGCATTGATCAAAAGGTCTTGCAACTTCTCGTTGCTGCGAAACTCATCGTTGCGCAAGGGAGAGATCAGAACGGCTTTGATCTTCGAATCTTTAATGATTTCCTCTAAATCGCTGTCTGCTTGGTAGACGCGCTGCCCCATTAAGAAAATGTCCTTCAGTGTGGGATCGTGAGAAATAAAACCTTTGAGGCGAAAGCGCCGAGGCTTCTCGTTGTTTATATTTTTCGCCAAACCTATACCGCCATTCTTAACACCATAAATCAAAGCGGCGGCGGCGCCATCACTATCAAACGTCGTATCATAAAGCATCTTGACCACCACGCGGAAAGCCCACAACAGGACTGTTTCGGCAATGTAGATGGCTAAGATATGGCGCGTATGAAGTGGCAAGAACCATGTATTACCTTCCCAAAAGAGGATCGGATAATGTAAAATCAACACACAGCCACAAGCCAAAGCCATAGCGTAGCCCACACGCTGTAAATCAATAAAAGATGAATAACGAATTACACCTGAATAGGTATGGAAAACGCGGAATCCCAAGACATTGAACACCATATAAAGGAGCAACGTGTATGTCAGTGGGACGAAATGGATCATCGTATTATAACCTCTGAAGAAGAGGAAGAACACAAAAATCCCGGAAAGATAGCAAATCAGACAATCAATGAAGAGTATGCACCAATAAGGCAGAGAATCGCGCCTAAAATACCAATTGATGAGTTTGTTGAAGAAGTTTTTCATAACCTCCATTATAATTAGAAAATGCTTAATCTAATGCTGCTTTTATCTCCTTCACGATTCTTTCGACCTCACTTTCGCTCACGCAAGGGCCTGACGGCAGGCAGAGACCGCGACTAAAGAGATCCTCACTCACGCCATTAACATAGGCGGGACTAGCTTGGTAAACGGGCTGCTTATGCATAGGCTTCCAGAGTGGGCGACTTTCTATGCCTACCTTATCCAAAGCTATGCGCAAGGCTTCAACGTTAGTTGCCGGCTCGCAATCGGTATGGATCTGCCCCGTGGCGTGCACCACACCTGCAGCGCCGCCGACAGCTCCTTCAACTGCCTGCGTGTAAGTCTGCGCTTGACCTTTGATTTTCAACTCAGGCGATAAGAGAATCGTATTCAGCCAAAAGTTTGAATCACATTCTCCATCAGGATTTCCGTGGAATGTTATGCCATCAATCTTACTAAATGCCGCTTCATACAAGCGAGCCACGCGGCGATGGTGAGCAATGTGTTCGTCGAGCACCGTCATTTGCCCGCGACCTATACCGGCGCAAACGTTACTCAAGCGATAGTTGTAACCAATCTCTTCGTGCTGATAGTAAGGAAAAGCCTCGCGAGCCTGAGTAGCATAAAACATAATGCGCTGCTTCATAGCATCGTCAGAGCAAATAAGTGCACCGCCGCCGGACGTGGTAATCATCTTATTGCCATTAAAGCTCAGCGCGCCAAAGCGGCCAAACGTCCCGACAACCTGACCTTCATAGCGTGAGCCCAAGCCTTCAGCAGCGTCTTCCAAGACAGGAATGTCGTATTTCGCCGCCACGTCCATAATCTCTCGGATTTTGGCCGGCATACCATAAAGATATACGACGATGATAGCTTTGGGCTTTCTGCCGGTCTTCGTAATACGATCTTGTATGGCACGATCCAGCAGTTCCGGGTCCATATTCCAAGTTTCCCGCTCTGAATCAACAAAAACGGGAACAGCCCCTAAGTAAGTTACGGGATGGGAACTGGCGCAGAAAGTAAAGCTCTGACACATTACCTCATCGCCGGCTTTCACCCCCAAAGCGATTAGCGCCAAATGGATGGCTGCCGTGCCGGAGCAAAGCGCCACTACTTTCTTGTCCTGCAAGCCGGGTAGGCTCTCAAGCCATAATTGTTCCGGATCATCGCAATGTGCCATAATGCGCTGCGGGTAATCCTCATCATCAAAGTCTTTTTTGACATCGATGGACTTCACGAAACGTGCCAACTCATCCTCAAAAGCATTGACATTGGGGCCCAAAGGCACCACCCAATTGGTATCAAACGCTTCTTGAATGTACTTCATCTCATTGCCGCTCATATGAGCTAAGCATAAATACGTACGGTTTGCCATCCTTATCTAATTTACTTTGCCAATTCGTCCTTCTTTACAATCACCACGCTGTCATACATCATCATCAAGACATCGTCATCGTAATTGCCAAACTGCTCTTCGTTTGTTTTCCCTTCCATATTACGTTGGATCAACTTAAAGAAGTCGACTCCGGCACCATAAGCATGAAGATAAGCACCGCCAAAACGCGGGTTAACTTCGGAAAGGTAATATTCTCCATCTTTGTACCAGAAATCCATATCAACGGGGCCGTTGAACTCAAGCACCTTGCAAATCTCCTTGATGAATGCAAACAATTTCGGGTCTTTAAAAGATATCGTCTTGTTGGCACCACCGATCTTCGTTTCGAGCTTGCGCTTTGAGAAAGCAGCTATGGGTTGATGAGAAAAACAATCGATATAGACATCAGCATCACAATCGCCGCCATCCATAAACTCTTGTATGATATAGTCGAACTCCGCTTCTCTAAAATAGGCCTCCAACTCTTCTCGCGTATCGCACTTATGAATCCCGACACTACCGCTACCTGTGCGCGGCTTTATAAAGACGGGGAAGCAAATTTCTCCTTTTGCATAGCCCTCATTAAAGTGCTCCAAACTATCGTAGGTAAGCACCGTGCGAATATTGTTTTGATGAAGATACTGAAACATATCATATTTATCAAAACAGTGGCGAGCCGTTTCCTTTGAAGGGGCTAATACGAGAATCCCCTCTTTCTCAAATACATCTCTATGATTAGCTAAAATCTCTATCTCAGGATCAATCAGCGTCGTAATGGCTTTTACGTCATTGCTTTTAGCAATCTCCAATACAGTCTGAACATAATTGGGATCATCTATACGCGGCACCAAATATTGTCGGTCCGCAAGATAAAGCGCAGGGGCAATGTTTGAGTTATCGGTAGCGATGATTTGACAAGTATCTTGCAAAGATTCTTTCAGAAATCTAAAGAGTTGGGCTCTGCGACCACAACTACAAAACATTATGTTGTTCATATTCCCAAAAATTTATTCTGTTAATACTATACTCGTTTCCTTATTCAGGCGAGCAAGTGAAACATTGCAGGCGTGAGGCTGCGATGTCTTATTATTTAATACTATATATAAGTGTCTTTCGTTTCGCAAGATGTTCTCTCTGCTATTTCTCTGTAGCAACAGCAACTGAACAGAGCTTAGTTTGTCCCATCAAAAGCCTCCATTGTTGCCTGTCCTTCCTGCGAAATTCCCTCGCGTTTGAGGACAGATTTTATTGTATAATAAACGACCTTCAAGTCTGTCATTAACGAGAGATGGTCTACGTACCACACATCGTAGGCAAACTTCTGCTTCCAACTGATGGCGTTGCGACCATGGCATTGTGCCCAGCCCGATATTCCGGGACGCACTTCGTGGCGGCGGGCCTGCTCCGGCGAATAGAGGGGAAGGTAGCGAACGAGTAAGGGACGCGGGCCGATAAGCGACATATCGCCCTTCAGGACGTTAATAAATTGAGGCAATTCGTCAATGGAAGTGGAGCGAACGAAGCGGCCTACGCGCGTCAGGCGCTGCTCATCGGGGAGCAATCTGCCGTTTGCATCACGCTCATCGCTCATGGTCTTAAACTTAATCACGCGAAAAATCTTCGCATGTCTGCCCGGGCGCTCTTGTAAGAAAAAAGCACCACCGCCCTTGTTTGCAAAATGCAGCCAAAGGGTCACGATCAGCAAAAGCGGCGCAAGACAAATCAAGGCCACCAATGCTATAATAAAATCGAAGCAGCGTTTAAAAAAATGTTTGTACATACGTAATGGTTGATAAAGCTGAAGATCGCTTGCAAATCGTATGCAAGCCGTTAAAGTCCGACGAGGCTTAGCAACAGAACTTATATGTTTCTACTATTGAAACCAAAATAATAGCTATTTTATATTGCGAAACAGCGTATTCTGCGCTGATATTTGAATGCGGCGCACTGTATCTTGTTTCGTTTGCCGGCAGCAAACTATCGTTTGGTGGGAGCAAACCATCGTTTGCCCGGGGAAAACCATCGTTTGCCGAGGCCAAACAATGAAGTGGGCAGTGCTGTGTAGCATTATATGCGTTGAAAGTTTTCAGAAAAGTTGTTGTCCGATCAATTGAAGCCGACTATGTGCCAATCAAATCGCGTGCATCGAAAGAAAAGATGTGATGAACAAAGTCTCGAATGAGTCGGTAATCCACAGAAAGAAGAGATAGATGAGCGCACAAGGAGTATCAGAAATACAATGATTTAGAGAAGGATCTCTTCTTGCGCCACGCGGATCTATTCTTTTATCTATAGGCGATCATATTCCTCGCGCAATGCTTCCCAGACGGCATGTTGCTCGTAGCGAGAGAGAATCATCGGACGCGCATTGCGTGCTAAATCGCAGACCAAGGGTCGATCTTGCAGGAAACGCAACATAGCTTCGTAGAGGGCTGCCTCATCGCGCGGCGGAATCAGCAGTCCGTTGCGGCCGGCCTCTACGATTTCGTTGCAACCCAAAATGTCGGTAACGATAGCAGGAAGTTGCATAGCGCCGGCCTGCATCACGACATTGGGAAAGCCTTCGCGATAACTCGGAAAGGCCAAGGCATCGGCCGCCAACAAATAGGGACGAACGTCTTGTTGATAACCCACATAACAAACTGCGGGCGATTCTTTCAGAAAAGCTTCATTCTCGGGTTGTAAGGGATCTAACTCGCTCTCAAACCTGCCGACCAGGATTAGTTTGCAGTCGGGCTGCTCCCGTACCAAGCGTCGCATAGCAGCAGCCAATTCGTTCATCCCTTTATCGCCCACGATTCGGCCGATAAAGATGAATGCAAAATCTTCGGGGCGAAGTCCGAGCGAACTGCGCATACGAGCGCGAGCATCAGCTCCCTGCGTTGTTTCAACGGCTGCGGGAGAAAAATGCTGCGTATCAATACCGTTAATATTGCCGTTGAGCACGACGCGCATCGGTTTGCGCGTAATGCGGTCGGCATAGAGCGTTCGTTTCACGCCCTCGCCTTCCGGAATCACCTTCGTGGCAAATGCGCAACTCAAACGCTCCATTGTCATCAGAATTTTGCGAAAGAGTCCGCTCGCACCTTGATAACGCAAACCGGTGACGGTATAGAGGCGATGGGGGACGCGCGCCAACCAACCCGCGATCATCGCGAGCAAACTGCCCTTGGGCGTATTGCTGTGGATAATAAAAGGCCGCTCGCGGCGAAACGTCCGGTAGAGCTGCCAAAGGCATTTCAAGTCGGGCAGCAACGCGATCTCGCGATGCATCGGCACTTCGATCGTGCGCACACCTTCACGTTCGCCGATGCTATGCAAACAGCCCGTATCGTTGGACAAGGCCACGACATCGTAATACTGATTCATATAGCGCAGTTGCCCTTTCAGAAGGCCGTCAAGACTGATGTCGGCGGTCGTAATGCGGATGAGCTTTTTTTTCATACGCTACTTATTGCTCAAAATCTTGTGATAGACGGCTTCATATCCGGCAACCATCTTGCCAATATCAAATTGGCGAGCGCGTAGGAGGCAACGTTCGGCCGTCGTTTTATAGTAATCAGCATCCTGCTGCAAGCGCTCGATGGTCTCGGCCAAGGCCTTGTCGTCTTCGTGGGGGAAAAGGAGGCCGTAACCTTTGGTCACTTCGCGCAAACCATTGACATCGCTGGCAATAAACGGCTTTCCGGCCGACATTCCTTCGACATTGGAAAGCGAAAGTCCCTCCCAGTGGGAGGACATGCAGATGATGTCGGCCGCTTTCAAAACGTTGGGGATGTCTGTGCGCAAGCCTAGGAAGCGTACACGGTCGGTCAAGTGCAGCGATTCGACCAAAGCCTCCACCTCCGCTTGGCGTTCGCCAATCCCGGCCAGCCATACTTCATAGGCTTCGCGATCCAAACGACTCAAAGCACGTATTAAGGTATCTTGATCTTTGGCATCTCTAAAGCCGGCCACCATCAAGAAAGCCGTGCGCCCATCTTTTAGACGCTGAAGTTCAGCATCGGGAGCCGCATTATAAATAGCTTCTACATCCACTCCGTTGTTGATCGTCGTAATATTTTTATAGCGAGCAGAATCCGGGCGCTGCCAATCGCCGCCCATATACTCGCGCAATTTCTTTTCAGCTATTTCGCTGATACAAACGACACGGTCGTAGCGCCCATACATCCAACTTTCAATCGGCGCATACCATTTCCAATCGCGTTTGCGGTTGGAGGTCGTATGCTCTGTAGTACATAGTCCTACTTTCCTAAACAACTCGGCAATAGCTACGAACAACTGGGGAGAAGAGTTGTGCGTGTGGACAATATCATAGTCTTTCATCAAACGATAAAGGCGAAAGATATAGGAGGGATGGTAAAAGCCTTTGCCTAACTTGTAGAGTTTGACGCCGGGATTAGTCGCCAACAAGCGATCGATTAAGGGCGTCGACAAATCGTCGAGGATACAAACGTCGGCTTGATAACCAGTGGCCCGTAGACGAGTCACCAAGTTGACAACTAAGGTTTCCGCTCCTCCCACTCGCAGCGAGGTGATGACTTGAAGTATTTTCATCCTTACTTTTTAAGAGAAACTAAACGCTTATAGCTTATCGAGGGCGAATGCACGCAATCAGCTTGCGCAGCCACATATTGTCAAAGCCTAAAGCATCGGTTACGATATAGCCTTTATACATATTAAAGGTGTGCATACCTATGTTTAATTTCGGATGGGGCGAATACATTCTTCTTATTTCTTTGAATGTAAGCTTCTCCGGATCGAAAGAACTTATAGTAGAGAGAGATTCTCCGCCACAGGTAACTTCTTGGAGCGATACAGCATGGCCATATTGCACATTACATTCTTGAGCCGGTCTATAGTATTTTCCGTTATGAGCAAAACAATCGCCTGCCATCCGAGCCAAATTCTCATCAAACCGGTATTCTTTCACAAAAGCATATTTCTTAAGTGACTCATCCCATTGATAGAGACTCAAGAGATTCCCATTTATATTAGGGCGGCGTGTGCAAAATAAAAATTGTTGATCGCCAACTTGGAATGGTGTTGCATCTTTAACCTCTTCATCTAATACGGAAGCAAGGGTCTCGATACGATTATCTGCCGGATAGAACTTATATAAGGTGAGCTGACCTGCTTCGCCATTCTCCGGAAGCAGGTAAACAAAATCTTCATTGCTCCGGATAACAACCGGAAAACTCATATGAGTAGGCAACTCCTTAATTACATCTACTCGTTTTAATTGGAGACTCGCCCTATCGATCGTGAGCTTGGATATGCGCCCTCGATGGAGAGCTTTCGGGAACTCTTCGACCAAAACATGGATCTCATCTGCTGTTACATCTAAGATAAAAGGATCAGCAAACCAAGCGTCGGTAATATTATGACGAACCCAATCTACGACAAGCTGCTCTCCAGACAAAATCGAGTCTAAAGAGTTTCGAATAAAACCTATCGTCCAACGTTCATCGGTAAATTGCTTTACAAATTGTTTTAACGACATTTTCTCAAATCATTTAAATGCATGAGGAGGCCGAACGGCCATGCCCAAAACCAACGCATAGAAAAGCCGACTGCGGGCACTGAACCTTTCACACAGCATCTGAATCGAAAGTAATTAATCGCTGCTTTAAGACGATATATAAAAGGTATCTCTTGTTGGTTCAACTCAGCATAGCACATCATAGAGGCTACCGGACTTTGCATCCTTATGCGAATGATATTGGCCGTTAATCCACCAGGAAGATAATCAGCCAAATAAATCACTTTGGGGATAAGACGCAACTTATACTTTGACGCTATACGGAAAAGGGTTAGATCTTCCGGACAGAACTTTTCTCCGGCTATTTCCGGATAAGGAAACTCGCGTAAGACTGATGTTCGGAAGACTTCGCGCATATCCCAATCTACATTGTATTGATATTGTAACTGGCGTGTATCGGCATCTATAACGTCATTACTTACATAACGGCCAATCATACGCCCATCTCGATGAGCCATATAACCACAAACTCCTCCTATTCGCTCGTCATCTCTTATTTGTTCAAAATAAGTCCATACGGCATGTATTGCGTCTTCCGGAAGTTCATCATCGCTATCAAGCACCAAGGTAAGTAATCCGTTAGCAGCCTTAACGCCAAGATTGATAGCCGTATGTTTTCCTCCGTTTTCTTTATATAAATAGGTAATAGGAAAGCCTTCAACCTTGTGGGATTCTTGCATTGCTTTGACCACAAGTGCCGTATCATCTTGCGAACCATCATCAACAATAATCCATTCAAAACATTGGTCCGTTTGTCTCTGCAAACTTTTATATATCGTAGGCAGTAATTTGGCACGATTATAACTCGCAGTCAAAATAGTTACTCGTATTTCGTCCATATCAACCCCAATTCAAGAGAAATAACATGTAGTTTACCTTAAAACAATTTCTAAAAAGTCCCAATTGAGGGTTACTATCCTTTATTTATAGTTTTGCAAACACGTAAAAGCCACAAACCCAAATCATTGCTTTTGAATTTTCCTTCGTTCAGCAGAAGCAGTCTCAGTAAGACTAAACCATCAGCAAAGTTATAAAATAGTGTCTCTACAAGGAGATACCTACGTCTCTACTTGTAGAGATTTGCATCTCTACTCGTTGATACGATCGTCTCAACAAGTAGAGACACTTAACATCCGCCTATCTATATCCAAAAAGACAAGTTCAAACTAAACATTTCAGCCTTATCTTGCGTATTGGGTTTTATTTATTCCGGCCAAAATACAATCAATACAGAATGGGAGACAAACTACCCATCAGACGCGCTATGACTTTCTCCGGCGTCAACCACTGATCAAAGTATGCCTTTGCACCAATCTCTAATTGATGACGGTAGCTCGGGTTATCTTTTAGCTCCACCACTGCGTTATAAATATCCTCAACAGATTCAACAAAGTGAACATTTCGACCATGAATCAATCCTTCACCAGGCATTTCGCGTGTTAATGGCGTAGATATAATGGCTTTTCCCATACATAGATATTCGGCCAACTTCCAACCATGGCATTCGCAAACAGAAGGCGTATTGAAAACAAGAATACTTTCTTGAGTCTTGCGAATATAGTCGTCCATTGATAATCGCTGTTCATAGATAAAATCCTTATAAAGGGCCTTATAACGTGGGTAATCCGGCATTTCAGCCAATACGTCATCGCCATGAAGAAAATAAAGTCCGCCTTCTACCTGCAACCCGGCCTTTCGACATGCTTTCAAAAATTCTCCGCGATACATATTGGTATCAGTTGCCGCAAAGCGGTTATACCAAAGGGTGGATGCATGAAAGATATAATTATCTTTTATCAGAGTTGATCTGGTATAGTGAGATAATGGGCGTCGCCTTATATTGGTATAAAGATAATCTCTAAGATACGTTTTAAAAGACAAGGCTGTATGTCGATAACTTCTTAAATAATGGATACAACAAGAAAATAAAGAAACCGGCAAGGAATGTAATGTAAGTCCAAATTGAGGACCAAGAACTAATAGCTTCTTATACCGGAGAGCTTGCTCCGCAGTAGGATTCACCTTCCCATATACATCGCACCAAGCATAGCGGTCCTCAAAAATAACAGATCGATCCTCGGTATCAATAAAGATCTTTTTCTCCCCAACCCCATCTCTTACAATAAAAGCGAATCCACTATTATAATCTTGTATCTTCTCATACAAGAGCTCACAAAATGGCGCCACGTCAAATCGGATAGTAGCCCTCTTTCTCAAAAAGTTTATGCCGTAAAGATACCAAGATGCATAATTGTATTGCAAACGGGGATCTATGATAACTTCCATAAATAGCACCTATTTATTCTTGGGATAAGAAAGGTTATAAAGTTTATCACGATCGTAGTTATGATTATACTCATATTCTTTATAGATAAAATCACCCTTTCTATTACCATCTGAAAGGAAGGTTTTATACGGTCGCAATAATATGCCCCACGCAAAGAATATACGTAAGTAAAGGACGACACTAAGTAGCGTTACAAAACTGCGAAGAGCGACAGAACTACGATGACTACAAAACTCCGAGATCATAATCATCACGCCCAAAGAGCAATACCACGCAATACGGCCGCCATCAGAGGAACGACTAAAAAAGAGTAAGACACCGCAAAACATCAGATATACATTCAGAAGCACCAAGCTTCGCCTATCTGTTTGCACCTTAGCATAGTTCTTCAATAAGATAAAAAGGAAGAGAACCGACTCAATCACATATTCAATACGGAAACCATGTTCAGCTGTCGCAGAATAGTGAGAGATCTTTGCATTTTCTGTTACCCCCCCTGCCACAAGAAATAAAGACTTAGTTATACCACTCAGTCCTAAAATAAACAAGAGGCTCATCACGAGAAGAATTTTTGAGGGAGCATATTTCTTCTGTGGGATGAAGTATAAGAGGATAAAATAAGCTGCTGAGTTATGAATTAATGTAGCTGCCACGACAAATGCGGCAAAGCGCCAGAATTTACGATCGACAGCAAAAGGAATAGCCATCCAACAAAGGCCACAAGCTAGCACTTGACGCAGGTAAGTAAAACTAAAGAAGAACATCAGCCCAAGGAAAATGAGCAGACTGAAAAATGGATACTTCGTATGTTTATATAAAGATAAGGGCAAGAGCACATAAATCAAAAGTGTTATGAACAAGATGAAGACATATCGATTTGGCGTAAAATATCCCACGAGGCTATTTAGCAATCCATATACGGGCTCATTTTTAAATAGCAAGAGAAAATCAGCATTAAACAATCCTTTTCCCAAATGTACACTCCACGCTTGCGCTTCAAACGCTTCAGCGTAAACATACCTATCATAACCACCCAACATATCCCCCAAACCTACAAAAAGGCCAATAAAGAGACAATAGATAAGGAAAAACGATTTAGAAACTTTAGGCTTGTCAAAGTTAGCCCAAGCCAATACAGCCGTAATGGCAAGTAAAATAATATATTGCATAGCTTATAGCTTAATCAATAAATGCGTATAGTTTTTCTACTTCGGAAGAATTGTCAACAATGTGAGCGTTTAAATAAGCTACATAGGATTGACGTAACTCTTTATTGGCTGCTAATTCGATAATAGCATCAGCCAACGCACCACCATTCATCTCGCATATGCTCGCGTTCACTCTATCCTCAAACTGATCATTAACAGTAGAGAAATTAGTGACAACAATGGGCTTACATAAAATCTTGGCTTCATCTAGCGCAATAGACTTCCCTTCAAAACGAGATGGATGGACGTAAATACCGGCCGCCTTTATATAAGGATAAGGATTAGGACGAATACCTAAGAATACAAAATTATCGCTCAGGTCTTTTTTTTCTATTAAAGTGAGCCAATCAAACTCTATAATCTTACCTAAGAAGAACCATTTGAAATCTATTTGTTTCTTCTTTAATTGGGATGCTGCCTCAATAGCCAAATCTATTCCTTTAGCCTTTAAGACGTGACCAACAGTTAATAACGACAAAGGCATTTCCGGAATTTCTATCGATTCTGCAGCCTGCTTTCTAATCAATTCAGGCGAAGAAATATTCTCCATTATAGAGATCTTACCCCGACATTCCGGAAAAAAGCCCTTCAAAGCATCCACACAAGTTTGAGAAATAGAAAAAATGTGATCTACTTTAGGGTAATAAAGTCTATCAGCAGCATAGTAATAGTCCCACTTAGTATAGTCGCTATGAAAGAACGTAATCTTCTTTTTCCCATCCAACTTATCCACCATATAATACAACTGCTGCTGGCCGCCATAATCAACAATGAGATCAAATGATAGGTCGGTAAAGCGCGGCATCAAATAAGCCAACCACCTACCGGCCCAAGCGCGGGAAAATTTCGAAAGCAACATACGGATCAAAGAGCCTAGAGCTAACCACAAATGACCGGTAAACAGCAAAGCACGTACCCCCCTGAGTCCACGATGAAGATTTTCTATTTCTCGATTGACGTGAACTGTAACGTCCGAAGGAAGATATGGAGAAAGTATATCTCCTGCCCGATCAAGCAGAAGCAAATGGACGTCATACGTTGTGCGGTCCATCACATTGAGCAGATTAACAATGCTCTTTGACACACCGCCCGACTGCAACGTACCAATCATAAAGAGTATTCTTTTCTTCATAACGGTCACACAATTAAATATCTTTGTAGGAAAGCATTCAACCTATCTATCACAACTGCTACAAGATAACTAATGCAGAGCAGCACAAGAAAGATAAGCAACGGATATTTGAATCCATATATAAAGTCTTGAAACAAATAGTAGCAAAAATAGGTATGGACAAGCCACATACTCGTAGAGCGACGGCCAAAGGCATTCAGGCAGCGATCAAGCCAAGCCGGACGCTTGATACAGACAAAAAGCAGAATAAATGCTGTCACATAAAAAGGATAAAAGATAGATTGGTACGTATTGCGCACAAGAATAATACCTATCATCAAAAGTGGTAAGCCAATTATAGGCACCCAAGTCGGCACACGCTCTCTAAGACGCGAAAGGGGAAACCTTTGGGCTGAAGCAGCCCCTAAGAGGAATGGTAACAAGAGCGTAAAGTAGCTGTCTATCCAGAACAACAAGCGATATTCATCCAACCATTTACCATCCCAGCGAGAAGCTAATCTGACCATTAGATAAATAAAGAAGGAGAGGGATAGTATCCATTTATATCCTCTTCGATCTATCTGTCGGAAAATAAAAGGAGCCGTCAGAACCAATAAAGCATAAGGTAGCATAAACCACGTCTCATGATTATAGGAATTGTCCCAAGCCGCTATATTCTTTAAGATAGTAATGAAGTTACCGGGATAAACTTGCGAGTCACCCAAAATACATCCCAAGGGCACGAACAGCAAAAGTGTAAGCCAATAATGCAAATAAAGACGCAAACATCTTTTATCTTCCCCGTTTTTATTTGACAATGACAGACCGTATCCGCTTAAAAATATAAAGAAGTGAACGGGATTCATAGCAAAGATAAGCAAATAGACAAGCGGCTGCTCACCGACATAGGCTAACGGCGTCGACAAGTCTACCAGCTGCAGACGATTAAACAGATGGGCAAATAACATGAATAGTATAGCAACGCCCTTCACGGCCATCGTATCCGCCTTGGAAAAGGTATCTTTCATTGATTTTAGCTGAACAGAGATAAAAATAAGTCCTTATACTTCAAACTGACTCTTCGTGGGCAACTTTCGCTCAAACAGGGCGATCAAGCGGGGCTTCAAGCTCTCATAGTCCTCATAAGAAAGGTCAAAAGAATCGTTTAAACAAAGAGATTTAACTTGATTGTCAAACATCAGTCGTTCTACTTGATCAACATTATCTGCGCCCAACTGCACGACTTGCTTCGCACGCAACTGGTTAACCGGATAGAATTTATTGGAAGCCAACTGCCAATAGCGAAAGACGTAGTTGTTGAGACTCATATTCTCTCTAAACTTCGTACAACTCTTGGCCAACATTTCAGGTTCTCTTTCCCACAACTCTTGATAAGTAGCCTTCAAAAAGGCTTTTTCATTATGTGGCGTATAGAAATGTTGAAACGTACTGCGATGAAACCATCCTATAATCCGAGCCTGCAGCCAATACTTCAGTCCCAAATAATGTCCGTACCAGGCTTTTCTGTTTTGGGCAACGACCTTACGACGATCGAAATAAGCGTTAACGACATGCGTATCGCAAAACTCCATAACGTTAATGCCCCACCCATCTGTCTTCGGATTGTAACAACCGGCAGTAAACAAATGCTCATAAGGCGCATCACAAGGCAAACCATTACGAAAATAATAATCCGGAGCTATAGGAGCATTGATAAACATGTCGTCGTTGAAGACGACAAATTGCTCACTCAGACCTTTTATTCTATGCAGATTATCCTCAATTGTATTAGCTTGAAACGTAGGTAAAAACTCTTCGGGAATAAAATCACGATGATCTACAAAGGATAATTTAGGGTGATCAAAATTAAGCCACGATGGGCGTTGGTTATCAGCTACGAAATAAATATGACGCACCCACGGAGCATAAGTTTCTACAGCGCGAAACCAATATTTCAATATATCCCAGTCGCGATACCTGACTGAAGCCGCCTGCTGCGGCGTCCCCTTATAGCGAGCTTTCTTCTGCTGCCACTCAGGGTCAGAACCGTCTACCCAAAAAACGACAAAATCTATCTCTTGCATCTTTTATGGAAGCTAAATTTTAAGCATTGAGAAGTCTTTGATATCTACGGACAATAAAGGAATCAGCCATAACAACCGGCAATGAATCACCGCAGTGCTGATTGAAGCAGAAACATGAAAAATTGCCCATTCATCAAATAAGTTTGAGCAAGCTTTGTTTGTATTCTCCCATTGTTTGGCGTAGGAAAACTATAGTTTGATACCGGCAAACCATAGTTTGGGTTGAGCAAATGATAGTTTGGCCCGAGCAAACAAAATAGAGGTTGGGATATTATATTAAAAAAAGCTTTATAGAATGGCCGTTGTCTTATTCTACGAAAAAGCAGACTTCAACTTGTGTAATTTACTACTGTGTACTGTCAATTGGCTACCCGAATAGGTATTTGGAGAGCCGGATTTTTTCGATAAACGCACTACAGAACAGGCTTGCAAAAAAAGCTGTCAAAAACATGAACCACCCCCCAGCATTACCATTGCTCAACAAAAGTTCACGACAATAAGAGGAAAAATAAACTAAAAGCCATATAAACGTATGATGTAAGATATAAATACCCATACTATTACGATCTATCAGGCTAAGAAAGGCTTCTCCCTTACTATTTTTTATATGTGTTATTGAATTAGGCAAGCTTTTATAAAGCATCCAAACCTCAGCGATAATCAGAATATTGTGGAAGACTTTCGGAAAGGATACTAAGGGATCTATAATAAGGAGCAGTGTAGTTGCAGCTAACATCAATGGATAGCCTAAAAAACTCAGAGGTAAAGTTTTATGATCATATTTGACGATAAGCAAACCTAAGAAGAACATAGGTATATATTGTAAAGTCCTATTTATACTGAAGATCCACAAATGATGTTGGATAAAACCTATATTCAGCTGCGAAATGGCAAAGACTACAATTAAAACAACTCCATCTACCCAAGGGGAAGAATTCATCCAACACTTTCTCGTTAGCGCAGCCAAAACGAAAAGATTGAAAATCATCAATAAGAACCACAAATGTGCTAAACCGCCAAGAAACCATTTGAAGTAACAAATCTCATAAAAGAGTAAATAGGTCAACGCTCCCCAAATAAGGTAAGGAACAAGCAATCGATGCGCCTTCTTTAAAACAAAATCCACGGTCTTTGCATATTTCCCCGTAAAGACCCCTCTTGCATAGAGTATAGCAGCAATAAAAACGAAGCAATTCAAAGCTATCCCGCAGACATTATTCAGCGTAGCATAAAAATATGGTGTTTCAGCTGAAGCTGTGGGAGAATCGGGGAAGAAAGACCACGTCCCCATATTAAAGCTAAAGGAATGATACAGCACTATTGTTATGGTAGCTAATACTCTTATAAACCGAATGCTTAAATCCTTTTTCATCATCAGGAAATCTTCTTTAAAACAATCTTCGTATTTCCAAATATAAACATCTAATAAGACCTTTATACTTCTATATCAAAAAAGCTATTATATCTCTATTTTGAAATAGGTATCTTAATAAATGAATCTAACAACAAGTGCCCTTCTATTTCCGGATTATTCGACCATCTATCGGGTGCAATAACGACCTTCTTCTCATTTCTTGATAAATACTGTGCCCACCAGGAAAAGGTACTATTTGACATAATAAAATGCTTGCAATTGTACATCAATCTAATCGTTTCCCAAACGGGATCTTCTCCTGATTCATAATAACATGGCTCTTCAAGGATTATGTTTTGTTTGACCCATTCTATATCATTAGAAAAGAAAATGAAAGTCGGATTTTCTATTCGCTTTCTTGCCTCAGCTATAGCCTTGAAAAAGTAATCCCTATTGCAAACATAAAATTGATTCTTAAAATTATCCTCCAAGAAATCCCCACGGCGAACAGCAATACATACAGAATTTGCATTACGTATAGCCTTATATAAGGACTCATTCTCGGGCCTTTCGGGATATTTGGGAGTAAATTCTTTTAGTAAGATAGGACGAATAGCATCAAAATACTTTGGATTCTCATACTTCCCATAACAAACAATATTTTTGTTTGATGGTATAGGCATGTCAGAAGCGTTATCTGAATATTGTTGAAATAAGAGTCCGTTAGAGCGGAATTTCTTAAACCACCAACTAATCACATTAGGTTTGTTAACAACACGACTTATTACTTGAAATGCTAAGTACAAAAACTTCTGCTTCCAATCTCCCAACGATAAAACTAGGTTTTTTTCTGTAGTAGTGTATTCCTTAACATTAAAATACTTCAAACTATCTTCAAACCCATCTTCTTCTGGGCCTGAGGATACAACAAGTCGATGATTAAACAAAAAAGAATCTTTATACCCCTCTCTGCATTCCAACAAGCGACGACAATATGCATACTCAAAAAACTGGTTTCCTAATCGTCCAGAAAAATAAGCTGAAATCATATCCTTAATTAATTGACAGTTTTGACTTGATTAAATTAAAAACAAAAGCTCTCTCTTCATGTCTCCAAAAATAAAAGAGAATCAAAAAAGCTATAACGCTCAGCGCGGTACAAGATACAGAAAGGAGTCTCATCCATCCTCCTTCAGCAAACAATTGAGATATAGCAAAACAAGATAGCAGCGTAATACCAGACACTATAATACAAGGGAAAACGCCCTTCCTGTAAAATTCAAACAATTTAAAATCTGCCCAATTAGCCTTCAACAGCTTTGTATAATAGTTAGACTTGATAATCTCCAAGGCTATCATAAAAAGAAAAGGAGAATACGGAGTTCCACCCCATTTCAAAATCAAATAAGTTATCGGCAAATAAGCTAAGAAGATAAAACCGTCCAACATAGAGATATATTTATTTTTACCCGTAGCAACGATTCCAAAACGGATTGGGAAAAAGACATTGGCAAAAAGGAGAGTGATCAATTGCAATTGACATAAAACAACAGTATATGGTGGAGGATTTTTCAACCAAACCTTTAAAATGAAATCGCCCTCAAAGAGAAATGGAATAGACAAAAACAACATTAAGCAAAAGCTGTATTTTGCAGAATCTGTAATCAACTGCTGCATTCTCGTATAATTTCCAACAGAATAAGCCTTGGTGATGCTTGGACGTACTGACATCATAAAGTTATTAGCAAAACCTGTAACAGCCCCATAAATCGTATTAGCAAAGCCACAAGCAGCATTAACTACGACGCCAAAAAACACATTTAACAACACATTCTGCCCTTGAGCCTTCACAGCAAAACCAAAATTCCCAAACACATCCCACCCGGAGAAGACCAGTAGCGGCTTAAGAATCTCTTTGTCCCATTTAAAACAAAACTTACATTCTTGAAAATTAGAATGACAATAAATGGCATAACAAGAAAAAATCACCAATGAAGAAACCACCAAAAGGAAACCATAGGTTATCAAATGGTCGGCAGCAATAACATACAACAAGAATGTCACGAGAAGTTTTAGCAGCGTATCAAGAATGCCGATATAAGCAAAAACCTTCATCTTCTCATTTGCGATTATCGAAGCATTATACGGCACTTGAAGCAATGTTATGATCGTCATAACAATTGAACATTGATAAATGATTAGTGCAGCAGCCTTCCGCCCTTCCGGTATAACCAATTTGTTCAAAACAAACCACAACCCGATAGTTTCTCCTAAGATTAAGACTAAAAGAGAAAAAAGAATATATGCATTTACAGCCGAAGAAAATGTACGTTGCAACTTTGTCTTATTACCTTGGCCTATTTCAAAAGCTAAAAAACGAGAAGTAGCCCCGGCCAATCCACCATTGAAGAAAGTAAAAATCGAGATAATACCTGCCACAACTTGGAATACGCCCAAATCAGTTACGCCCAATACATCAAGTATAACCCTCGACGTATAAAGGGAAACGACAAGATTAAACAGCATGCGAGCGTACAGAAACAGTGTATTCTTAGCTATCGTTTTATTTGAAGAAATAATTTCAGCCATTCGCTTTTTCTAATCGACCGATTGCACACAACAAGTTCAGAAATAACAAAAAGAGAGATGAGGACAAAGCATCACATTACTGCCATACTATCTCCTTATATCTATTATTCTTATTTAATCTACAGAAAGAGAAACGGTACTATCCAGTTTCTTCATCCCTCTCTCTATTTTATGTCATTATTAGCAGTGATAAAGGCTTGCCGGGCCTTGGATAAGTTGGGTAAAGACTTCATCCTATACTAGTTATCTTTCAACTTTATATCGCCAAGAGCGATGCTGTGATTTCTATGCCGGATTACAAAGTTACCGATCACAATCTCTCAAATGCAAAAATAGAGATAATAAATGACAAATACCCTTCTCGGCGTTCTATTTTTTAAAAGCCGAGTTAAAAAGCTGACTTCTTAACTCGGCATAGTTTATTCAGATCTCACAAATATAGAATCTGTATTTCGCTCACCGCTCCTTAGGAATAGTAAAACAATATTTCCTGAAATAGCTAAGCGTTCTTGTTCAATCAGCTTCGAGAAGCGCCGGAGCGCGATTTCACAACGATATAAATACCCAAGCCTATGAAGGCCGCAAGGATGATGAGCAGAGGCATCGCATACTCTTGTGGCTCCACCCAAAACTCTTTGAAGAAATCAATGCGCCCTAAGATCTCTACGGGCGTCCAGAAAACGATTACCGTAGCGTAAGCCATACGCAAGTTTGCACCCCAAGCCGGAATGCGCAACTGCCGCCAGAACATCAGAATCGAACCAACCAAGCAGAAAGCACCGACCATAAACGTTACAGGGTGATGATCGCCCAAGAAATTCTTATCATAACAGAACATCAAGAGCAGATACGAAGCCCAAAGCATCATATTGACCTCCATAAACGTCACGATACTCGTATGGCGCGTCATCGGATGCGCTACGATCGCCTTGCGTTTGCTGCGGAAGCACACTTTCTGAATCCACGTAATGAAAAGACAGCCATTGCGCGTACTGAAAATGTACATCACCATCATCATCATCCA
>ENA-OWNK01000174-OWNK01000174.1-metagenome-genome-assembly--contig:-NODE-174-length-30697-cov-6.084394_pt1 | contig 30697 bp, 36 predicted proteins | sample MGYA00245343_ERZ651121 | MGnify/ENA primary metagenome ERZ651121 (study PRJEB26857, sample SAMEA4031775) | metagenome | biome: human; feature: oral; material: saliva | place: Philippines | collected 2014... | reverse complement strand
CAAGACTCAATGCAGAAGAAAGAGATATTATTGAACGCTTGTATTTCAATGATGAGACGGTAGCTTTGATGTCAAAAGCTGCACCCAGTGAATAAATAAAGTGTAGAAAATAAAGGCTTATTCTAAGGCTATTGTTAAAGGGTATCTGTAGCTTGGGGTAAGCCTTGTTTTTTGTGCTAAAATCAACTAAGCGTGAACATATCCATAGACAAGCGTTGACACTAGGGAATGCATAACAAGAAAAATGCACCCACTTACACCTAGCTAGATCGTTGACATAGAGCAGAAGGAAAGGTACTGTATCGTGTTGGGGAGAATGTTCTTGATGTGGGTTAATGACAATAGAAAAGAAAGCAGGGATACTTCGTTATGAGAAGAGGTGTTTTATAATTTCGATGGAAAGTCAGCTTGACATTTGTAAAACAGATATTATACTATATGTAAAGTTTACTTTCCGTTTAGTAGGAGATGTAATTTGAAAAATAGACTTGAAGGAATCAGAAAAGAAAAAGGAATAACGCAAGAAGAACTAGCTAATGCTCTTGAAGTATCAAGACAAACTGTTGGTTCTCTAGAAAATGGAAGATATAACCCATCTATTATTTTGGCATTTAAAATTGCTAGGTTTTTTAATTTATCAATTGAAGAAATCTTTATTTACGAGGAGGACAAAAATGAAAAATAATAAAATATGGTACATAGGATATTTAATAGGAATTTGTGGCTTGATTCTAATGTTTACCATCAAACTCAATGATACAATTGAAATCGTGTTTGCTTTTGTTTTTGGTGGTTGTATATCTATTTCGCATGTGAAGATTTTACATCACAAAATGATGGAGAAAGACCATCATTATAAAATCGATGTAAATGATGAAAGAAACGAAAAAATCAGAGATAAAGTAAACGGAACGATGGCATCAATATTGATGATTCTAATGGGAATAATCGCTGTCGTATGTATTTCGGTAAAAGAGTATTTACCAGCAGTTCTTTTAACGATTTCCGTTATAGGAACACCATTAATTATGTTTTTTATCAATAGATATTACGAAAAAAAATATTAAGATAAGTATTGACCTGCCCATTAGGGACTGGGATATCCTTTAATCAAGGAGGTTTAAAACAATGCTTAGAAATGAAATTCAAGAGAAGACAGGTTTGACTAGAAAAGCAATCGACTATTATGAAGAAAAAGGATTGATTAAACCTGTAAAATTGGGAAATGGCTATCGAGATTATAGCGATAAGGATTTAGAAATCCTGAATGAAATATTTTTATTTAGAAAAATTGGTCTCAGCATATCTGAGATAGGGGACTGTTTATCATCTAATGGTAAATCACTATCTTCTATACTTAGAAGAAAAGAACATCAACTGGAAATTGAACAAAAAAAGAAAAGAAGTCATTGAACTGATAGTCAAGGAAGAAAATCAGAATATAATCGAGAACAAAATTGCTTTGATAGAAGCAGAACAAAGCATTTATGAAAAATTAGAAGGTGCCTTTCCCGGATATTTCGGACAGCTAATATTTTCTTCTTATCAACCATTTTTAAATGAAGCACTGTATAAAGAAGGTCAGGATGCATATAAGGAGTTTGTAGAGTATTTAGATAGTCTACCTTCATTTGAATTAAGTAAAGAAGAACAAGAGTATATCGAAGAAATTAGTTCAACTTATAACATAAAAGTGTTAAAAGAAGTGAATGAATCAAAGATTGAAGCTGTAGAGAATTCTGAAAAATGGCTAGAAGAAAATAAGGACATTATATCTCGGTATAAAAATTATAAAAGTAGTGATGAATATCAAAATAGCCCGATGAAAGTCATCCAAGATAAGCTAAAAAAATATATGCTAGATAATAAGTATTATGAAACAGCTATTCCTCTCATTAGAAAGTTTAGTAAGAGTTATGATGAGTATTATAAAAAGTTGCTTATAGCAAGTGATAAATATATAGAACTCAATAAATAACCTAAAAGGCGTCTGATATGTATATCACATGCAGCAACTAGAATTGAATGCATAAATGTAATATGAAAAAATGAAATCAAGGGATTTTAGGCAGTGAATATTTTGCTAGAATCCCTTTTTCTATGTTATGAAAATAGGAATTTCCACTATAAAAACAACAAATACTTGAATAAAAATCGGGCAAATGCTTGAATAATTGATAAAATTTACTTAGGTAATTAGTAGAGGATGAATTTGTGAAAGTGTATTTGCCTAGAATTGCAGATAAATTGTTAGAAGAACGATTAGACGCAAAGTTATCTGGAAACTATTAGGCAAGATATGCTAGTAAATCAATCAGATACATTTGATCAGGGAACACTTTATTCTTATCTTGATGCTTTAAGAAAAATATTTGTTATAGAAGATTCCCCAGCATGGAACCCAAATTTGAGGTCGAAAACATCCATACGAACAAAGGATACCAGATACTTTTCAGATCCATCTATCGCAGCGGCATCATTAGGTATAGGACCTAATAATTTACTCGATGATTTAAACACCATGGGATTTTTATTTGAAAACTTATGTATTCGTGACTTAAGAATTTATGCAGACTATTTAGATGGAACAGTTTATCATTATAGAGATAAATATGGATTAGAATGTGATGCAGTGATTCATTTAAGAAATGGAGCTTATGGGCTTATTGAAATTAAACTCGGTGGCGATAGATTAATTGAAGAAGGAACTGAAACTTTAAAATCTCTAGCATCCAAAATAGATATAAAAAATATGTCCAAGCCATCATTCATGGTGGTTTTATGCGCCAAAGCACCTTTTGCTTATAAAAGAAATAATGGTGTTTATGTAATACCTATTACTGCTCTAAGGCTGTAATGATTTTAGGGTAGATAAGAGGCATCTATGAGATCTGCTAGCGTATACACAGGTACAGCTGAAGGTTGAATCGGATACAGGTAAATAATCTCCTAAGTTCTTAATAATCGCCTAAAAATATGCTATAATTAGGCGAAACAAAAAGGAGATAGGCGAATGAGGCTTTTCAATTATGAAAATCTAGCAAGAAGTAAGTGGGATAGTGAAATTATAAATCTTCTTTCACAAATTCATGAACACAAAGGAAAACAAGAACTTTTTTTGATGCGCAATCCTGCAGTTTTAGATAAATTAGTAGAGATTGCTAAAATTCGAAGCGTAGAGGATTCTAATAGAATAGAGGGAATTGTTACTACAGCAGTCAGAATAAAAGAGTTAATGAATCAAAAAACAACTCCTAGAAATAGGGATGAAGAAGAAATTCTTGGATATAGAGATGTGCTAAATACGATTTATGAAAGCTATGAATATATTCCAATAAGCAGTAACTATATTTTGCAATTTCATAGAGACCTATTTAAGTATAGTGAAAAAGGAATTGGTGGTAGATATAAAAATACGCAGAATTCTATTGTGGAAAAAGATAAAGAGGGTAATGCTATCGAAAGGTTTAAGCCATTATCCCCATATGAAACACCAAGTGCAATTGAGCAAATTTGCAATGAATTGAATATAGCTTTTGATAAAAAAGATGTGGATTCCTTGCTTTTAATTCCAATTTTTATTCATGATTTTCTTTGTATACATCCTTTCAATGATGGAAATGGGAGAATGAGTCGTTTATTAACAAGCCTCTTGCTGTACAGACAAGGATATGTAATTGGGAAATATATCAGTTTAGAAAGTATTATAGAAAAAAATAAAGACAGTTATTATATAGCTTTAGAAAGAAGTGGGATAGGCTGGCATGAAAACAAAGAAGATCCTGTGCCATTTATAAAATATATTCTTAGAACAATATTAGCTGCTTATATTGATTTTGAAGAAAGGGTTGATTATCTAGACGAAAAAGTGCCTACAATCGATCTTGTGAGAAATGCCATTGATAACAAGCTAGGTAAATTTACTAAAAGTGATATGATGGAATTAGTACCAAGTGTAGGAAAGGCGACAATCGAAAACATGCTTAGGAAGTTGACGGTGGAAGGTTACATTGAAAGGCATGGCAAAGGAAGAGCAACCTTTTATGTAAAAAAGCTAAATAACTAGATTTTTGAGGTGAATTATGAGTTTATCTGATGAATTATTTAATCAAATAAAGCAACTTTCTACAAATATTACAGAGGAGAATTATTGTACATGTCACGAGCAGGGATATGATATTTTAATTAAAATAAAGAATTTAGGCATTGAGCAGGGGCCGGCATATAATCTACTTTTAAAGTACCACAACAGTTTAGAGGATGGCTTGTCTAAAGAGTGGATTGCAGATCTGCTAGATTGCATATGCGGGTGGTGTGGTCCGCACAAATATATTTGGAGTAATAGAGATGAATAGCAACCTTGATTTGCGATAAATTCTAGTTTATAAATTTGAAATTATGAGGAACAATATGGATTTTATACATGATAGAACAAGCAATATCCTTTTCAGCCTTCATGATAGCAGGGTGAAAGGAATCAAATATCACAACAAAACTTTGACATTAAAAGTTAATAAAATATATGAATTTGTGGAAGGCGAAGAAAGATCGTACCCAGGTGAAATATGTTTTAAAAAATGTGACATCGACATGTGCGATGTTTTGATATTTAATAAAACTTTGGGTGAAGGTCGTTTTTATGGAAAGGCTATTGAATTACAGAAATTTATGGATGAGTATGAAGGCTCGGAGTTTGAAATAATCACAGAAGGCTATTTTGGCAACACAACAACATATACAGGCTGGCTTTGGGAAGACGGGAAACCACCAGTGTCGGCAATTATGTATATTTGGAATAGCGGAGATATGGTGTATCGCGTAGAGAAGTAAATTATACGTTTATATCATAGGAGTCATGTAGATGGCAATAAACTATAGGAACAAAGACGACAAGGAAGATTGGGAAGGGGCTACAAGTTAGACCTTGCTCGGTTTAAAAACAATAAGCGAGGCAAAGCTAAAAATATTATACATCCGGCTATGATAAAGAGAAAAACAAAATTCTTGAAACTCATGGCAAACAGGAATATGATGTTAGAGTAAACTAACCTAGAAAAATGCCTGGGTCACAAAAAGAAAAGGAATAATTAAAGGCATTGATTTGATGTATAAAAACGAACAAGCAAAGAAAGGGATAGGTGAAATAATGTCAGGAATATCATTAAAATATCGTTTATTAAAACGGATTCTTAAACTAATAGGATTTAAAAAACAATTTAATGCAAATGAACGGGATATGATTGCAAAAGCTCGAAAGAGTATGGATAAAACAAAAATTCCTGTGCTTTCCCATAGTGAAATGAATTATGAAATTAAAGATTTTTATGGAGAGAAAGTTGTTTACATAACTCACAAGGAACCGATAAAGGAAGTATGTTTGTTTTTAATAGGAGGTGGAATGCTTGAACATCCTCGTCCTAATTCTATTAAAAAGGCTTTGGAAATAGCTGTCGAAAGCGGTCGTGATATGGTAATTCCATATTATCCACTTTGCATAAACCATACAATTGATGAAGTCTTTGACTGGATCTATGCTTTGTATAAGTCAATGCTAAATACTTATAGTGCTTCGAATATCCTTATTACAGGAAGTTCTTCAGGCGCGACACTTGCATTAGGTCTTGTGTCGCATATAAATGTAATGCATGAGAATATTGAAGTGCCCAAACGAATATATGCATCATCTCCCGGACAGTGTTTTACAGATGAAGAGTTGATCAGGAAAGGGCGCATACTTGATAAAAAGGATATTTTATTAAGTGTATCTTATATGGAAATTATTGATAAAATCATGACTCATGGGAAAACTGTTCAGGAATACATGCTTTATCTTGAAAAGGGAGATTATCACGGATTGGAGGAGGTTTATCTTTCTTATGGAAGTGATGAAGTCTTATATGCCGCATATGAACCTATCAAAACTAAATTAGAAGAGTGTGGTGTAAGGGTGATTTCGGAAATAGGAGAAAATTTATATCATTGTTATCCATTTTTTCCGATTGTAAAAGAATCAAAGACTGGTTGGCAAAATATGCTTGAATATCACAAAAGGAAATGTTGAAAATCCTGTTTTTCTTGCGGGGAGAGAAGGACACCCTGATTATGAGTTCGGCAACTGGATGAAGCATTTAGCAATCATGGACACATGTTATGAATTAAGCGGAACTCTTTGATGAGTTCTTGGATCAGGTGTATCGCGTAGATAAGTAAATTGTATAGTTAAAACCTCTTGTATCATATAATACTCAGATATATAATATATTCCGTTGTAATATCAAAGCTAGAATAACTTACTATCAGGAGGAGTTAAATCGTGTACTTAGTAGATTTTTTTAAACGAACGATGCGAAAGTCAAATATCCCAGTATTCATTTATTTGGTGCTTAATATTTTTGTTATCGCCTTAATACTTAGCCTAGTTATAGACAATGGGAATATCCCATTTTGGAAGGCTTTGCTGATAGGTATTGTACTATATTTTGTTTCATTACTAATTGCATTATCACCAGTCGGAGAGTGGATCTTAAGATTACAGACGGGATGTAAGAAAATCCAAAACGATGAACAAAGGAACTTCATAGAACCAATTTTTAGAGAAGTTTATGACAAAGCGAGAGCGCAAGATCCATCGATTTCAGATAGCGTTAAGCTTTATATGAACCATGATGAGGCACCGAACGCTTTTGCAACAGGAAGAAAGACTATCTGTGTTACTGAGGGCATGCTATCTATGCCGGTTGAACAAATTAAGGCAACGCTAGGACATGAATTTGGACATTTGGCACATAAGGATACAGACTTGATTTTAGTTGTGGCTGTCGGAAACCTCATTGTTAGTGCTTTTATATTACTATTTAGACTTGCAATAGATCTTGTACATTTGCTATTTGTCTTCAGTTCAGTCTTTGTTGGTGGCTCAGATGGTGCATTCGGTGCTCTAATTAGTACTGTTTATCACTTAGCAATGACTGCAGTTGTAGTAGGGCTAACATGGATTTGGACAAAAATTGGAGTGCTTCTTGTTATGAAATCTAGCCGTGCAAATGAATATGAGGCGGATGAGTTCTCATTTAGGCTTGGCTACGGGAATGAATTATGTGCTCTTTTGGATTCATTTAGTGGCACTAATGCAAATGGACTCTTTGCAAATCTAGTAAGCAGTCATCCCGATAAGGACGATAGGATTGCAAGACTTCAGGAGCTAGGAGCAACTTATAGAGGATAAACAAAACTCGCCAGGAATATAGATATATTCCTGGCTTTTTAGTCCTTAAGTTATAGTATTGAGTATTTATACAGCTAACCTTCTATAGTAAAAGCTTCTTCCGAGAGAGGTTTTTCCGAGAGCAACAGATACTAAGATTGCAATGACTGCACCCACGGATGCCTGCAGCACATTTCCAGGGACATCTGCGACTGGGGCTATCCAATTTCCAGAAATGAAACCTTGAGCTACATAGTATCCTGATACCGTCCAAAGAACAGCAAGTACATATGCGAAGAGCTCTGCAAAAGGAATTCCTGCAATCTTAGCTATATGCTTTCCATTTGATGCGCGCTTTGTGAGAAAATCAAAGAACAATTGGACTATCAAAACCATTACAATTTTGATTACAAGCGTCCAAGGAGCCCACACAGCGTAACCTCCATATATGTCGGCTAATCCTGCCCCAACACCTCCGGCAAAACATGCATATTTCTTTGGTAAAATTATTGCGGCAAGTAGTACGAACCCGTCTCCAAGGTGAATATATCCCATAGCATTAGGAATCTTGAAAAAAGTAGTCGCAATCATAACCATGGCAGTCATCATCGCTGTGGTTACGAAAATTAAGGTATTATCGCTTTTCTCAGAGCGACTTGAGCCGCTTGTATGCTTATTTGTTTCTATCATTATTATTCCCTCCGTATATACCTGCATATTCATTATACAAATCACGTTACTCTTACCGATTAGTCACTTCGCACTCTTTCTACTATTGTTATGATAGCAGTAAAGTGCAGTTATTTTAATATACAATTTATATATTTTTTTAGAATACAGATAGGGGCAAATACGCGAAAATAAGTATTATTTTTGATTTTATTGACAAAAGCAATCGAATTTCATAGGTACAGTTTTTAACTATATTAGCCTGAAAATTTACAGGGCACAGTTACAACGATAGGATGACGATGTGAACAGATTATATCATGGGTTATTTTTTGATTTGAGAAGCATCGCAGTTTGCAATATAATGTAAGTGTATTGGGCAATTCCGAAGGATGACGAGAACTCGGAAGATAAAGGAATTAAGAGTGGCAAGTATGCTAAGTAAGATGATGCGATCGAAGAATCATACTGACATTTTAGGGTACTATTACAAAAGACTGCGTATTCCGGGTGCAGGAAAATATGCAAGGGAAATGAAAAAATTGTATAAGACGGTCTTTAATTAAATTAGTTTTGTAATACGGGGAGTTGCAGGAGAATGTATACAGGAAAAATAAGCATAGAAAACAAAATAATCGATAGTGAACATTATTTCAAAATAGTTTATTGTCCTGAGATAAAAGAGCATATGCTATGCGTTTATATTGCTTGGGTTGCCGGATATGACAGGTACTATAAAATCGATGAAGGCGATCTCTCGCTTTATGAAACAAACCGGAGCGAGTTTTACGCAAAGTATGAAAAAGAAATCAATGCGAAAATAACAGAGCGAGTGATGGGTTCAGCTGCATTAAGGGACTATGATCCTAACTATTTGCCAGATGAAGTACTCAAGGCCTTAGATGGGTATCCTCCATTTGATGGATATGTTTATAAAGATGGAATACTTTATGCGAGAGTAAAGATAGGAGATACATTTTTCAGTATCCCACCGATTAAGGGTGAAAAGCTTTAATTGATTATATATAAAAATGAATTAACAAGTATTAGAGGGGTTTGGAATTGAATTTGATCCTCTCTTTTATTTCACTGAGCGTTTACTGTCAGAGAAATTTATTTATGTAGATGTCGAGAAACTAAATATTTAATTGGGGAACAAATATTGCTAAATAAGCTATAAGAAATTCCCTACATGTTATTGAACTTTGGGGAACAAAGTAGTATAATCTTGATAGTGAATGTTCCCCAAGGAGTGAAATAATGGCTATAAAATATAATGAAATACAAGAATTGCTTAGAAGTCGTGCTGATCTTCATGCCAGATTAAATTTGATGCCTTATGATGGCACCCCTGAAATTAAAGAACGCGGGGATGGAAAGTATCTGTATGTCAGAAAGCGTGTAGCAGGTAAGCTGACATCAACTTATGTAGGAGTATATACCGAAGAACTTTATAATCTACTTCTTCGCAATGCTAGAGAAACCCGTGAAATAAAAAAGCAACTTAGAAATATAGAAAAGCAACTGGCTGCAGCTGGATATTCAGATGATGAACTGCCTGCTGATGTTATAAATAATATTGCGTTTGCAAGAGTGAATATGAAGTCAAATATCTACGATCAGGCTGTGCTAGAGGGGGTAGCCACATCTTTTCCTCAAACAGAAGAAATTATAGATAATGGAAAAGTTAGTGGTATGACTGCAACTGATGTACAGAAAATCTTAAATCTAAAACATGCATGGGAGTTTATTTTGGATAAAGATGTAATAGCAAGCAAATCGGATTATTATATGCTTAGCTATATTGCAAGACTTATTAACGAAGGATTTTTTGCAGAAGGGGGTCGAATCAGAGGTGTTCCTGTGACAATAGGTGGATCATCATATATCCCACCAATACCTAATGAGATAGATATTAAAGACGAAATAACAGAAATCATTGATGATGATGCAGATGCAATTGATATCGCAATTAAGTTATGTCTTTATTGCATGAAGACGCAAATTTTCCTTGATGGAAATAAGAGAGCATCTGTTATTTTTGCTAATCACTATTTAATATCTCATGGAGGAGGATTTTTAGTTATTCCAGAAAAAGAAGTTCCGGAATTCAAAAATTTGCTTGTAAAGTATTATGAGGGAGAGGATATATCCATTATTTCTGAATTTATGAAAAAGAATTGTTGGAAAACTATGTAGTTATAAAGATGGAATATTTTAGGCAAGAATAAAGACAGGAAATACATTTTTCAGTATCCCGCCAATTAAGGGTGAAAAGCTTTGATTAGTTACTGAGGATACTGAGCTGCTAAAGAAAAATTATGAGGGAATAGGCATTATGGCAATAGATGGAGTGAAAATTATAGATAGCGATACAGCTTGCGACATTTATAATTACGTTACAGAAAGTTATAAGGACGGACTAAGTTCAGATAAAATCATAGAGAAAATTTTGGCGGATGAAAAGGATTATTGCATAGATGATTTTTATTCCGAGATTTATTGGACGGCGCTTGCATATTCTCTATGGAAGATAGGGCATTTACCGGGTGACATAAAAAAGAAAGCCTTGGAAATCATAGAAAAAGGAGCAAATGAACTCTGGCTTGAAATAGATGAAAAGGCATTAAAGCAAAGACAAAAGTATCTGGATAAATTAGCCATACAACTAGAAACCGAAAATCCTAAGCCAATCAAAGTATTAAAAGCTAAGAATGCAATAAAACCGTACTTTAAAACAGGGGATGTACTTGCGATAAAATTTGATGATGAGTATGGCGTTTGCTTTGTATCTTCTGTAGATGAAGGTCCGAGAAAATTAGAATATAATTTGGCTTGCACTCGTTTACTGCAAAAAGAGAAACCAAGCATCGACGATTTCCTAAGTAGCATAATTGCTTGTGGCAAGCAGAATACATCATACTGCCTGAAGACGGATTGTTGGTTTAACCATAAAGATTTAGGGCGGCTCATAGATAGATTTGAGAAAATAGGACGAGTGGAATTGGAAGATTATGTTTTAGGAACTCTCACTCCTGCTTCAACACTGGATGACATATATAATCAAATTACTCTTAACAAAAAGACTTGGAACCTCAAATTTAAAGATACGCGTGAACTCATAAAAGCTTTTGAGACTGACGAAAGGACCGTAGTTAATGACAAATAAACCTACATACATCGTCTTTGATGATGTACTGAGAGATTATAGCTTAAGGAAATACTTTGATATATGCATCAAAGATATACAAGAAGGAAATGCCCACAAGTCGCGCACGAGAGCAAAAGCAGGCTATCCTTCATGGCCATGCTTTAGAGTAGAAGGCAAAGAAATTCTAGTATCAGCGGTTCTCGAATACTACCTATATAACCTTCATTGCAATGGTTTCGTAAGCAAGAGTGCAGAGGAATTTACGGACAAGATGAGAGCAATATGTGGCTGGCAATGGGATGTTGAAAGAGTGCTTAGAAAGTGGATAGAGAGAGTCGTAATAAACCCGTTTTTCTATGATGAAAGCGACAGTGAATATGAGCACAAGTGGGTGCGAAAGCCAGAGGAACCAGGATATACTTTGTCTGAGGAACAACTCAAATTTGCATGTTTTATCGCGGTGTGTTTCACTAAATATGGAGCAAGCTTTGATAAGAGTTTTACTAAAGAAATCTTTGATTTAGTCACTGCACTTGGAAGTAAGCTTCCGGCGCAGATAAAGAAAAACGGAAGTGGAGCTTTGCCCAAAGAAATCGCAGAATGCAAGACGGAGGAATTTTCTTGCACTGCTAATGACGCTTTTGCCACAATAAAAATATCGGTAAAAAATGAATCTGAGGAAAGCTATAGTAAAATCCTAGATTACCTTTGCAATTTGCTGGAGTATGGATTTTCGCATAGCTATTCTATAGAATTCAAAGGGCAAAATAAGATATACCTTCCTATCAAAAAGCTACCTAAGAAAGGTGTAAACCAGCTCTTCGCTAACGCAATTCTTTACCCTAAGCTCCATGATAAAATTGAACGATACGCAAAGCTAGCGATGAAAGAGTTTGAGTGGTACCTGAACCTTGATGGCGAATACTCCGCGATGCCGGGAAGCTTTGCAGTATTTGCATTAGGACTGCATGATGAGAAATATCACAAGCTTGCATGCGATTATTTATCCCTTTGTGACGGGGAACACCAAAGCATTCAGGGTGAATTTGTTCTTGCCTACATAGAAAAATTCGGATTCACGGAAAAGGGCCTTGAACTGTACAAGCTATGTAAGGCGAACATACAGGAGCTTCCAAAGAAGCTGATAGCACTATATAATAAATTTGTTGCTCACAAGTAAGGTGTTAAGTATGCTAAATGATGAAAATATAATTGGATGTTTATATGCTCCACTAGCGATGATTCTTTTGCTAGGAATTATGATTTATTTTCATAGGAAAAAATCATTTAAATATGTATATATGTTTAACATATTCCTATATCTAATAGCAATAGTTACATATTTCATCATAATAGCTCAGCCGATTGGGCTGGGATATGAAAGCCCGATAATTACGGCTGTCAAGTTTATTTGGCTGATATCAATATTTGGTGCCTATGTATTATCAATATCGTCGATAGGTGTTTTTGTTGTTGAACAGGCGCAGAGGCATATGTGGGCTAAGGTAGTGCTAGGACTTGCTGGCCTAGCAGTAGTTATCGGTGTCATAGTTGCTGCAGGATACGCTGTATCGATTATCAAAGTGATAGGTACGTTCTAATATAGTTTAGAGGTTATTATGGAACAAATTTATGAAGCAATTGAATTGTTTTTAGCAAATCCACAAAATGTAGAGCAGTTTTATGAAAGTCAGGCACTTATAGAGATTGATTGGCGTGAGTATGATGAGGATATTGTAAAATATTTTAATAAGGCAATAGGCAATACGATTTCTGTCCGTAGGGAGGACAATAAAAAGCTGTATGGGAATGATATAATTTTAATCTATAAGGATAAAAGCATGATAATCCCATATCAAGAAAAGATGGATAGAGATACAACGATAAAATCGATAAATGAATTAATCAAAGATGATTTTTCGATTCGCCTGCTTGTCGACAGTGCTGAAGATGATACTCTCTTGTTTTGCGTTCTGCCAAATGAGCAATGGGAGATGTTAGAAAAGGAATTTGGGGAAAATAACTTAAACAGGTACTTTATCAAAGTTACACCTAAGATTAAAATGTTTGATTTGCAGTATGACGTGGTGGAATATTCAAGGCTCAAAAAGATGAATCCAGGTGTATCGTTTTTTACTATAGTTTCATATCTTGAGATAGAGAAGAGAGAGAAAAACTTAACTGAGCAAAGACATAAGGGAGAAATAGAGCTAAAAGTGTATTTGCAACAAAAGAAGGAAATAAGCTCTGAAAAAGAGAAGTTTATTTCAGAATATGGTTTGAAATTACCTGAAACGAAGTCGGTATAGATCAATATAAATTTCAATGAAATGTTTTAGTAAATATCCGAAGGAACTTAGCTTATGAATACAATCACAAAAGAGATAATATTAGAGAGACTTAATCGTTTTAAGAACAGAGTCGACGAATTAGGTGGAACTACAAGCAAAATAGTATGCAAGGAAGCTGCAACAGAAAAAGAAATACTAGAACTTGAAAAGGAATTAGGGCATAAGCTACCAGAAGATTTCAGGTGGGTACTTCTTAATGTATCGTCGCATTTAGAATTTTTCTGGAATCTCTATCGTGAAGACGAAGAACTTTTAGAGTTGCCAAAAGAGTTAGTGGAAATTTTTTCGGGCAATTTGTACTTCGGAATTGATACTATCCTTAGCTGTGAAGAAAGCAGAAAGGGATGGATCGATATTTGTTATCCTGATTACAATAATCCATATGACAAAATCTTTCATAATAAATTAGCTTTCCAAAAAGTAAGTAATGGAGATTTATTTGCTATTGATTTGGAAGAAGGAAGCTATGGAAGAATCGTGTATTTAAGCCATGACGGAAGCGATATGCATGGTTATGTAATGGCAAACACATTCCAAGAGTTTTTGGATGAATACACCAAAATCGGGTGCGTAGGTGGTGAGGATTGGCAGTGGGAAGCTTTTACAAACAATCGTGCAACTCCAATAGATGGTAGCTGCGAAAATGCAAAGAAATGGCTTGAAACAATGTTTAAATGTAACTGAATCTTAGGGGGAACAGGTAAAATTATGATTACAGGTGTTGATTACATCTTATATACTGATAAAAGTCAGGATGCTCTTATAGAAAAAATAAAAGAAACTATTCCGTTTTGGGGAAATCCATACTTCGTTATTGATAATGAAGATGAAACAACAGATGTTTATATTTCCCGAGATGAGGAGATGTTTCAGCTAATGGAGGAAAAAGGCTTTTATGCAGATGAACTTTCTGGAGAAGGTCCGTTTTTACTAATAATTAATAAGAAATATTCGTCAAAGCTAAATAGGCTAACGCTAGTGCTAGCCGAAGAAGTTGATGAATCCAAATTTTCCAAGCAAGTATTAGGCTTTATCAAATCTATTTTGTAGAAAATTATAACAAACCAATATAATATTATATATAGAGCGAAATTAGGTAAGGAAATGAATGGAAAAGATTTTGTAAAACTGTGTTTTGAAGAAAAAGAAAATAGTTTAAAACAATACTTTGATGACAGCTACAAAACAGATGTTGGAAAAAGAATAAATACACTGATAGAGAGTGGAGCAAACAAAGAAGAACTGTACGAGCTCATTAACCTGATCTTGAAGGAAACTTATTATACTATACTCCTTGCTTTAGATGGGGAAGTATCATTAGGAGGAAAGCAGCTTATCTATGAACTACTTAATCAGGACGGGAATGTTATCAATCAATGTGGAGAGATTGAAGCAGAAGCATATAAGTACTTTGTGGAAGAATAGATTCTATAATTACAAGTTTTGAGGTGAAAATGTTTACTGAATGGATAGAAAGAAAAAAGCGAAAACGCAGTTGTAAGCCGCATTTTGGAAGTGACAGCATCAAAATGAAAGACTGCATAGTTGCCCCCGTTCATATGATTTCAGATGATATTTATGATAATCAGGAGCTTGATTTTTATGTTGAAACCAAATACGATGTCTATCTTCTTCGCATTATAAATAAGGAAGATAGCCGCGGGATCATCTGCCCGGCAAAACGAGATGGAATTATATATATCATAAGCAATTTGCCAGTTAGCAGGGGAAATATTAACAAACAGATTGAAAGAGCGTTAAACAGTGCAGAAAAATATGGGTTTCCGAATTTGAAGAATTCTAAATTTAAGGTTGAATTTGATATCGAGTGAGATGTGTTAAGTAAAAGCAATGATGTGAAATATTGCTACTTACTGCTTTTTTGTTTTAAGATTTAAGTGATTCATTGGATTATAATAAAATGATATAGGGAGGAAAATATGGGTACATGGAGCGCAAGCATTTTTGGTAATGATACATCTCTTGATATCAAAGATGAATTTTTTGAAAGGTATAACCTGGGAGAAGAGCCTGAGGATATAAAGAAAGACCTGCTTTTAGATATAGATGATGAAGATAGATTTAACGTGATGTTTGCTCTTGCGCAATGTATGTGGGAAGTAGGGCAATTAGATGAGTCGTTTTTATCTGATATAGAGAAGGTCATAGAGAGCAAAGAGGATTTGGCTGTTCTTGAAGAACTTGGTGCTGATAAGTCATTCATCAAACAGAGAACTGCACACTTAGAGAAATTCCTTAAAAAAATCAGCGTCAAAAAAGAAAAGCCGAAAAAGAGGGTTGCTCCACCAATTCCTGTGGAAAGTAAATACAGAAATGGTGCGGTAATGGTGTTTCAATTTGAAGATGAAACGTACGGGGCATTAATCTCTGTAGATAGCAAATTTTACGATAAAGAAACATACTATTCCTATGTGCAAACAGATATTAAAATGTCAAGAAAGCCTACCATTGACGATGTACGAAAGGCGAGGATTATCGACCCAAGCTTTCATAGTAAGGAATACAATTCATTTCGTGATCCAGCCTACTATTATTCCTTTGTGTACTGCGTTTCCGGGTATTTAAAGAGTACGGGAACAAAAAAATTCGAAAAGTACAACGATTCTTTTTTTGAAATTATCGGATATTTATCCGATTGGGGAGGTTGTTGCAGTGGAACCTTTGACTGTTTCGATTATTATAGACAAAAGACAAGTGACGAATTTAAAATAACTGCCAAAGAAGAGCTCACCAAAAGGTTTAACGAAAATCCTAATGTACGCACAAAGATGACAGTCGACAAAATTGTTAAGGAATTTAGCTGTAGAATATAAACCAAAAAGACTGCGAGATAAATCAAATCTCACAGTCTTTTGTTTTATTCTAAATTTTAAAAGGAAGCCTAGCTAAATGCAATTAGTTAAATCTTTTGTATCTATATATAGCAAGTCCTAGTGTTGCAAATGATGTAAAGAAAAGAACTAGGCTTGCTGCTGAGGTTCCGTCATATGTATTAGGTGATAAGTGTGCCTTTCCAGTTGTTTTTGCTTTAGCTGACGGATTTGTTGGGCCAGCAGGATTTGCAGGATTTACTGGATTTACTATTGTATTTGGTGAAGTAACCTTAACCTTAGTCGTCACAGATATTGTTTTTCCATCTGCTAGTGTATAAGTGTAGGTAACATGGTAGGTACCAGCAACAGCAGTATTTACATCTGATGTGACAGTCAAATCGGTATAAGCAATTGGGCTATTGTCTATTGGGTTTACTGCAGAAATCAGATTCTGTTCAGCGTCAAAATTATCCCCAACATTTAGGCTTACCTCTTCAGGTGCATCAAGAACCTTGATAATCTGTGCATAGAAATTCATGTTATAATCTGAAACACGCACTGGATTTCCATCTGCATCCTTAAGATTAACTGAACCATTATTATAGTAAGCATATATTGGCAAAAGTGTGTTATCAGCTCTTACTAAGGTAGTATATCCGTTGTTGTGAATTGCATTAAAGATATCAATTGTAGAAATTGAGTAAGCCGAGTTGCTGGTCAACACTCCGTCGGCAGGAGAATTCTCATAAGTGCTTAGCACCTGCATTAGGAAGTTATTGAACTTAGTGTTGCTAGATGTTGCATTAGGCATTAGGTTCTGAACCTTATTTTCAGCAACTGTGTATGAGCCATCACTGTTTCTATAAGTAGCTAAAATCTTAGTGTCGAGAACCGAAGAAACTAATTCGTTTCGGGTGATTCCTTTAAGAATGATTGTAGCAGTTTTGTAAACTCCGCCAGATGTGTTTCCAAATTGGAAGGAATATGTATCCTTAGCACCCTGTTTTGGTGTAACTTTTAGAGGAACATTATATTTAACCACTTCATTTGGCTGAAGATTTCCTGAAACATTGATTCGAACGAGGTCATTCCAGCCATAGCCAGCTGGAAGTCCGCTAGCTAGAACACTAGCACGAGTAACGGTTGTTAAACCACTTGTAGCATTATTTAGCTGATACTCTATGTTTAAATCAGATCTTGTAGATGCATCAAATACATCATTACCCTGAACTCTTGCAGCATCGACTGACCATTCATCTGGATAGTTAGTTGCTGTAGGAACTCTTCCATTGTTATCTAATCTAAGTGAAACATTTGCTGCACTAGTAGCAGAATTTGTGTTTGTAATATTAGCATGAAGCACGATATCTGTCGAATTAACATCTATTAGATCTCCTGCATTAGCTACAGTACTATATATGTAAGTGGAAGCAGGGATGGTTCCATAAGGCTGGTCTGTTGCCTTGCTAGAATTGCTTGTAACACCATTTAGGTTCGCACTTATATACCCGTCTATGTTGATGCCGCCACTAGTCTGTGATGTTTGACCAGACTGATTTAGCTCGTTTTGATAGATTGGTTTGATTGTCTGCGATGTAGCTTGAACTGTTATACTTGAAGCAAACATAGCTAGTAAAAGACTGCATGTCGTTAGACAAGCCAAGAATTTTTTCTTCATAATCCCCTCCTGTAGATAATACTGCAATAGAAAATTGCAGAATAAGATACATTGAATATTTATAGCTTAATTATTATACTCAAATAAATAGCATTTTAAAACTAAAACTGGTAGGTCAATAGATTATTATTTTTAATGATATATATAAATTAATATTATAATACTTGTTACTTTTGATGTAAGCTTATGGTAAAATAGAGTTAGTCCATAGGATTAGAGTTAATGTTTAAGGAGATAATCAAATGAAAAAAATAGTTTTATGTATGCTATCGCTTCTAATGGTACTTACAGTAGTAGGTTGTAAGCAGGATGAGAAGAGTGGCGAAATCACAAATGTTAAACCAAACAAGCATGTAGAGGAAGAAGAGGAAGGAACCAAAAGCGACGTAACCGCTGATAACTTCATGTCTTTCCCAGAGACAAAGGCAAAGAGCTTCAAGTATAAGATAACCAACAGTTCAAAAGGAGAAGGTTGCATTATCGAAAAATGCACTTCTAAAGACAATGTAATTAGAGTACCAGATAAGATTGAAGGAAAGCCAGTTATCGCGATTGATAAGTTTGCACTATCCAAGCTAGATAACTGTGAAGCAGTTGTACTACCAGATACTGTTCAGTGGATAGATGAGGGTGCAATCAGTGGCAATGAAAACCTAAAATACCTATACCTTGGCAAGGGACTAAAGGATGTAGGCATTAAGGCTTTGTCAGACAATCGAGTTCTAGAATCAGTTGAATTTCCAGATGGCGTAGAGAGATTAGGCTCAGAAGTTTTAACACAATGCTATGCGATAAAGAAGGTAGTTATTCCTGCAAGCGTTACTGATGTTACAACTTCATTCATGGATTCACTTCCAAAAACTTCAGGAGTTGAAATATATGCACCTAAGGGTTCAGAAGCTGAAAAAGCAGCACTTAATGCTAATCTTAAGGTTGTAAACTAGAGAGAATAATGAGAAGATGATGAAGGCGTGGGTTATATTAAGAAGCCCGCGCCTATTTATTTTAGAAATGGAAAGCGTCATAAGATATAAGATAAAGAGAAATATAAACTTGTAATCAGTTCATTTTTGCAGAAAATATATGTTATAATTATGTACCAAATAGTGTATAATGCACAAATGCAAATATGAGAGGGAAAATCATATGAATCCATTTTTACTTGTAGCATTAAAGCTTTTAACCGGCTTCTTTGCAATGGTTATAATCATAAATATATCAGGCAAAGGAAACCTAGCACCAACCTCTGCGAGCGATCAAGCCGTAAATTTTGTACTAGGTGGAATCATAGGTGGTGTACTTTACAATAACAATGTTAAGATACTTACATTTGTTGCGATACTCTGTATCTGGTGTGCTCTTGTACTAGCCCTAAAATGGGTGAAGAAGCATAATGTAACGGCAAAGCATATTATAGATGGTAAGGCACTAATTATCATAGATGACGGCGAAATAGATGTAGATAACTGCAGAAAGTTAGGACTATCAGCTCACGACGTAGCGTTTAAGCTTCGTACAAATGGCATCAATTCATCAAAGAATGTAAAGAGAGCCGTAATCGAACAAAACGGACAGCTAATTGTAATACAGGAAGGAGAAGAAAATCCTAAGTTCCCAGTTATAACAGATGGGCAGGTACATTCAGACATACTCGAAATGATTGGTAAGAATGAAGAGTGGCTTATCGAAGAGCTGAAAAAGCAGGGCGTAGATAAACAGAGTAAGGTATTCCTAGGAGAATATGTGGATAATACCTTGATATTAACGACATATAAATAGAGGTTTCGATGGTATATATACTTTCAATTAAACTAGCTATGCTGTTTTTTCCGGCTTTGGCATTTGTGATTACACTTCCGTACATGATTGCAAATTATCGCAAATATGGTTCGGTGAATAAGCTGAGAACATTAATTGTATACTCTTTTGCTTTATATTTACTGACAGTTTACCTACTAGTAATTCTGCCATTGCCTAATCGAGAGAGCATACATTCAAGATATACGGACATGTTAAACCTTGTTCCATTTGCCTTTGTCATAGACTTTATCAAAAATAGTCCATTTGCATTATCAAATCCAGCAAGCTGGATTATGGCGCTTAAGCATCCCTCATTTTATGTGCCAGCATTTAATGTTTTAATGCTAATTCCATTTGGAATTTACATGCGCTACTACTTCAAATGTAGCTTTAAGAAGACCATGCTTTTAACAGCTCTTCTTAGTTTGTTCTTTGAATTAACACAGCTATCGGGACTATACTTCATATACTCAGGGCCATATAGACTAGGTGATATAGACGACATAATTCAGAATACGACGGGTGGATGCCTTGGATATCTAATCGGATGGTTTGCAGTAAAGATCCTTCCTTCAAGAGATAGAATCGATGAGAAATCCCTAGAGCTAGGGACACGCGTTTCAGGAATCAGAGTTTTACTTTCGCTTATAATAGATATTTTGATTGTATTTATACCATATTCTCTATCAAAGACAGAGATTCCTTTGTGGCCATTTATTGGCGGATACTTTGCTTTGATTCCACTGCTAAATGGTAAGACCTTTGGTAGTGCTTTGCTTAGGTTTAAGATTGAATTTAATGGTATAAAGTGGGCGCGCACTATTTTTAGAGGAGTACTACTAGCTGTATATTTTGCTTTGATTCCTCAGGGGCTACTATACCTTACAAATGAGTTTAATAAGCATGCAGGTGATCTGCTATATCTGTGTCTACTTGTAATTACCTTACTTGTTCTACTACTATATGCATTGATTACAATTGCATGCGTGTTGCTTAGCAAGCGTTTAATATTTGATCGCCTAGTAGGTACTAAATACAGAAGCACAATAAAAATTGATAATTAGTATACTCAAGTAAAGCTTACCCAAAGAGGTGGCGGATAAGAAAATGGAGGTAGAAATGTTATTTGTATATTATCCAAGATGTTCAACATGCCAGAAAGCCAAGAAATGGCTAGATGAAAATAATCTCAAATACACAGAGCGTCATATAGTGGAGGACAACCCTTCTTATGAAGATTTAAAGGATTGGTATTCTAGAAGTGGACTGCCACTTAAGAAGTTCTTCAACACTAGCGGACTTCTATATAAGGACATGAAGCTAAAGGATAAGCTTCCAGCAATGTCTGAAGATGAGCAGCTAAAGCTTCTAGCAAGCAATGGAATGCTTGTAAAGCGTCCAGTTGTAGTAGATGGTGATACTGTGCTACTAGGATTTAAGGAAGCAGAGTGGGCAGAGAAGCTGAAGTAATATTAAAATCAAAATTATCCCTTAAAGTATGATATATTTTAAGGGATAAAACTTTTTGAAAAGGCTGGTGATAATAAAATGAAAAAACAAATATCAGATTCCATACCTTGTGGTATTCTTCTAGCCTTATCGGGTGGGTGCATGGATGCGTATTCATACCTATTCAGGGGTCAGGTTTTCTCAAATGCGCAGACGGGCAACATGCTTTTGATGGGTGTAAATATAGCTGGGGGAAATTTTGCGGTAGCATCAAAGTACTTTTGGCCAGTTTTATTCTTTGCAATCGGAATAATTGTATCTGATGTAATCAATACGAGGAAGAAATATAAGATGGTTCACTGGCGTCAAATATCTGTTATGCTAGAAGCAATCATTTTAACCTCTGTAATTTTCTTGCCAGAGTTAGCTAATGACCTTGCAAATTCTTTGTTATCATTTGCTTGTGGAATTCAGGTGCAAAGCTTTAGGGCAATACATGGAAATAGCATTACGACTACAATGTGTATTGGAAACTTTAGGAGCGGAACAGCAAATCTTGACCGTTTTATTGTGACCAAAGAAAGATCGTACCTTAGAAAATCACTACTCTATTATGGAATAATAGTATCTTTCATAGTTGGTGCGATAATTGAAAGCTTTTTGATTCCTATACTCGGCACATATGCAATACTCTTTTCGACAGTGCTTTTAATCATTACGCTAGTAATAATGTTCTACGAGGGAACAGAAGAGCGTTGCTAATTTAGGCTCATAATGAGATATAGAAACTCTTTTTTTTAAGATGGTGCTAGCATAAAACACCATCTTTTTTTATTGGATTTCCTATAATTATTCGCTTCAATGAATATCTAAAAAGAGGGACTATTTTACACATATTTATTCAATGTAAAAATAGTAAAAAATATTGATAAATTGTGTGCGAACATATATAATTAGCGTGAATAACAAAAGTGACAATTTTTGTTTTAGAATGAGTAAACTTTGTTTACAATACGGTTATTATGAAAGGAATACGAGGAGAGGTGTTATGATTAGCATTTTCAAAAGCCTTAGAAAGCCAGTAGGAGCAGTTATACTTATGCTATCAATTGTTCTGATTCCAGTTTTTTCAGGTTTGTCAATTCAGGCGGATGCTGCTGAAATATACCAGGCTTATACAAAGTCAGGTGAGTATCCAGCAAGTGATCATCTAAAGAATCCAATCTATGTTAGACCACAGGGCTCAAACGATAAAGGTGATGTAGCTTACTGCTTCAATGACCATAGAGCGTTCCCAGAGAGCTTAAACTCCCCAAGAAAGACTCTTTACACTAAGGAGCTAGGTACTGCAGCTAGCTTTGGAGAGCTTGCTGATACTGAGAGAGTTACGGGCGAAGATCTCTATAATGCTTTGATAAGAGTCATTTACGATGGTTATCCTAGCAATAACTCAGGTATCAAAGAAAGATACGGCCTAACGGATGGACAGTTTAGACAGATAACTCAGTATGCTGTTTGGTACTATACTGACACATTCAATATGCCTAATAGAGATACAAGTGGAAACAACTTTACACAGAATGAGAAGGACGCATTTAATGATCTAGTAAATAGCACAACAGCTATTCCGGCAGGAACACAGCTAGATATCTATAGATCTCAAGATAATGCATACCAAAACCTATTGAGCGGACATTTTCAGGCTGCGCCAACTCCACAGCCAACAACTAAGGAAGTTGAATTTAGCAAGGTTAAGGCAGGTGGAACTGAGCTAGCAGGTGCACAGATTCAGATTTTCAAGGGTACTCAGAAGGTGGATGAGTGGACAAGCACTACGACAAGCAAAAAGATCATGCTTGAGCCAGGTCAGTACAGATTCCATGAGGAAGCTGCACCAGCAGGATTCCTTGCGGTAACAGACTTTACATTCACAGTAAATGCAGATGGAACAGTAACACTAGGAACAATCGCACAGGGCGAAACTGTAGTTGCGACAAATGGCAAAATCACAGTAACTGACAATGCAAAGCCAGCGCCACAGACAGAACCAAAGAAACCAACACCAAAGAAGCCAAAGACTCCAAATACGGGAGATGTAAATGATGCTTCACAGTATGCATGGCTAATGCTATCATCTGCAATGCTAGTAGCAGTTGTCGGATATAGACGTAAGCAGTCAAAATAGGATATACGGTAACCAAATATTGATAAAAAGCTGGGTATATTTGCCCAGTTTTTTGATATAATAAATCAAGTATATTTATAATATAGGAAGCAAGAAAATGTTAAAAGAAATCAAAGCCTATTGGCATGAGCTGAAAACTGAATATGAGAACAGATATGGGGAAGAAATTCTAAGAGATTATGATAGATCAAAAGAGTTTCTTGAGAAAATGCAAGTCTACCTTGAGTCAAAGCTTGCGGAAAATCCTTCAAATGTAGATATAGTCTGCACGCTGGCGTCTGTTAAGCTTGAGCTGAGATGCGGTGACGAAGCTTATGTGGAGCTATTAGAGAATTTCTTGCGTGATTTTGACAATACTTTAGATTCTAAAGATAAAGCCAGAATCTATACAAACATTGCTTTTGTTGAAGATTATTCCCAGAAGTCACTTGAGTATCTGAACAAAGCTAAGGATTTGAAATCGCCATTTGTTGAGACATATAAGGCGCTCGGGCTTTATAACTTTTCAGAATATGAGTACTCTGGGGATGAGAATTGTCTTAAGCTTAGTCGTGATTTCTTTGAGATGGCAAAGTCCGTAAGTGAAACCTACGAGAGCGTGCTTGATTATGCAGTTAGTCTTTATGAGCTTAAGCAGTATGAGAAAGCCAAAGAGATATTCCTGGAGCTATATAAAATTTATCCAGACAGGATGTGGCTAAAGCTTTGCTTAGCATACTGCGAGGTGTACCTTGGAAATAAGGAAGAAGCAATGCACTATCTGCAGCAGATAGTGCTAGATAGTGATGATGACTATAATTTGAATACAGATGATATTGCAGATTTTCAAATCTTTGATGCCTACTATGTGCTCGAGGAGTACGATAAGTTTCTAGAGTACTGTGATGAAGATGTAGACGAAAATTACTATGTAATAGACTGCGATTACTTGTTCTATACCTTGTGGATAAAGGGTAAGCTTAAGCGCTTCAAAAAGCTCGAAGAAAATAATCGCGCTTATTTAGAGCAGGCACTCAAGGAATCCTTTGAAGACGAATACGACAGCGAGGAAGAAAAGAAGGAGACAATCGAAAGCTGGGAAGAGGACCTGAAAAAGTTTAATGAAATGATAAGGCTCATCAAGACAGGCGCACCAAGACCAGAGGTGAGGCTAAAGCTATACCCTGAGTATTCCTGCTTTATGGTTGACTGTGTTAGGCATAAATTTTGATGTATAGGAGATTGAATTATGATATTAGAAACAGAAAGATTAATCCTTCGCCCTTTAGTTGAGGCTGATGCGGAGAGTATATTTGAATACGCAAAGGATCCTGACGTTGGACCTGTGGCAGGCTGGCCGGCGCATCAAAGCGTGCAGGAGAGCAGAGACGTCATCAGAGAGGTTTTGAGTGGCCCTCAGTGCTATGGAATCTGCCTTAAGGATGATAATAAGGCGATAGGGGCAGTTGAGCTGATTTTAAAAGAGCATACTGCTTTGACGGATAGAGACGATGAGTGCGAGCTAGGATACTGGATTGGCAAGCCGTTTTGGGGTAATGGTTATATGCCTGAGGCAGCAAAGCGACTTATTCAGTATGGATTTGAGGAGCTTGGCATGAGAAAGATTTGGTGCTCTTATTTTGATGGCAATGTAAAATCAAAGAGAGTTCAAGAAAAATGCGGATTTGTATATAACAAAACAAGGGAAAATTTAGAAGTGCCTTTGCTTGATGAAGTGAGAACAAGCCATACAAATGTTCTTACAAGGGAAAGCTGGCTAGAACTTAACAAGTAATACTAAAAAAGGCATAGCCTTGTGATTTCCAAGTCGCCATGCCTTATTATTTTGCTATTTTACAGCTGCAAAGCCGTTTTCTAGATCTGCTAGGATGTCGTCGATGTGCTCTGTGCCTATTGAAAGTCTAACAGTTCCATCGTTGATTCCCTGAGCCTCAAGGGTTTCCTTTGAAAGCTGAGAATGTGTTGTTGTAGCAGGATGAATAACTAGAGATTTTAGGTCAGCTACATTTGCAAGTAGTGAGAAAATCTTTAGATTATCGATGAACTTAAATGCCGCGTCCTTGCCGCCTTTGATGTCAAATGTGAATATCGAACCACCACCATTTGGGAAATATTTTTTGTATAGGGCATTTTGCGGATGGTTATCTAGCGATGGGTGGTTTACCTTTTCTACGAGAGGATGCTTTGATAGATACTCTACAACCTTCTTTGCATTATCCTTGTGTCTGTCTAGTCTTAGGGATAGAGTTTCAACTCCTTGAAGAAGCAAGAATGCGTTTATAGGTGAGATTGTAGCACCTGTATCTCTCAAAAGAACCGCGCGTATATATGTGATGAAGGCAGCAGGGCCAGCAGCATCTGTAAATGAAATTCCGTGATAGCTTGGGTTAGGTTCAGAAACGGAAGCGAATTTGCCACTCTTCTTCCAGTCGAATTTTCCGCTATCAACGATTACTCCGCCAAGAGTTGTTCCGTGTCCACCGAGGAACTTCGTTGCAGAATGTACAACGATATCTGCACCGTGCTCTATTGGACGGATTACATAAGGAGTTCCAAAAGTATTGTCTATTACAAGAGGTACGTCGTGCTTATGCGCAAGCTTTGCGATTTCTTCGATATCAGGAATGTCACTGTTTGGGTTTCCAAAAGTTTCGATGAAAACTCCTCTTGTGTTTTCCTGGAATGCTTTTTCGACTTCTTCTAAATTATGTATGTCAACAAAAGTTGTTTCGATACCCTGTAATGGAAGGGTGTTAGCAAGCAGGTTATATGTTCCGCCGTAGATGCTGCTCTGCGCTATGATATGTCCCTTAGGAGCCGCTAGTGCTTGGATTACATATGTGATTGCAGCTGCACCAGATGAGAGTGCTAGTGCTGCGATGCCGCCTTCTAGAGCTGCAATTCGCTGCTCAAAAACGTCCTGTGTTGGATTTGTAAGTCTGCTATAAATGTTGCCTGGATCGGAAAGTCCAAAGCGCGCTGCAGCGTGTTCTGCATTGTTAAATACGTAAGCAGCTGTTTGATAAATAGGAACTGCTCTTGCTCCCGCTTCCTTTTCTACCTGCTCCTGTCCTGCGTGTACCTGTAATGTTTCAAATTTATATTCACTCATGTTTGCACCTCTTTCTATCTTTTCAAAATTACCTTTATACCTAATTTGCTGGCGCCTGTCCGGATCACAGCGCCTTACCGTGATATGAGAATACACCTATTTTTATTTCGTGTCTAATACTATATGAATATGGGTAGATATAATCTAAACCTATAACAAAACAAAAATAGTTTTGAATAGCTTACGCGTGTGTATTATAAAGAAACAATATTGCATTAAAGCCAATTATAGCTTGTAGCTATATCTGATAATAGATTTACACAGATTGACAGTGTTTTTTTATATTGGTATAATTTGTTCAATTTTAAAGGTTTATTGAGAGGAGATTTCCTATGAAAATATCAGACATTATAAAAGAAAAAGGCTTCGCGGCATCACTAGAGGTGTTTCCGCCGAAGAACGATTTAAACATAGATACTGCAATTCCGCTTTTAGATGAGCTAAGCACACTAAAGCCAGATTTCATAAGTGTAACCTGTGGTGCTGGTGGAACTATACAGTCAGACAATACAGCAAAGCTTTGCGCACATATAAAGGAAAACTATGACACAGAACCAGTTGCTCACTTTACATGTATAACATCAACAAAGCAGCAGGTTGCAGATCGTCTAGCACTTCTTAAGGAAAAGGGTATCGAAAACGTACTTGCTTTGCGTGGTGATAGACCTATCGAGGGACTATCAATTAGCCCAGAGTACACATACGCTAAAGAGCTGATCAAAGAAATTAAGGCTGAGGACTTCTGCGTAGCAGCTGCCTGTTATCCAGAATCACATATAGACTGCGGTGACCTAGATGCAGAAATCGAGCATACAAAGCAGAAGGTTGAGGCAGGTGCGAGCTTTTTGATAAGCCAGCTGAGCTTCTCTTCAGATATCTTCCTTAACTATCTATCAAAGCTAAGAAATGCAGGAGTAGATGCACCATTCCTTGCAGGAATAATGCCTATTCTAAGCAAAGCGCAGGTAGAGCGTATGATCTATATGTGCGGTGTATCGCTTCCTGGAAACATAGTTCGTATACTTGCAAAGTATCAGGATAACAAAGAGGATCTAGAGAAGGCCGGCATCGAATACGCATGCAGTCAGATTGAAACTCTCAAGAAAGAGGGCGTTGACGGAATACACATTTACACAATGAACAAGCCGCATATTGCGAAGGCGCTCATGCAGGCAGCTAGACAATGATAAAAATAGATAAGATTAATATGCCCGAGGTACTTAGATACCTCGGATATAAGGGACAGGATATAGGGGGAGATCTGCAAGGCATAATAAATGAAGCGGCAGATGAATGTCTTGCAAATATTAGACCCTCATATATGTATAGACTTTTTCCTGTAACGATAGATGAAGATACGATAAACTTCACGGGATCATCTTTGAGCCTTAAGAGTAAGAACCTAGCGGACAATATCAGAGGTTGCACTATGTGTGCACTTCTCTGCGCAACCATAGGTTCTGCTTTTGATAATAAGCTTAGATTGCTTCAGGCGACTGCGCCAACAAAGGCAGTAGTCTTTAACAGCTGTGGGTCAACACTTGCTGAGCAGGTAGTAGATGCAGTAGAAGCAGAAATTTTGGAAACAACCGGAATGAAAAAGCATGGATATAGATTTAGTCCAGGGTATGGGGACCTTGATATTTCGGCTCAGCAAACTTTGTTCAGACTTCTTACTCCAGAAAAGTATACTGGTGTAAATCTTTCACCGTCGAACATTCTAATTCCAATAAAGTCGGTATCTGCAATTCTAGGCCTTTCAGACGAGGGCAAGGTAGCAAAACCACAAAAGTGCGGGATCTGTAGCTTGAGACAGTCCTGTGAATTTAGGAAAAGAGGAACAATCTGTGGAAATTCTTAAGCATATTCAAAATGAACATTTAATATTTGATGGTGCTATGGGCACAATGCTGCAGAAAAGTGGCTTAGAGATAGGTGGAATACCAGATCTACTGTCTTTGACAAACCCAAAGCTCATTCAAAGCATACATAGAGAGTACGTAGAGGCAGGATGTGACTGTATAACAACAAATACCTTCGGTGCTAACAGACTGAAGATAAAGGATACAGATATAGCGACTCTAGTGACTGCTGCTGTAGAAAATGCAAAGGCAGCAAATCCAAAGTATGTAGCGTTAGACATAGGCCCTATAGGTCAGCTAATGGCACCTTTAGGGACTCTTTCCTTTGAGGAAGCTTATGATATATTCAAAGAGCAGCTAGTTGCAGGAGAAAAGGCAGGTGCTGATCTTGTCATCTTTGAGACCTTCTCAGATCTCATGGAGCTTAAGGTTGGTATTCTCGCTGCAAAGGAAAATACAAATCTTCCAGTATTTGCGACTATGACATATCAGGATAACGGTAGAACCTTTGTCGGAGTTGATCCAGTCTCTGCAACTATAAGTCTTCAGGGACTTGGTGTAGATGCACTTGGTGTAAACTGCTCTCTTGGTCCAGACGAACTGATTTCGATTGTAGGAACAATACTTGAGTACGCTACAGTTCCTGTTATGGTACAAGCAAATGCCGGGCTTCCAGATATGCAGGGTAACTACGGCTATAGCAGTGACTCCTATGCTGAGAAGATTGAGCAGATGGCAAAAATGGGTGTACGCATTCTTGGAGGATGCTGTGGAACAACTCCTGAATTCATCCAAAAATCAAAGGAGAAAATCAAAGAACTCAAGCCTATTACAACTTCACCAAAGCGTGTTACCGCAGTTTGTTCAGCAAGCAGCACTGTGATTTTAGACGGTGGAGTGTATTTGATCGGTGAACGTATAAATCCAACAGGAAAGCCTAAGCTGAAAGAAGCGCTCAAGAAAGAGGACTACGACTATATCCTGAATGAGGCCATAACTCAGACTGACCTAGGTGCGGACATTTTGGATGTCAATGTAGGCCTTCCAGAGATTGATGAACCAAAGCTTTTAAAGAAGGCTGTTATGGAGCTTCAGTCAGGTATTTCTCAGCCACTGCAGATAGATAGCACGGATGCAAAGGCTGTCGAAGAGGCTGTTAGAGTTTATAAGGGTAAGCCTTTGATTAACTCAGTCAACGGTGAAGAGGAGTCCATGAAAGCGATATTTCCTATCGCAAAGAAGTACGGTGCATGTGTTTTAGGCCTATGCCTTGACAAAAATGGAATTCCAGAAACTGCAGAGGGACGCTTTGAAATTGCGCAGAGAATTTTGGATACAGCTTTGAGCTATGGAATACCAAAAGAGGATATTTTGATAGACTGCCTAGTTCTAACTGCAAGTGCTCAGCAGGAGCAGGTTGTGACTACGCTAGAAGCTATCAAGCTTGTAAAGAGCAGACTAGGTCTAAAGTGCGTGCTTGGCGTAAGCAATGTATCATTTGGGCTTCCTAACCGTCCGCTTTTGAACTCGGTATTTCTTGCAGCAGCATTTGGTGTGGGACTTGATGCTCCTATCATCAACCCATGCTCAAAGGAAATTATGGACACTGTGAACGCTTTTAAGGTTCTAAACAATCAGGACAAGGGTGGAAGCGATTTCATTGCTAAATATGGCGGAAATACGCCAGAGCCACAGAGCTTCCCGTCAAGTGGTGGCAGTATCGACCTTAAGGATGTAATCATCAAAGGTCTTAAGGAACAAGCAGCTCCCTTAGTTGAAGAGATGCTAAAGACCAAGGATGCTATGGAGATTATAAACAATTACTTCATTCCAGCCTTGGATGAGGTCGGAAGAGGCTATGAGACTGGTAAGCTTTTTCTCCCACAGCTCATGCTCAGTGCAGAGACCGTCCAAAATGGCTTTGCAGTCATAAGCAAGGCAAACACAGAAGCTGAGGTTAAGAGAGAAAAGGTTGTTGTTGCAACTGTAGAAGGTGATGTGCACGACATAGGCAAAAATATAGTAAAGATGCTTCTTTCAAATTATGGCTATGAAGTAATTGATCTTGGTAGAGATGTCCCTGTTGACGATGTTGTGGAAGCAGTCAAAAAATACCAGCCTAGTATTGTTGGACTTAGCGCATTAATGACAACAACAGTAAAGAATATGCAGCGTACCATAGATGCACTTAAGGCAAACAATCTAAATTGCAAAACCATGGTAGGTGGTGCTGTGCTTAATGAGGATTATGCCCAGATGGTAGGTGCTGACTACTACGCAAAGGATGCAAACACATCTGTCAAAGTAGCAGAGAAAGTATCAGAAGAAGAATAAAGAAATTAAGACCTATTAGAGCTATGCATGTGGCAGACTTTGGTAGGTCTTTTTTATTATATTATATT
>ENA-OWNK01000167-OWNK01000167.1-metagenome-genome-assembly--contig:-NODE-167-length-31208-cov-5.669727_pt1 | contig 31208 bp, 27 predicted proteins | sample MGYA00245343_ERZ651121 | MGnify/ENA primary metagenome ERZ651121 (study PRJEB26857, sample SAMEA4031775) | metagenome | biome: human; feature: oral; material: saliva | place: Philippines | collected 2014... | reverse complement strand
TCCAGATCCAGAGAAACCAACTCCAGATCCAGAGAAACCAACTCCAGATCCAGAAAAACCTACACCAGACCAACCAGCTGTAGAATTACCTCTATACGAAACAGATGGTGTGAAGGTAACGATTGATAAGGAAAAAGGTATTGCGAGATTTGAAGACGAAAACGGAGATACTCCAGTAGTCGTTGAAGTACCAACTAAACTTCTTGATAAGAACATTAAGAAGCTTAAAGTTGAAAAAGTGGACGAAACAATTAAAGGTCTTGAAGGAAAAGAATATCAAGGTTATGAAATTACTTTCGTTGACAAAGATGATAAACCAGTTCGTGTTGAAGGGGAAGCGAAAGTAACATTCCCAGTTGATAAAGAAGTAGATGGAGCATTCTTTGTAACAAGTGATACAAAAGAAGTGAAAGAAACAGTTGAATTCTCTTACGGAGAAAACAAAGTCGTTACACTTAACGTTAAACACTTCAGTTTATACGCAGTTACATTCAAAGTTGCCGCTAGTGAAACTCCAGCAACTCCAACTACTCCAGCAACACCAGAAACACCTACTACACAAGTTTCACAAGCAACACCAGCTGCATCAAGTGAAAAACCAGGAGAAAATAAACCAGCTCCAGTTTCACAAGCAGCAGGAGAAGCAAAAGAAACATTACCAAATACAGGGGTAGCAGATGCAACTCCAGGAATCCTTGGAGGTATTCTTGCAGGTCTTGGTGGATTAGGCCTAGCCGTTCCTAAAAAAGGTAAAAGAGACTAGGAACAAACGAAAATATCGAATGCATTGGACACTCCTAACCGGTCCAAACCATTTGTAAAAGTAGTCTGCCCTTAAACCGGTTCACAATGTGAGCCGGTTTTCTTTTTTTGTAGATGGAAAATCTTGCAAAATCGTTTTAAATAGCGTAAAATTTATCTATTCGATGAAGAGAACAAATTGTATAAATATACTTTGTAGAGAGCCGATTATTGGTGGAAGATTGGCAGTCCCTGTTTATAGCAAGAATCATCTCTTAGAAACTTTTCTGAAATACACGTTAGAGTAAGAAAGGTCGCTTAAATGGCGTTAACAATTTACCTAGGCAAACGAGTTTCGTTTGTAAATTTGGGTGGTACCGCGGAAGTTATTTCGCCCCTGCAACTGGCAGGGGCTTTTTTTATGCTCAGTGGTAAAAAGATGAAAATAGCAGTCAAATAAAGGAGGAAATTCAATGAAGATGAAGGAAACATTGCAAATTGGGAAAACAGAATTCCCAATGCGTGGGAACTTGCCAACAAAAGAAGTGGATTATCAAAAAGAATGGGAAGAAGCAGACGTTTACGGACAACGTCAAGCAAAGAATGAAGGGAAACCATCATTCGTACTTCATGATGGACCACCATATGCCAATGGTGCGGTTCATATGGGACATGCCTTAAACAAGATTTCTAAGGACTTTATCGTTCGTAGTAAATCAATGAGTGGATTCCGTGCGCCATTCGTACCAGGATGGGATACACACGGGCTTCCAATCGAACAAGCTTTGGCAAACGCTGAAGGGGTTGACCGTAAGAAATTATCAATCGCTGAATTCCGTAAATTATGTGCGGAGTACGCATTACGTCAAGTGGACAACCAACGTGCTGAATTCAAGCGTTTAGGGGTTACAGGAACATGGGATAAACCATACTTAACACTTCAACCTGAATTTGAAGCAGAACAAATTCGTGTATTTGGTAAAATGGCTGAAAATGGCTATATTTACAAAGGATTAAAACCAATTTACTGGTCTCCATCAAGTGAATCTTCACTTGCCGAAGCAGAAATCGAATATAAAGACGTAGAAAGCCCATCAATCTATGTGGCGTTCAAAGTGAAAGACGGAAAAGGTGTTGTATCAGAAGATGCATCATTCGTTATTTGGACAACAACTCCTTGGACACTTCCTGCAAACTTAGGGATCTTCGTGCATCCTGACTATGAATATGCAGAAGTGAAAACAGACAAAGGGACTTTTGTAGTAGCAAAAGAACTCGTGAACTCACTTGCTGAAACTTTAGGGTGGGAATCTGTTGAAGTATTAAAAGAATTCCGTGGAACTGAATTGGAATATGCGACAGCATGGCATCCATTCTACGAACGTGAATCACTTGTAATGCTTGGAGACTACGTAACGCTTGATGCCGGTACTGGTTTAGTTCACTCAGCTCCTGGACACGGGGAAGACGACTATTACTACTCACGTAAATACAACTTAGATGTATTATCACCAGTGGACAATCAAGGACACTATACGGCAGAAGCTCCTGGTTTTGAAGGAATGTTCTATGCTAAAGCAAACAAAGTCATCACAGACCTATTAGCTGAAAATGGTTCATTATTAAACTTAAGCTATTTCGTGCATAGTTATCCACATGACTGGAGAACGAAGAAACCAGTAATCTTCCGTGCAACTCCACAATGGTTTGCGTCAATTGATGCTTTCCGTCAAGATATCTTAGATGTGATTGAAAATGATGTGAAATGGTACCATCCATCAGGGCAAGTACGTATTTACAACATGGTTCGTGACCGTGGTGACTGGGTCATCTCTCGTCAACGTGTATGGGGTGTTCCACTTCCTGTATTCTACGGTGAAAACGGAGAACCAATTATCACTCCAGAAACAATTGAACATGTTGCGAAATTGGTGGAAGAATTCGGTTCTGACGTATGGTTCGAGCGTGAAGCAAAAGACCTATTACCAGAAGGATTCACACATCCAAGCAGTCCAAACGGCACATTTACAAAAGAAATGGATATCATGGACGTATGGTTCGACTCAGGTAGCTCACATGCTGGTGTATTAAGTATTCGTCCAGAGTTAGAATTCCCAGCTGATTTATACTTAGAAGGATCAGACCAATACCGTGGATGGTTCAACTCAAGTTTAACAACAAGTGTAGCGGTTCATAAACAAGCGCCTTATAAAGCAGTTCTTTCTCAAGGGTTCGTAATGGACGGAGAAGGTAAGAAGATGAGTAAATCTCTAGGAAACGTCATCTCACCTGCAAAAGAAATGCAAACAAAAGGGGCAGACATTATCCGTCTATGGGTATCTTCTGTGGACTACGAATCAGACGTACGTATCAGTACTGAAATCTTAAACCAAGTATCTGAAGCATACCGTAAGATTCGTAACACAATGCGCTTTATGTTAGCGAACACTACGGACTTCGAACCATCTAAACATGCCGTAGCGTTTAAAGACCTACGTACTGTTGACCAATATATGATGATTCGTTTCAATGATGTTGTGAAGACAATTGAAGAAGCGTATGAAAAATATGAATTCTCAACAATCTATCAAACAGTGATGAACTTCTGTACCGTTGATTTATCACAATTCTATTTAGACTTTGCTAAAGACGTTGTGTATATCGAATACGAAGATAACTACGAACGTCGTGCAATGCAAACAGTGATTTACGATATCTTAGTGAAATTAACGAAATTACTAAGCCCAATCTTAGTTCATACGAGTGAAGAAGTTTGGAAATACTTGAAGGAAGAAGAAGCTTATGTTCAATTAGCTGAATTCCCAACAGTAGAAAACTACGAAAATGCAGAAGAAGTAGTAGCACAATGGGCTGAATTCTTCAAAGTTCGTAACACTGCTTTGAAAGCTTTAGAAGAAGCTCGTAACGAGAAATTAATCGGTAAGAACTTCGAAGCGAAAGTAACGCTATATCCATCGAATGAAGTGCGCACTTTATTAGAAGGCTTAAACACAAATGTAGCTCAATTATTCATCGTTAGTGAATTAGAAGTAGCTCCAGAAGGCGTTGAAGCTCCTGCGAATGCAGTTGAAGGCGAAGGCGTGAAAGTTGTTGTTGAACATGCTAAAGGTGAAACATGTGAACGTTGCCGTGCTGTGAAGATTGAAGTAGGAACATTAGAAGATGCTCCAACTTTATGTAATCGTTGTGCAGCAATTGTGCGTGAATACTTCCCAGAAGCCCTTGTTCCTGAAGCAGAATAATAAAAATTTAACTGAGTCGAAGCAATTCGGCTCAGTTTTTTTCAAATTGTGTTCAAAATAACCATGTTGAAGGGGTGAATTAGAATAATTCTAGTTCGCCCCTTCTTTTGGCGTTATATCAACGTTTTGCCTCTAAAAAGAGAGGGGATTTATAAACAAAAGGAAACTTTCATCTCCATACTTTCTTTATATTTCAATCAAAATCATACTTATTTAGCAATTTTACTATAGATTTAGAAGATTAATTTCATAAGTCTGTCAGGAAATGTTCTTACCCAGTTTAGATAATGTCTAATGTAAGAAAAGGGATTTCAGATTTTCCTTTCTTAAAATAAAGAAGAAATAGGAGAACAAGTATGCAAAAAGTACGTAATAAACAAAAAGGTATGATTGCAGGAGCAAGAGTATTAGGAGCAAGCCTAATCTTGAGCACAAGTCTGTTAGCGCCGTTCGCAACAGTTTATGCAGAAACAGGTGAAGGAAGAGTTCCTAATGTAGTACTGCCAAATGGAGTTCCAAAAAACTATGATTTAACATGGTTTGATGAGTTTGACGGGGCCAAACTCGACAGAACTAAATGGGATTATTCTCTTTCAAGTTTCGACCCTAAAAATAGAACACAGATGCATTTTACAGATGATCCAGCAAATGTTTCTTTAAAAGATGGAATCCTTCATTTAACGGCACTCTATACGCCGAAGCAATGGAAGTGGAATGACCAAACAAAAAAACATGAATGGGTAGACCGTGAGAATACTTATAAAGATAAGGATGGCAATCCAGTTACTTACAAAGCACCATTTACATCAGGTGCCATTCAAACGCGTGACCGTCATGGGAAAGTTCTTACTGAATTCAAAGGTGATTTTTATGCCGAATCACGTATCAAGTTACCATTTAGCGAATCTTCATGGGCTTCCTTCTGGATGACTGGAACAAAAGGCGGGGGCTCTCCTAAGAGTGGAGAAATTGACGTCTTCGAGTCTAAAGGCTATGATCCAACATTCATTCAAGCAAATATCCATACGGCACCGACACCTGAGCCGGGCAAGGAAAAGTATAGTGATCAATATCAAAAGAAACTCCCTAATAATGGAGATACGCAAACAGATTTCCACACATACGGTGTCCTAAAAGAAGGCGATAAAATTACTTTCTTCTATGATGGACAAGCACTTTATACAAAAAAATATAGCGAGATAAAGAATAAGGAAGCATTTGTCAACCCAGAAAATGGATTTATTTTACGATTAACGCATATCGTAGGTGGCTCATTCGTGAAAGATTGGGATGGTGGTACTCGTAACTATACGGATGCGATTCCTTACAAAGATAGCTATAAGGATGGAAGTCGTTCAGACATGCAAATCGACTATGTTCGTGTATGGCAGCCAAATGCTAAACCTGTAACAACAGAAGCGCCGACTACGACGGAAGCGCCAACGACAACAGAAGCGCCAACGACAACAACTGTCGCTCCGACGACTACAACAACGACGACAGAGGCGCCAACAACTACAGAGGCACCAACAACAACGGAAGCACCAACAACAGTAACAACGACAACAGAAGCTCCTACGACAACTGCTGTTACAACTGTTGCGCCAACAACCGTAGAAACAACGACAGAAGCACCAGAACTTCCAAATACAGGAACAAAAACTGTAGGAGTTTGGGCTGCAGTAGTTGCACTACTTACAGGATCAATGTTAGTAGTTGTGAATAAGAAAAATTCACAAGCATAATCAATAATGCTTGCCAAAAATGCTCTACAGGAGTATATTAAAAACAGTTAAATATGTGAAAAGTACAAAGGGGTGCCATTTTTGGCTGAGATGTAGTTACAAACCCTCGAACCTGTTACGTTAGTACGTGCGTAGGAATTGTATTTGATTTCGAAGTTTTAGACGGAGTCTCTTTGTGTTTTTCAACAAACAAAGGAGGCTCTTTTTTTATGAAGAGAAATGTTTTAGTATGGGTAGAAGTAGCGATTATCGCGGCACTCGCAATGGTACTATCATTTGTACCAAAACTAGTAGGGTGGTATTCACCGTCGTGGGGAGCAATTGTTCTTGTTATTTTTTCACTACGTCGCGGCTTGACACCAGGTTTAGCAGCAGGGTTGCTATGGGGATTACTCCACTTTGCGTTAGGTAAAGTATATTTCTTGTCTGTTGAACAAGTACTCATTGAATATGTCATTGCATTTGCAGTGATGGGATTTGCAGGACTTCTCTATAGTCCGTTCCAAAAAGCATTAAAAGCTGAGAAATATACAAGTGCGATTACGTTAGCATGTATTGCAGCTTTTGTAGGAGTAGGGGTTCGCTACTTCTTCCACTATATTGCCGGGGTAATTTTCTGGAGTAAAGATGCACCAGAAGGAATGGGCCCATGGTTATATTCACTTACTGTAAACGGGCCAGCGGCACTCGGAACTTTCATTGTGGTAGTGATTGCGTGTGTGGCGTTGATTCGTCAAAAAAAATTATGGATAGCTCACTAGGGAAATTGTGCTTTCCGAGTCCTGGTTTAACCTGAAACCAGGGCTCTTTTTGTTTGGAAAAGAAAGAGAAAAAGAGTAAGACACTTCGTGCCTTCAAATGACTCTATAGTAGTCATTAGTGCTGTACCGACCTGAGCCTAGGTCTCAGGTCTATCGAGCTTCAAACTGACACTAGGAATGAATTCCAAGTGTCAGTAATTCACATCGATTACAATCGCTACAATGACTACTATAGAATTTGAAGGCACTCGTTTTTCTTACTCTTTTTCAGTAAATGGACCTGGTTTCGGTTAAACCTTTTAATATGATGATGTAGAGAGAAGAGGTGTCTGCTTTTCACGGGTTTCTGGTGAAGCCACTCGCTTTTCTTGCTCTTTTTCAGTAAAGAGATGTGGTTTTAGTTTATCCAAATTCCTTAAGAGCTAGGACGGGGAAAAAGAGGATGCTGGGAGGGAGAGAGAGTTTGACAGGAGGTCATTTCAATAGTAAAGTAAACGGTGAAAGAGGTGTTGGTATGGATACAGAATGCGAAAAAATGAATGTGTCTCATGAGATTTGGATGATGATTATGAAAATCTACAATGAGAACTTGAAAACTTTTTCGGTGTCATTAAAAGAAGTGGGTTTGAATCCAACTCATTTTGAAGTGTTACATCTGATTTTCCGAAATCAAACGATGGATCAAAAGACGATTGCGCAAACGTTGAATTTGACGCAGGGGAATATTACGCACTGCATTCGTCATTTAGAAAAGATGGAATTGATCGCGATTGAAAAAGACTGGAAGACAAAGCATATTTCATTAACAGAAAAAGGGAAGAAATTGCTCGATGATTTAATTCCGGCGCAACATCAAATGATGGAACATACATTACGTGGATTGGACTGCAACCAAAAGCAACAATTGCGTGAGCTGCTCGTCTCATTTGCAAACACATGTAAGGACTCGGTTTAAGTAAATTTTAAGTACGAAACGTATACTGAAGAAAAAAGAAGAGGTTTGACGATGAGAATTTTAGTAGCAGAAGATGAAATTGATTTAGCCGAAGCGCTGAAAATGATGTTAGAAATGCAAAAATATAGCGTGGAACTCGTTCATGACGGGGAAGACGCCCTGTTCTATGCTGAATCAACACCGTATGATTTAATTTTACTGGATGTCATGATGCCGAAAAAATCAGGAATCGAAGTGGTGCGTGAATTGCGCGCAGGTGGAAATACAACGCCGGTTCTGATGTTAACGGCAAAAAGCCAATTAGAAGATAAGGTCACAGGATTGGAAGAAGGGGCTGACGATTATTTAACGAAACCGTTCGAAGCACCTGAATTATTAGCGCGTGTGAAATCATTACTTCGCCGTCCAAATGTGTTCGTATCGTCCGTGATGACGGTTGGAAATGTTGAATTAAATCGCGATAAGTTCACGATGCAATCCGCTAGTGGGCAAGTGTTATTGAATAATAAAGAGTTCCAACTGATGGAATACTTTATGATGAATAGCAATCAAGTATTGTCTACCGAGTTAATTATGGAAAAAGTATGGGGCCTCGACTCAGACGCTGAAATCAATGTCGTGTGGGTGAATATCTCCTCTCTTCGTAAGAAATTAACCAGTATTGAGGCAAACGTGACGATTAAATCGGCACGTGGTCTTGGCTATCAATTGATGGTGGAAGCCTAACATAAGAATTATCTGATTCAATAAAAACGTTGAAATGAGGGAGTGCATGTTTAAACAACTTCAAAAAAGTTTTGTCAAAAGTGCGATGATATCGTTTACGGCAGTACTATTAATAGTGCTCGTTGCCGTAAACATAGTGAACTATAAACAATCGGTGGAGCAAGTTGACCGTGTATCCACGATGTTGATTGATAATAATGGCGAGTTTCCCGATGCGCCTGATATGAAAGAACCGAGGGACCATCCAGTTCATGGAATGCCAAAAGGTGAGAGGTTCGGGAAAGATGACCAATTGTCAACTCGTTATGCAGTTGTAAGAATCTCAAATGATACCGTTCAATCGGTGGATCAATCCCGGTTAGTGTCGGTTGACGAAGCTACGTTGAAAGAAATCGCTCTTCGAGTTGCAAAAGAAAATGCGATTTATGGGTGGGACGGAAGTTTAAGATATCAAGTCTCCAAAACGGATACAGAAACAATGGTTGTATTGGTGGATGCCAATCGTGAAGTGCAGCAGAATACAAGATTATTGATGGTCACTTTAATCGTATTTATTTTATGCTTAGCGGTCGTGTATATCCTTGTTCGTTTACTATCGAAAAAAGCGATTCGTCCGTTTGTGGAAAACGTGGAGCGTCAGCAACAATTCGTGGCGAATGCGAGTCATGAGATTAAGACACCTTTAGCCGTTCTTTCAGCGAATACGGATTTACTAGCCATGATGGGGACAGATGCCAAGTTTGTCGACAGCAATAAACGTCAAATTAAACGTCTGAACTCTCTCGTAGAACAGATGTTACTTCTTTCAAGATACGATGAAGGAGAAGCGGCTGCGACAAAAGAAGAAGTGGATTTAGTGGCTGTTACGAAAGGGATCGTTGAAGAGATTTTACCAGTCTTAAACGAAAAAGGACTTCAGGTTGAATTTACTGGTGAGGCACAAACGATTGTCACAACGAATAAGAGTGCGATGACGGAGTTGATCCGTATTTTACTCGATAACGCGATGAAGTATACCGTAGGCACACCTGTCATCACAGTCGAGGCAAAAAGAAATGAATTAGCCATCCAAAATGAAACCGAACCGATGACGAAAGAGCAAGTCCGTCAGTTATTCGATCGCTTCTACCGAGTAGATAGTTCGAGAAATCGTACGACAGGCGGTAGCGGACTCGGACTTTCAATCGCGCAGAAGATTGCCGAAACCAATCAGTTGTGCTTGAGCGCTGAGCTTATCAGTAGTAGTCAGATTCGTTTTGTCATTGAGGGTAAAGAAAATGGATGAACGAGTTGCATATGAAGTGTTAGGGGTGGTTGGTGAAATTCCGAGAGGAAAAGTTGCTACCTATGGACAAATTGCTAGTCTCGTAGGTCGTCCGAAAAATGCAAGGTTAGTTGGAAGAATTTTAAGTCAGGTAGATTTATATGGCCACTATCCTTGTCACAGGGTTGTGAATGCAAAAGGAAGACTTGTGCCGGGGTGGCTTGACCAAAAAGCATTGTTAGAATCAGAAGGAATCCTTTTTGAAAGTCCAACAAATGTTTTGCTGAAAAAATATCAATGGAATCCTGAAGAGGATTAGCCCAATCTGTAGAAAAGATTGGGCTTTTATTTTTATAGTGATTCAAGATAGATAGAAAAACCAAAGATATTGGAACATCATTCCAACGTCTTTTTTCGTACGAAATTATCATATATGGTAATTATCATATATGATAATTTTCAGTTTTAAAAAACTTTTCCGAAAAACTTTTTTTGTTTTAAGTTCATTTTAAGTAAGCTCGTTATGATGAAACCATCAACAAATAGTTGATAGGAAGCGAGGGGGACCAAAATGAAAAGAAGCAAAATGATTGTTCTATTATCCACGATTACTATTGCAACAACTTTAGTTGCATGCCAAAACACACAAGCACAAACACAAGAGGCTGCGACTTCTCAAGTCCAAGCACAACAGAGTCCCCCAGCTAAACCTGGAGGAGAAGGGTTTGGCGGGAGCGACCAAGTGACACAAGGTGAGGCAGCAACAAATTTAACAACAGATGCAACCGTAACAGGAGAAACTTATGAATCTACCGGAGATGATGAAAATGCACTCCGTGTAACAGGAGCAACTGTCACATTAGACGGCGTAACGATTAACAAAACAGCCGGAGCGACATCGAATACGGAAAATGGAGACTTCTACGGAATGAACGCAGGATTTTTAGCAACCGATGGGGCGACGGTCACAATTACAAATTCAACCGTCAATACAATGGCACAAAACGGGAACGGGGTGTTCAGTTACGGCTCAGGAACGACCGTTAATGTATCAGACACAACCATTACAACTACAAAAGATAACTCAGGGGGTATCCAAACGACAGGTGGCGCTGCGATGAACGCGACAAACTTGACGGTGAACACCGCAGGAAATTCATCAGCAGCGATTCGTACAGACCGTAGTGGTGGTACAGTAGTCGTAGACAAAGGAACGTACACTTCTACAGGATACAACTCACCAGCTGTGTACTCTACAGCGAATATCACTGTTAAAAATGCGACGTTGAACGCTGAAAACTCAGAAGCACTTGTCATCGAGGGCCAAAACTCTATCACGTTAGAAAACACCAACGTAACGGGGAATATGAGTTCAACGGAAGGTAGCTCTTCAGACAACAACGTGCATAACGTGATGATTTACCAATCAATGTCTGGAGATGCGGAAAGTGGAACCTCTACTTTCAAAATGAAAGGTGGCACTTTAACAGGACGTAACGGAGACCAAATCTACGTAACGAATACACATAGTGTTATCACATTAGAAGATGTAACAATCACAAATCAAGATGCATCTGGCAGATTATTAGCCATCTTAGGAAATGATGCAACACGTGGCTGGGGTACAGCCGGAGCCAATGGTGGTCAAGTTGATTTAACAACGACGAACCAAACATTAACTGGAGCGATTGAGGTGGATACCGTATCTACATTGAACTTCACAATGGGTAAAGGAACAAACTTTACAGGTACCATCAATATCGTAGAAAATGCCGAAGGAGGGACTGCCGTGGACAATAACGCAGTAATCACAGTAGAAGAGGGGGCGACATGGACGTTGACAGGGAATGTCACAATCACATCATTAGAAAACAAAGGTACAATCAACTTTAACGGATATACAATCACGTTAGCAGATGGTACGGTCTTAAAATAAAACTTAACTTAAAGGAGCTAGGCTACGGTCTAGCTTCTTTTTGTGCTCATGCTTTGAAACGTTGTTGAGAAGGGGATTTATAGATTTCTATAAGTGGATGAAAGCGGAATATTGTGATAAAATTAGAAAATAATCAACTAAAAAAGAGGTGCACTTATGGATCAAAATGAAAACAAAAACCTTGAATCCGTTGCTGAAAAAGCTACAAAAGTGAAAGACGAAGTAGTAGAAGCAGCGAAAGAAACAGCTGAAGAAGTGAAAGAAGTTGCTGAGACAGTCGCAGAAGATGTAAAAGAAAATGCGCCTGAAGCAGATGGCGACTTCAAAGAAGTTGTTGAAGACGTAAAAGAAAAAGCTGAAGAGGTTGCTGAAAAAGCAAAAGAAGTTGCTGGTGTTGCAAAAGAAAAAATCGGAGAAGCAGCAAGCAAAGTGTTCACAGAAGAAAATAAAGCAAAATTAAATGAAGCAACAGAAAAAGCTGTTGATAAAGTTGAAAGCTATAATAAAAATAATTTATTCGAAAAAATCTTCTTCGGTGTATCAATTGCTCTTGCAATCTTCACACTGTTAGTGTTGTTAAATGGACTAAGTTTTGCGTTTGGCTCAAATGGTGGGGTTAATACTACAAATTTACAAGCAGCATATATGGAGCTTTCTAATAAAGTGAAGAACTTAAGCTTATACTTTGGTTTATCATTCTTCTTTGCATTAGTAGGTGCCGTATTTACTGGATACTTCTTTTTCCAAGCTCATAAAGCAAGTAAAAACTTATGGACTAACGTGAATGTGGCTTCATTAGCGATGGTAGTTTCTGTCTTCTTAGGAAACATCTTAGGTGGCGGATTCTTAGATTCTCTTGGAAAATTATCTGATTTCTTTAGCGGAAAAGCAAATTCAGCAGTAAATGCATTTATTTCTGAAGCATTTACAAACCCATTAGCAGCAAGCCGCGATGCACAATCATTCGTAGATGGATTACAAACAGGATCAAAAATTGCAATCTTCTTCTACTTAGTAGCATTTGCAGCATCAGCAGCAACTGTGTACTTCTACTACCAAAAATTATTCCAAAAGAAAGCTCAATAAGCGAGAAAATCAATGAAAAAATTCTTTCAAATTATTTTAGGGATTAGCTTCCTATTTCTACTAGTCGGTTGTAGCTCACAAGAGACTGCGACTTACACTCAAGGCTCAAAAACTGCGGAATTTTTTGTGACATATACGTATGATAAAAACAAAGATACCGTGTCAAAGCTTAAAATCGAAACGACAGAATCGGATGCCATTGATCAAGTCCGTAAGGAGAACGAAGAGCTCTTTGCAACTCTAAAAGGAATCGATGGAGTTGTGACTTCGATTACTGAAAAAGATGGCAAACTTATCTCAACTGTTGAAATTGACTTAACGAAGAATAAGTTTTCAAAACTAAAGGAAAGTGACAATGCATTCATTAGTGGCCTTATTCGAAATGGTTACTTAGCAGGAGATGGAGACGACGCATTGTTCTCTAAGAGCAAGGAAGCTCCAATCAAACAAGGATTTAAAGAACAAACGAAAAAATAAAACGAAAAGACTTGAACAGCGATTTGTTCAAGTCTTTTTTGATTAAAAATACAAATGATATTGGGGTGTTTTTGTCGCATTGACAGAATTTTTAGAGAACCCTATAATGAAATAAAAAATGGTTAGGGGAAATGTATGAAAAAAATTATTTTCAATTTTGATGGGGTTAGGTTTGATTCTTATTTTAGTAGGTTGTAGTTCGCAAGAGACAGCTACACTTACTAACAAATCAGATGGGTTCGGAAGAACTTTAATTTATACGTATGATAAAGAAAAAGATATTGTGACAAAGTTTAAAATCGAATCGACTGCATCGGCTGCAGATTCGGAGCCTCGCGAAGAGAACCAAAAGCTCTTTGACGCTGTTAAAGAGATGGATGGAGTAGTGACTTCAATGACAGAAAAAGATGGCAAACTCATTGCAACTGTTGAAATTGATTTAAAGAAAATTAAGTGGTCAACGATAAAGAAAAGTGACAATTTATTACTTTTCGGCCTTGCTAAGAGTAGCTTCTTAATAGGAGAAGACGATGATGCTTCGTTCTCTAGAAGTAAAAAAGCTGCCGAAATACTAGGTTTTACAGAACAAAAGAAATAATGGAATAAAAAATCACTAGGAGGAGTTGCATGAAAAAGTTCTTTCAAATCATTTTAGGAATTAGTTTCCTATTTCTACTAGTAGGATGTAGTTCTCAAGAAACTGCGACTTTTACTCACAAATCAAATAATGCGGAATTTATTGTGACGTATACGTATGATAAAAAGAACGATACGGTGACAAAAATTAAAATTGAAATGAATAATCCATCCGAAAACACTCAGTCTCGTAAGAGGGACGAAAAACTCTCTAGAGAGGTTAAGGAGAATGGAGTTTTGGTTTCGTTTACAGAAAAGGATGGCAAACGCATCTCGTTAATTGAAATCGACGTAACAAAATATAAGTTGTCATCACTAAATGAAAGTGACAAAATATCTTTTATAAACATTCTTAGCAGAGGTTTCTTAGCAGATGAAGGCGATCATGTATCATTCTCTAAAAGTAAAGAAAATATGCTAAAATACGGATTTAAAGAAGAAAAGAAATAATGATATGAAAGGCTTGAATAGTAATTGGTTCAAGTCTTTTTTGGTTTAAAATCATAAATGATATTGGGGTGTTTTTGTCGCGTTGACAGGATTTTTAGAGAATCCTATAATGAAATAAAAAAATGGTTAGGGGAAATGTATGAAAAAAATTATTCAACTCATTTTAAGTTTTGTTGTAGCGTTCATTCTTCTAGGTTGTAGTTCAGAAGTAACCGTTCAATACGAATCATTAAATTTCACGAAAATCACATATACTTACGACAAAAAAACAGATGTGATTACAAAGTTTAAGATTGAGAATAGTACTGAGGTGCCCGATGAAGCGGAGGCTGAGAAGATTAAAGAATTTTTCAAAAGGCTTGGAACTTTAGAGGGGATAAAGACATCTGCTAGTGAGAAATATTTAATTGTGGATACTTCTTTAGAAATAGATTTAAAGGTATTGAAGTATTCAGATATGAAAAAGAGCTTTGTTCCAGCAATTAGAAATCTAGCTGAGTATTTTCTAGATGGTGACAAGGATAATGCAACGTATGAAAAAACGAGTCACCTTATCATCACTCGTAAGTTTGTTCAAAGTAAGAAATAATGAATGACATGACTCATGGATAAATTTTTCCATGGTCTTTTTTTGTTTTAAGTTCATTTTAAGTTCGCTTCGTATACTAAAACCATCAAGAAAAGGAATCGAGGAAAACGAGATGGAAAAGAAAAGACAATGGTTATTGACGACAACATTATTTATCTCACTTGGGTTGGCAGCGTGTGGATCACAAAGCGTATTAAGCCAAGCTGATGCAAACACTCAAACAACAAAGACATCAACGAATTCAACAGCAGCAACAACAGGGACTTCTACTTATTTTGAAGCGTCTGATTTAACAGCGACTTACGATGAAAGTAAGGTTTCGAAAATTTCGCTTCAAGGAACGACGGCTACTGTCTCAGGGGACGGGGTAACCGTCAATGGAAGTACGGTAGAAATTACAAAAGCTGGAACATATATCGTCGAAGGAACAGCGACGAAGGTTCAATTGAAAGTCGTAGCAGGCAAGGAAGATGAAGTACAAATCGTCTTCAAGAATGCGACATTGAAGAATACGGAAGCTCCATTACTGGTCGACACGGCGAAAAAAGTGATTTTAACGTTAGCCGATGGAACGAAAAATGAAGTGGCCGATGAATCAACATCAACGGTGAAAGGAGCGATTTACTCCGATAGCGACTTAACGATTAACGGGAAAGGGTCGTTAACCGTAAACGGTAATGCAAGTAACGCGATTAAATCAAAAGATGGCATTCGCATCGTGGATGCAACTGTTACAACAACCGCTAAAAAACACGGTGTAGCAGCCAACGACTTCGTGAATGTAACGGGTGCGACATTGAACTTATCAGCCGATGAAGACGGTATTCACTCAGACAATGAGGATGATGTATTGCTAGGAAATGTTTACTTAACTAATACGAACATCACAGTGAACGCTGGAGACGATGGAATTAATGCTTCGAATACAATGCTCATCGACGAAGGTGCAACCATCGACGTACAAAAGAGTGTAGAAGGTCTTGAGGCTCGCTTGATTCATCAAGTCGGCGGAACGATTACCGTAAAATCTTCTGATGATGGATTGAATGCAAAAGACTGGACGTTAGAATCATCTGAGGCGCAACGCCCAGGTCAACAAACGAAGACAGTGAAAGCCGAAGCCGCAAATGCGAAAAACTTGGATCAAGCAGGTGACGTGAAGATTGTCATCGATGGCGGAACGTTAACCGTGGATGCCGAAGGAGACGGACTTGATGCTAACGGATCCATTGAAATTAATGGCGGAACAGTCGTTGTCAATGGTCCAACCAGCGGAGCTAACGCAGCTCTTGACTATGACAACAATGCAAAACTAAACGGTGGTACAGTACTTTTTGTCGATAATGGAGGAATGACAATGGGATTTGGTAGCGACTCTAGCCAAGCTTTCCTAATGGCAAGTGTTCAAGGAGCGGCTGGGGCAACTGTTGAAGTGGTCGACTCGTCTGGTAAAACAGTCGCAAGTCTAAAAGCTTCGAAATCATTCTCAACAGTATTAATTAGTAGTCCAGAGATTAAAGAGGGCGAAAAATATACGATTAAAGTCGGTTCAAACTCAACGACAGCAACAGCTTCTAAACAAGCAACTAATGTCGGCGGTAGCCCTGGTGGCGGCGGAAGACCAGGACAAGGCGGAAGACCAGGAGGTAGGTAAGCACGATAAGAATTTCTAGGAAATCGTGAAAGGGGTGAGTCCACCAAAATATGAAGACAAATTATGAAGTGACTATTAGCGTATTAACAAGTGAGGTGGAACACTATGGAATAAAGAATAGTAAAGCAATGAATAAAAAATAGTAAAGCAGTTAAATGAAGTTAAGACAGAAAGGGGTGGTTCCACCAAAATACGATGTCGATGAGAGGTTTCGATTAGCAGACGATAAATAGGAGTCGAATATGTAACAACAGCTCTCAAAAAATAACAAATACTACAGCACACCAAACCAAAAAACGGGGTATTATCTCAGCTACCGAAAGCTTAACTGAGACAACACCTCGTTTTCATGTTATCTTATGTAACATAAGAGGTAAGAGTAATTTTGACAAAGGATGAGACCAGTGTTTACAATAACCCTATAAAGGAGGCAGGCAGATGGGTGAAAAGGAATTACGACGTTCACTAGCCGTCTTTCCAATCGGAACAGTGATGAAGCTGACCGATTTATCTGCACGACAAATTCGCTATTATGAAGAACAGCGCTTGGTTATCCCAGAACGTTCTGAGACGAACCGCCGTATGTATTCTTTGAATGATGTCGATCGCTTATTAGAAATTAAAGACTATTTAGCCGATGGGTTAACCATTATGGCGATTCAGAAGATTTTTAATAAAAACAATAATTCTGTTACAGCAGAAAGCATTAAAGATGCACTGACGGATGAGGATGTCCGCAGAATTTTCTACGACGAAATTATGCATATTAGCCGTTTGTCTGGCGGAGAAAAATGGAACTTATAGGAGGAAACCAATGATTACACATGAAGAGATTAGAAGACAGGTAGAAGAGAAAGATGTTCGTTACTTACGATTAATCTTTACGGATATTCTAGGAACCATTAAAAACGTGGAAGTGCCAATTACACAATTGGATAAAGTGTTGGCCAACAAAATGATGTTTGACGGTTCTTCAATTGAAGGGTTCGTTCGTATCGAAGAAAGTGATATGTACTTATATCCAGACCTTTCAACTTGGGTGGTATTTCCATGGAGCAGCAAGCACGGGACAATCGCACGTTTAATCTGTGATGTATACAAACCAGATGGAACACCGTTTGCGGGAGACCCTCGTTCAAACTTAAAACGTGTGTTAAACGAAATGAAAGAATTAGGTTTCTCAAACTTCAACTTAGGACCAGAGCCAGAGTTCTTCTTATTCAAATTGGACGAAAAAGGCGAACCAACGCTTGAAGGAAACGACCAAGGAAGTTATTTCGACTTAGCCCCAATCGACCTTGGGGAAGAATGTCGTCGTGAAATCGTTCTTGAGTTAGAAAAAATTGGATTCGATATCGAAGCAAGTCACCACGAAGTAGCTCCAGGACAACACGAAATTGACTGGAAATACTCAGATGCGGTTGCGGCTTGTGATAACATCCAAACGTTCAAATTAGTAGTAAAAACAATTGCGCGTAAACATGGATTACATGCGACATTTATGCCAAAACCAGTATTCGGAATTGCGGGTAGCGGAATGCACTTCAACTTATCTTTATTTGATAAAGACGGAAACAATGCGTTCTTCGACGAAAATGGCGACCAACGCTTAAGCGACACTTGCCGTCACTTTATCGCTGGGGTAATGAAACATGCAAAAGCGTTAACGGCTGTATGTAACCCAACGGTAAACTCATATAAACGTTTAGTTCCAGGATACGAAGCGCCTGTATATATCGCATGGTCAGCTCGTAACCGTTCACCACTGATTCGTATTCCAGAATCTCGTGGAATTTCAACTCGTATCGAATTACGTAGCGTGGACCCAGCAGCGAATCCATACTTAGCGATGGCTGCGATTTTAACAGCTGGACTTGAAGGGGTTAAGGAAAAGTTAGAAGTTCCTGCTCCAGTGGATCGTAACATCTACTCAATGTCTTCTCGCGAACGCAAAGAAGCAGGGATTGATGATTTACCAGGAACATTACAAGAGGCTGTAGACTACTTAAAAGCAGACGAAACCGTAAAATCTGCATTAGGTAGCCATATCTTAGATAACTTCATCGAAGCAAAACGTTTCGAATGGGCTGCTTACCGTAGTCAAGTAACTCAATGGGAATTAGACCAATACTTGAAACTATTCTAAAAAACCACGAAAGAGTGCACTCACAAGGTGCGCTCTTTTTATGTGCTCTTTTATTTTTTGAGAAGACCTTTTATAAGACCGTCTTCTATTGATACGTAAAGCTTTTTCTTTGTTAAAGTTTTGACATATTTTGCTGAAAATGTAATACTGGTAAGGAAATGAAAAAGGAAAGAGAGTGCTCACATGTATATCAAAGAGATGTCGAATGCGTTGGAAGAGTATCATGCTTTTATGGAAACACAAGCCAACAGAACGGTTTTCCAAACGCCTGAATGGGGCGAAGTGAAGGCGGATGGTTCTTGGACAAAAGATGTCCTTCTTGTCATGTCCGATAATCATGAACCTGTTGCGGCTGCGATGATTCTTTACCGTAAATTACCTGCTGTGAATCAATATTTAGCGTATGCACCGCGCGGAATCGTAACGGATTATACAAATGCAGAACAATTAAAATCTGTGTTTGCGACTTTAAAAGTGTATTTGAAATCTAAAAATGCATTTGGATTAAAGATTGACCCAGAATTACAATGGCGTGAATGGACAAACAAGTTCGAAATGGTTGAAGGTGGATTCAATAACGAAGAATACCGCAAAAACATTTTAGCGGCTGGTTTTGTAGAACGACCAATGGACTTAGGGTTTGATGGGATTCAACCACGCTTAACAATGATTTTACCGTTGAAAGACGAAGGAAAAGGCATCGTCGAAACGTTCAATAAGAAAGAACGTTATAAAGTGAATGTGGCGAAGAAACAAGGAGTTGTTTGCTACAAGGGAACACTTGAAGATATGCCAATCTATGATGAGTTAAATAAGATTACAGCTGAGCGTGATCAATACGTGGCACGTAGTATCGAGTATTTAACAACAATGTATCAACACCTTCACCCTAAAGGAATGGTGGATTTATACTTTGCGAAAGTGGACTACAATGTGCAATTAGCATTTGCGACAAACCGCTTAGAAACAGCACAAAAAGAATTCGATAAGTTAACAGGACAGTTGGAAACATTAAACAATCCAAAACGGATCGAGAACGTACAAAAGCAAATCGAATCATTGAAAGTCAACATTGCTAAATACGAAAAAGAAATTGAACGTGTGAAAGGCGACTTAGAGAAGTATCCAGAAGGGAAAGTCGTCAGCGGAGCGTTCGTCGTAACGTACTTAGATAAAGCGTACTACTTATACGGGGCAAACATCACAGATGATGGTGGTTTGAATGCGAATAAGGCGCTTGTATCTTGGATTATGCAAACTCTTTACGATGAAAAAGGCATCCGTTCGTTTGACTTCTTCGGAGTTTCTGAAGACCAAGAACATCACGGCGGAATTAACGGATTCAAGCAATCATTTGATCCAGAGTTAGTGGAATATATCGGTGAATTTGATATGCCAATTTCTAAGTTCTGGTTTGAACTATTCCATACATGGGCACCAAAAGCCGTGAGTTTGAAGAATAAAATTTTAGTAAGACGTAAAAAATAGCATGAAGAGGCTGGACGAGTTTCCGGCCTTTTTTAGAAAATAGGAAAGGGGAATGGAATGCAAAAGAATAGCAATCTTAGAAAACTTGTCTTTATCGCATTATTAACAGCACAAGGGATTATCCTTGGATTACTGGAACAAGCCATTCCATTTCCTTTTACCTTTGCTCCAGGTGCAAAGCTGGGGTTAGCTAATATCGTAACGTTGATTAGTTTATACACACTATCCTTTAAAGAAGTCGTTTTAGTGGTAGTGATGAAGACGCTAATGACGACCGTTCTTGGTGGAACGTTCTCAACCTTCCTTTATAGTGGGATGGGGGCGCTCGTGAGCTTTATTGGAATGTATCTTGTGAAGCAGCTTGGAGAGGAACGCGTGAGCATGATTGGTGTTAGTGCCACAGGTGGAATTTTGCACAATGTCGGTCAATTAATGGTCGCAAGCTGGATGGCAAAATCGTGGACCGTGCTCTTATATTTACCTGCGATGTCAATCGTCGGAATCTTTGCAGGGGTAGCCATTGGGATTGCGGCAAACTATGCGTTAACACATGTAAAACTACTCAAAAAATATTCAGACAAAAAAGTTGGGAAAAGTTCGTGAAACAACAGACAATCGATGGACAAAAAGTGCAGAATAGAATATACTACTAAAGTGAGAAAAATCAAGGAGGATTTGCAATGACAAAAACAAACATCGTAGTTATCGGTGCCGGATTTGCCGGAGTAGCCGCTACAAAGACGTTGTCACATAAGTTGAAAAAGAATAAAGATGTCACAATTACATTAATTGATAAACATCCTTACTTAACTTACATGACTGAATTACACGAGGTGGCTGGGGGACGTGTTGAGCCAGATGCGATTCAATATGACTTACAAAAAATCTTCGCACGTTCTAAAAATGTAAACTTAGTAACAGATACTGTTACAAGTCTTGATAAAGAAAACAAAGTGGTTCGTACAAAACATGGCGAATTCTCTTATGATTATTTAGTACTTGGTATGGGTGGAGAAGCCAATGACTTCGGCGTTCCAGGTGTTAAAGAACATGGATTTACATTATGGTCAATGGAAGACGCAGTGAAAATGCGTAAACATATTCTTAGCTGTGTAGAAAAAGCGGCGAAAGAACATGACCCTCAAAAACGTAAAGCGTTATTAACGTTTGCGGTTTGTGGTGCTGGATTTACTGGGGTTGAATTAGTCGGTGAATTAATGGACTGGATTCCAGTGTTAGCACATGAATATAATTTAGATAAAGATGACTTCGAATTATACATTATCGAAGCAGTTCCAACAATCTTAAACATGTTAGATGCTAAAGATGCAGATAAAGCGGAAGCCTTCATGGTAAAACGCGGCATCAAAGTGATTAAAGGAAACGGAATTTCTGAAGTGAAGCAAAATAGCATTCGTTTAGCTGACGGCACAGTCATTCCAACTTACTCACTATTCTGGACAGCTGGGGTTAAAGCCAACACAGAAGCAGAAGTGTTTGGATTTAAAGCAGCTCGTGCAGGACGTTTAGTCGTAAACGAAAACATGGTAGTCGATGGCGAAACAGATATTTTTGCAATCGGGGACTTAGCTTACTACGAAGAACCAGATAAAGGAAATGCTCCACATCCACAAATCGTACAAGCGGCTGAACAAACTGGTAAAACAGCAGCGAAAAACATTATCGCTTCTATTAACAACTCAGAAAAAGTAGCCTATAAAGGTAAATACGATGGATTCATGGTTTCTATCGGTTCTCATTATGGTGTTGCTTTCATAATGGGCAAATGGCACTTAAGTGGTTTCTTCGCAATGTTGATGAAACATCTCGTAAACATCAAATATTTCTTAGAAATCTTCTCGCTATATTATGCAATTCAATACGTATTCCACGAGTTCTTCCATATTAAGAACCGTCGTAATATCTTCCGTGGCCACTTATCACGCTACGGTAATGTATTATGGTCTTTACCACTTCGTTTATTCTACGGTGGTATGTGGACAATCGAAGGCTTGAAGAAAATCTTCGGTTTATGGGGCGCGCATAGCTGGATTGATGGAAATCATTTAGCATTCCCATTCCCTTGGTTAACAGAAGCAACAAGTGCAGCAAGTGGTGCAGCAGAAACTGTTTCTGCAGCAAGCGGAGCAACAGAAACTGCAGCACAAACAGCAACGCAAGTCGTTTCATTCGGTTTCAACTATTCATACGGTGAACAACCAGCGATGGTATTAGAAAAAATGCCAGACTGGTTCGCATCAATTATGCAAATCATGATTCCAAACGTTGAAGTTGCTCACTTAATGCAAAAAGTGATGTCATTCGTAGAATTAGCTATCGGTTTAGCAATCATGGCTGGTTTCTTAACATGGATCGTCAACGCAGTAACAATCGGTTTAGTCGCAACATTCTGCTTATCTGGTATGTTCTACTGGGTAAATATGTGGTTTGTTCCTGCAGCGATTGCGTTAATGAACGGTTCAGGTCGTGCATTTGGTCTTGACTACTATGTGATTCCATGGTTCCAAAGAACTGCGGGTCGCTGGTGGTATGGTAAGTCTAAAGCGATTTATGGATTCGATAAACAAGGAAACCAACTCGTTAAATAAGATATGTTATAATGAAGTCGGCATTTTGTGTCGACTTCTTTTTTAGAAGGTCGGCTAGAAGGAGAGAACTATGACAATCGTACATCCAATGTGGATGGAGTATCCCGAATTACATGAAGAATTAAAACAAGTCAAAGCACGGATGCATGACGCTATCACGATTGAAAATGAAAAGATTCGTGAGGCTATTTGGGCTGTCCTTGAATCCGGTGGTAAAATGGTGCGGCCTGCTTATTTGATTTTATTTTCAATGTGGAATGAAAATCGGCCGAAGGAAGAAGTCCATGCGGTGGCTGTGGCTCTTGAACTACTTCATGTGGCAACATTACTACATGATGATGTCATTGATGAAGCTGAGATGAGAAGAGGGCAAGAGACAATCAGTGCTCGTTTTGGAAATCGTGTGGCGATTTATGCAGGAGACTACTTATTGACAGTGTGCTATCAGTTGCTTTCAAAATATAGTCAAGATATAGAAGGTATACAAATCCCAACTGACAGCATGATGCGTGTTGTTGAAGGGGAATTGTCCCAAATGGAAGAAAGCTACAAAACCGATGTGACGATTCAAGATTACTTGAAGCGAATTGATGGAAAGACGGCGCAACTCTTCATGCTCAGTTGTATGATGGGGGAACGTTTCTCTGGTATGAACGAATTGGAACGTGCAAGACATATCGGGAATTCGATTGGGATGGCCTTTCAATTGCTAGACGATATTCTCGATTATGAAGTGAGCTCTTCTGAATTTGGAAAACCTGTGTTAGAAGATGTGGCGCAAGGAATTTACACGCTGCCGCTGATTGCATCTTTACCAAAGTGCGAAAAAGAATTACTTCCACTGTTGGAAAAGAAAAATCAGTTAACAACAGCAGACCGACTAATGATTCAAAAGTTGGTCCTAAAAGCAGGTGGTGTTGAAACTGCAAAGGATTTTGCATCGAAATATACCATGAAAGCAATCCATCAAATCGAGAAGTTGCCTGAAGCGGATGCGAAGTCTATGCTTTTAAAAATCACAAGTCAGTTATTGCAACGAAAATCATAAAATAAAACAATTCACAAAGAATGGCGTTTTCTGAAAAGAAATCGCCATTTTCATTTTATTTTTTCAAGTGAAAAAGCAAACGATTCTACAGGCAGGTCCTAGACTTTTATCCGAAATATGCTATAATAGAACCTACAGAATTGATTAATTCTAAAATATATAGAAAAGGCAGGTTCTAAACATGACTATCAAAAAATCATTATCTGCAGCAGCAGTATTATTATCATCTGCATTTGTATTAGCAGCATGTGGAGGAAACAGCAAAACTGATTCAAACAAAACAACACAAGCAGCTACAACACAAACTGCAACTACACAAGCAGCAGCACAAAAATCTGATGCAGCTTTAAAAGATGGTACTTACAAATTAGTATCAGAAGCTGACAAACGTGGATGGCACGTAGAATTTACGATTACTGTTGAAGGTGGCAAAATCACTAAATCTGATTATGACAATTTAAACGCAAAAGGTGAACGTAAATCAGCTAACGCAGAATACGAAAAAGCAATGAAAGATAAAGTGGGTACTGGCCCAGCAGAATACTTCAAAGCTTACAACGAAGGTTTAGTTGCTAAACAAAACCCTTCAGACGTTGAAGTTGTTGCAGGTGCAACTAATGCGCACACTTCATTTGTTGAATATGCAAACAAATTAATCGAAGCAGCTAAAAAAGGGGATACTGCTGAAATTAAAGTAGCAGCTCCACAAGGCTAATTCATTTTAAACGAACAATTTCGACTCCTGTACTAAAGGTACGGGAGTTTTTTAGTTCCTTCTAGAAGAAGGTCAGAGGTTTCGTTTTTTCGTGAAATAAGGTACAATACTTAAGAATGATTTTTACAAAGGAGAGAACTATGAAAGCTAAATGGATGAAATGGGGACTTTTGGCAGTAATGTCTACAACGGTTTTAACCGCATGCCAAAGTCAACCGAAGAATGAAGCCGATACTGTTTCTGGCGCATCAATTAAAACTCCAAGAGAAATTATTAAATCACCTGTGAAGAAAACAGACTTCTTACTCGGAACTGCGGTAGCTTTATCGGTCTACCATCCAAATACAGAAGAAGTCATCACGAGTGCCTTAGAAATGATTAAAGACTTAGAAAAACGAATTACCGTGAATGCTTCTGGTTCTGAAGTTGATGAAGTCAACTTAGCTGCTGGAGAAAAGCCAGTGAAGGTTAGTGCGGATGTGTATGAATTAATCAAACTTGGGTTGAAATACAGCGAAGAGTTCGACGGAGCTTTCGATGTGACGGTTGGACCGTTGACGGCGTTATGGCATATCGGGTTCGATGATGCGAAGAAACCAACGCAAGAAGAAATCGATGCCGTGTTACCACTTGTAAATTATAAAGACGTTGAATTAAACGATGCGGAACAAACCGTCTTCTTAAAGAAAAAAGGAATGCAGCTGGACCTTGGAGGAATCGCCAAAGGGTATATTGCCGATAAGGTTTGGGAGTACTTTGCAAAAGAAGGAATCACAACAGCCGTGATTGACCTCGGCGGGAATATCGTTGTAATGGGCGGTTCACCTGCTAGAGACGGTGTTGCGTGGAATGTTGGGATTCAAGATCCAGACGCTTCTCGTGGGACAACACTTGGCACCATTTTAGAAAAAAATAAAACCATCGTAACTTCTGGAATTTATGAGCGTTATTTAACTGTCGACGATCAAACGTATCACCATATTTTAAATCCGAAAACAGGATATCCATATGATAATAATGTGGAAGGAGTGTCTGTGATTGTGGATAGTTCGACGAAAGGGGACGCTCTTTCAACATCGATGTTCTCTGTAGGACCAAAGGCTGGAATCGAGTATGCCAATAGTCATGACGGAGTGGATGTCATTTTCGTAACGAAAGATAAAAAAGTATATGTGTCGAATTCGATTAAAGACACGTTCAAATTAACAAATGCGAATCTTGAGTTAAAGGAGACTGTTGAATAATGACGAAAAAAGAGTTTATCGAACTAGTCGAATTGCGTACGAAAATCGCGAGTGTGTTCCCGTTTGTAATTGCATTTCTTTATTCGTTTGTTTTATTTAAACAAGTGAATGCCTTGAATATGCTATTGTTCTTTATCGGGATGATTTGTTTTGATATGGCAACAACCGTGATGAACAACTTGATGGACTATGTTAAAGCGAAAAACTCCGATTATCGTGATAATCATAATGTGATTGGAACGAGTACCATTACTGTGAAGAAAGCATGGCAAGTCTTCGGTGGGCTGTTTGCAGTTGCAGCAGTTGTTGGAATCATCCTTGTAGCGCGCACGAATATTCTTTTACTCATTGTCGGCGCGATTTGTTTCTTCATCGGTGTGTTTTATACATTTGGACCAATCCCGATTTCTCGAATGCCTCTTGGGGAAGTGTTATCTGGATTGACGATGGGATTTGGAATTTTTTGGATTACGGTATTTTTAAATGTGCCAGAAGGGGTCGTCTTTGCAGGGGTACAGTTAGACGGAAGTATTTTAACGTTGCAACTGGACATTATTTATCAATTGAAAGTGTTCCTATTATCGTTACCGCTTGTTTGTACGATTGCCAATATCATGTTAAGTAATAATATCTGTGATTTAGAAACGGATATTACCAACCACCGTTATACATTGGTTTACTATATTGGAAAGAAACAAGCTTTAGTCCTGTACCAATTCCTTTACGGGGTTGCGTTTGGCGCGATGGTACTTGCTGTGTTACTAGGTGTTGCGCCTTGGACTCTTCTTGGTGTACTAGTAGTGGGCGTACCTGTGTATAAACATATTCAACAGTTCAAAGCTCACCAAGAAAAGAAAACGACCTTTGCTTTAGCCATTAAAAACATGGTAATGATTCATTCATTGCAAGCAGTGTTGTTATTCGTTGCGGTACTTTTCTTCAACTAGTGTCTACTTGACAAAACAGGTTCATTTCCTTATGATTAAATAGATATGGATTTATAGAAAGTAGTGAGAATATGGCTCAGAAAAAAGCGGCGTTAGCTTGTAGCGTATGTGGTTCAAGAAACTACACGATTACGCTTGGACAAAACCGACGAGTAGAACGTCTAGAAATTAAAAAATTCTGCAAGTATTGTAATAAACAAACACTACATCGCGAAACAAAATAAAAGGAAGAGGAGATTCGAAATGCGTTTTTTATCAAGTGTTATTAAAGAGATGAAAAAAGTTACTTGGCCAACAGGTAAAGAAGTAAACAAATATACAATGACAGTAATTATGACAGTGATTGCTGCACTATGCTTCTTTGCAGTAGTGGACTATGGAATTCATCAACTCATTACATTCCTTTTAAAATAATAGTACTTTAAAGTGATTAGTGATATACTAAGGGCAGTTGAAAAAAACCTTCGCTTATGAAGGTTTTTTTGTATGGAAAAATGTTGTCAACACTCAAGGAGGAGTATCAATGGAAAAAGAATGGTATGTATTGCACACTTATTCAGGTTATGAAAACAAAGTTAAATCAAATCTATTATCACGTATCCAAAGTATGGGTATGGAAGAAAATATCTTTCGCGTGATTTCACCTGAAGAAGAGGAAGTGGAAGTAAAAGACGGTAAAACAAAAACAACGGTTGAAAAAACTTTCCCTGGTTATGTATTAGTTGAAATGGTCATGTCAGACCAAGCATGGTATGTCGTTCGTAACACTCCAGGCGTAACTGGTTTCGTTGGATCACACGGTGCAGGTTCAAAACCATCTCCATTATTACCAGAAGAAGTAGAAGCCATCTTAGGACGTATCGGTGAAAAAGTTCATGCTCCAGTTGATTTAAACGTATCTGTTGGAGATTACGTCATCATTACAGAAGGTGCCTTCAACGATATGAGCGGTAAAGTAGTAGAACTTGACCACGAAAAACAAAAAATTAAAGTAGCAATTGAAATGTTCGGTCGTGAAACAATTGCAGACTTAGAGTTCCACCAAGTGAAAGAAGATGACTCTTATTAACATGTATCCTACAATGTTAGAACGATTTATTCGATATGCGAAAATCAATACGCGTAGTGATTTAAAATCAACCACGATTCCTACGACAAAGAGTCAATGGGAATTTTTAGAAATGCTTCGAAGCGAGTTAGTGGAGTACGGCTTTACAAAAGTAGAACTCGATCCAGAGGATAGCTACTTAGTGGCGCTTCTTCCAAGTAACTTAGAAGAAGGAAGTGCGGTGCCTGCGATTGGGTTTATTGCTCATGTCGATACCGCAGATTTCAATGCTGAAAATATCAATCCGCAAATTCACGAGAATTATAACGGAGAAGATGTGGTATTAAACTCTGAAAAGAATTTAGTAATGACAGTCAGCGAGTTCCCAAGCTTGAAGAACTACATTGGTGAAACGTTAATTACAACTGATGGAACGACATTGCTGGGCGCCGATGATAAGGCGGGGCTTGTTTCAGTATTAGAAGCGTGCTTGTATTTAATGGCGCATCCAGAAATTCCGCATGGCGATATTTGGTTAGCGTTTGGTCCGGACGAAGAAATCGGAAAAGGTGCACACCGTTTCAAGGCGGAGCGTATGCCAGCAAAATTTGCCTATACGTTAGATAGTGGAGTCGTAGGGAAGTTAGAATATGAAACGTTCAATGCCGCTCGTGCAGTGGTAACGATTCATGGGACAAGTGTTCACCCAGGTCAAGCCAAAGATGTGATGGTGAATGCTTTGGCAGAAGCAGCAAAACTATTTGCACGTATGCCAGAAACGGAAGTGCCTGAACGTACGAGTGGGTACGAAGGTTACTTTATGTTATCGAAACAATCCGGCGACATTGGCAAGGTCGAGGCGGAATATATTATTCGCGATCACTCGATGGAGAAATTCGAAGAGAGAAAAGCGCAGTTCCAACAAATCGTCGATGCGCAAAATGCAACGTATGATGTGCCTCGTATCGAATGTACGATTTACGATGAGTACTATAATATGTACGAAATCTTAAAAGACGATATGACTTCAGTTAAAGTAGCGATTGAGGCTTATAAAGAATGTGGCATCACGCCAGACATTCAACCATTCCGCGGAGGAACGGATGGATGTATTATTACCTATAAAGGAATTCCAACTCCAAACCTATTTACCGGAGCTGAGAACCTTCATGGGCAATACGAATTCGTAACCCTCGAAAGCATGCAAAAAGCCAGCGACGTTGTATTAAAAATTATTGAATTAGTCCAAACAAAAACGGTTGAGTAATCCTCAACCGTTTTTTTCTATATATAAGAAAGAAGAAAAGATAATAAGTATACCGAAAACAGGGGGTTATGATAAAAATAGAAAAAATATATTGAGAAAGTCTCGTTGCAATAGGTTTTTGCTAATAGAGCTTTTCTTTGGTAAAAAGTAATATGGAACAAAAAGTAATTATCAGCAAATAAGTTGTGCGATAATAATACGATTTAATACATATGCTATAATGGCCTAAACCTCTTAAAAGATAATATATCTATTTCAAGATTAGTAAAATTTTAAGAACGATTATAAGGAGATAATTTTTATGAAAAAAGCAATGCTAATTATTAATCCAACTTCTGGAGGAGAAAAGGCGTTAGATTATAAAGAAAAATTAGAAAATAAAGCAAACGAATATTTTGATTATGTTGAAACAAAGATTACTGAAAAGGCTAAAGATGCTACTACTTTTGCGGAAGAAGCTTCAAAGGAGAATTATGAAGCGGTAATTGTTTTTGGTGGGGATGGAACTGTTAATGAAGTCATTTCTGGTATTGCTGAAAAGGACTATATTCCTAAATTAGGGATTATTCCAGGAGGGACTGGCAATTTAATTACTAAATTACTAGAAATTAGTCAAGATATTGATGAGGCAATTGATCAACTTGATTTTAATAAAACAAATTCGATAGATATTGGAAAAGCAAATAAGAGCTATTTTGGATATATCTTTAGTGTCGGTTCTTTACCAGAGGCGATTCATAACGTTGAAATAGAAGATAAAACAAAGTATGGAGTATTAGCTTATGCAATAAATACAATTAAGTCTGTCATTAAAGATGAGGTATTCAATATTAAAATTGAAACAGAAAATGGGAGTTACGAAGGAGAAGCTAGTCAAGTATTAGTTTTGCTTTCTAATTATTATGCTGACAAAAAAATATTTGAAGAAAACAAAGATGGGTATGCAAATATATTAATTTTGAAAAATGCATCTATAATTTCAAAATTATCATTAATTCCAGATTTATTAAAAGGTGATATTGTTGAGAATGACAATATTGAATATATTAGAGCAAAAGATATTACAATCTCATCAGATGCTAAATTAGAATCCGATATTGATGGTGACCAATCTGATGATTTGCCAGTAAAAATTACAATATTAGGAAATCATATTGAGATTTTTTCATTATAAACATAAATAATATTCACTGGATGTATATAAGGCGACTTTGTGAAGAAACCCCGATTTTAACCGTAACAAAAACGATAAAAACGGCTGTTTTTGTGAATGTAAGCAGATACAATTGTATTTGAATTGTTTTAATGTATAATTAAAAGTGTAAATACCAAACAGAAAGGGAGATTTATTATGACAGATAAAGGATTTACAGATAAAGTTAAGGGGAAAGCAAAGGAAGTTGTAGGAGAAGTTACTAACGACGACTCTAAAAAAGCTGAAGGTCTTTTAGACCAAGCTATTGGTAAGGCTAAAGAAATTGCTTCAGATGTTAAAGACGTTGCGAGCGAATTAGTTGAAAAAGCTAAAGACGCAATTGATTCTAAATCTGAAGAAAAATAGTCGTATAATTATATTTACTAAGGATAGTGCGGCTGAATGCCGTGCTATTTTTTTAATATTTAAAGGAGTGAATTAAATGGGTATTCTATCTTGGTTAGTACTTGGTGCATTCTCTGGATGGATCGCAAGTATTATTATGAATAAAAATGAATCTATGGGTGCGGTAGCAAATATCTTTACTGGTATTGTTGGTGCTTTTATCGGAGGGGCAGTATTTAACTTCTTCGGTGGATATGAAGTTACAGGTTTAAATCTTCATAGTGTAATAGTATCAGTTGTAGGTGCATGTATCCTGTTGTGGATTTTAAATAAATTCAATAAAAAATAACAGACAAAAAGCGATAGAAATTTTCTATCGCTTTTTTAGTTTGATTAATGCCAATCATCAAATTCCTCATCGTGATGTTCCTATTAATAAATACTAAAGGTGCAAGGCATACATATGGTAGCTACTTGTGGCATAAAGAGTTTGATTTAGGAATGCTTGCAAAGATATTGTGGCATAGGGATATATAACGTTTACGGTCATACTTTAGAAGAAAAAGTCGAGTTAGAATATGTCAATGTAAGAGAAATTCTATGAAAATGGAACAAAAATAAAAAAAGAGCACTGAGTAGTTTGATAATACAAGGCTACTCGGTGCTTTTCTTATGCCGAAAACAGGGGTCGAACCTGCGACCTACGCGTTACGAGTGCGTTGCTCTGCCAACTGAGCTATTTCGGCGTCTTACATCAATTATTATACGAGCGTTCCCAGAGATTGTAAAGATATCGAGATGAATTTATATAGAAGAAATAGGACTTTGTTAAGCTTTTTAAAAAAATAGAAAAAGATTTAAAAAAATAAATCA
>ENA-OWNK01000163-OWNK01000163.1-metagenome-genome-assembly--contig:-NODE-163-length-31249-cov-14.100340_pt1 | contig 31249 bp, 33 predicted proteins | sample MGYA00245343_ERZ651121 | MGnify/ENA primary metagenome ERZ651121 (study PRJEB26857, sample SAMEA4031775) | metagenome | biome: human; feature: oral; material: saliva | place: Philippines | collected 2014... | reverse complement strand
GTCTGCGTAGGCTCTTTGAGGAGAAGAGAAAAATTTAAGAATATTGTCATACATCTGTCTCACTTTACGTTTGACAGCGAAAAAGTAAGCATCCTCTCCAGTAGCTGATAATGATTCAATAAATATTATACCTTCCTTAAGGCAATCTTCTTCTGAAATATCCTGCAAGCGTTCTACCTTGACATCAGTAATTCTGATATGGTGTGGCATTAGTTCAGCACGGACAAACATTTTATTATTCCAACCTGCTGACTCCGTCATAAACCCATTCCCAACCATTTCAAAGTCAGCATTAGGGTAAACTTCTTTGTAGCTTTGCGCAATTGCTACTACCTCTCCAACTTCATAATGTGGCTTCCAGCTGCCTAAAACATTCCCACCATAGTCTATTAAATCCACACATTGAGTACCTAAACTATTAGTAAGTATATTGAAACTATACACTTCTTTACCATTACAAGTTTTAGGCACTTTCAGTAACCGCCTTGTCATTGTCTTTTTGCCTGCAAGCACCGCCTGCGTAAGGCAAAAAGCATCACTAAACATTATTTTATTCATATTGCAGTACTTGAATGTTTGTTACTTCACTATATAACACCTTTTCTTTAGCTAAGGCATTGTTGCTTGGTAAATGTTTCGTAAGACCAAACTGAAAGGCATAGAAATCTTCAATGTCTTTGATGTCGTAATTACCATCTATCTCCACTTCTAATTCAAATATTACTCTCATACACATACTTTTATCTTTTATAACATTCACAATCTTTATGTGGACACTCCTCAAATCTTTCATTAAGGAATGAGAAACAGTCTATTGTGTCCACCCCATCTGCACAATGGCAAATAGGGTGGGTGCAATTCTTAGGGATTAGTCTTTTCATACGCTTACTTGATTAGCTCGGGGTTATCATGGATATTGCCAATCACGCTCCATGCGGACCTGCCATCTTCCATGCAGTGGTAATTTAATGCAGAATATGCCGGTAATTCTTTCGATAGCAAGGCAAACATTCCCTCATGAAAGACAACCTTTCGACGATATACTTTATTCATATTATCTTTTCTTTTCCCAATATATCCGAGTATATCTCCTTCAAAGATTTGCTTTCCGTTCTTGTCCTTTAAGCCTGTATACTGCCCGAGCGTTTCAGCTTTCACGGGTGCATAATAAAGAGTGTACCTACCCTCTTTCTTTATATACTTTTCAGACTTTACAACATCTGTGAATATGGCTACTATCTCGTTTCCAAGTTCATCTTTACATTGCTGTAATCCCCTGCCATAGACCCACTCGCCATTTTCAATTTTTTTACCTCTAAATAAAATTTCACGCTTCATAATCTTTCAATTCTTTTTCTATTTTTTCTATGTTCTCTTGTATGCTATTTGCAATCTCGTATTCCTCCTGTATAATAGCCAATGTCTTTAAATTTCTCATATTCGCCAACAACGAAAGCAGTTGATATTTATACATCATTCGTTGATTAGCAAACAAATTATCTATCCGCTTGTTTAGCTTTATGTACTCTGTAATTAGTTTCGCAAGACCTAAACAAACAAACGAAAAAGCCAAAGCAATTAATAAATTAATATATACTATCATAATTTACTTCTTTGTGTTTATTGATTGCACCCTATGTGTTTGATAACCAACTAGACCAGTCCTCGTGGTGTATTGATAGCGTGTCATTCCGTTTGTATCAGTGAAATAAATCACTTCTCTGCCGTCTATAAACCGATACACCTTTACTCCGTTACACTCAAATAAGAACTGTACATCGTAGTCTTTCAACCTTTGCTCGTACTCTTGCTTTCGTATCTGCTCCTTTGTCAGCTTCGGCTTAGGTGGCTCTGGCTTCTTTCTAATCTCATAGCCACAAGAGGTGAATACGAATGCTAACACTGATAATAAAATTAGTTTCTTCATATTACTTTTATGTTTTAGTTATTTATTTTCAGCTAAGAAATCAAGGACAAAGTAGCGTGTAGGCTTTACAGGGAAACATAACTCTGTTACCCACGTTTTATCTGTATACTCGACCACCTCGTAATGTCCAGAGCTATACTCGCATAAAAGCAACGTGGGACGTGTTGGGCGTGGATAATCTTCAACTGAAAGCCATAGTTCAGAAGGGAAATCTTTTATTTGTATAACCCATTCAGGTGTATACAGATAAGGATAATCCCCATAATATAATCTCATTTCATCCCAATCATGTGGGATAAGAGCTTTTACGGCTTGTAAAGGGTAGGAATTATTATCACTTTTAACAAGCAATGGTAATCCGTCCCAACCAATAGGAATATTTTCTACTAACTTAGTAAGATCATCAACATGTGGCACGCAATTATTGAAACATTCTACACATGCTTTTTCAAGTGCATATTGCTCTGATATGCGCTTTCTCTCTTTGCGTTTCTCGAAATACGCTTTTACTCTTTTTACAATCATATTACTTTTCTGTTTTTAATTCTTTGAATACTCCCACCTCACCTTCATATCCGTGTAATAAGCAGTGGAAATGCTTGCAGATAAGGCTTGATTTACACATATCTTCCTTGTTCAAATCGCACTTGTCGCAATCTACTTCTTCGCTTGTTTCGAGAAAGATATAATGTTTGTGTTTAATGTTATTCCGTTCATAACTAATTAATGTATAAATTCAAAATTAGCTTGATGATGAGTAAAATCACCATTGCCGAATATGGTTGCAGAGTAGTACTTACCATCTTCAAATATAAATTCCAAATAATTTTCATCTTGGAAATAAACATCTACATTTTGCGGCAACTCATTTTCTATAAAATCGTTTGCAGTTTCCGTATTATTAGCATGAGAATATTTTGTTTCCCAATAATACTGACCATTTTGAATGTCTGATATTGATACCATACTGTTTTAATATTCTTTCAATCCTCCTTTTCATTAAACTGACGTGAAATCCATATAGGCTCTGATTTTATAAACCAACCACTCTGCAACAACTCCGCACGTGACATTGGTTCGCTCATTTCAAAGGATATATTCTTTCCACAACGAGCGCAATTACACTCCTTAATCACTACGTACTTGCGTTCATTTTCAGCGAGTGGAGCTGCGTACATTTCCTCAACATATACGTGTCCGAATAGTCTGCAAATTAGCTTCTTAATCATAATTCCTCCTTTTCAAATTCTGTTTTAGAAACTCTACCTGTCGGGTATAAATGACACGGCTTTAATGTAGGAAAGAACTTTGCATACTTTTTGTAAAGTCTACCTTGCTCGTTAAGTGAAATATACACAAAAGTGTCTGTTCCATTTAGCACATTGTTCTTTGTTAGATAAACCTTACCCGTTTTTGACAAGTTATTTCCGTTGATTGTAGGCTGGTAGTACAAACCACTTGCCTTATGTTTAATTCTATAAGGTTTCATACTCTAATCATTATGTAACTTTGGTATTTCCATCCAATGTGTAATGCTTTGTTTGAAAGCGTGATTTCCATTCCATTCTTTATCACCTAAAATGTTTCCATTAACATCCCTGGGAATATACATCGAGGTAGTTACAACATTCCCACTGTGTGTTAATACCAAAATAGGAATATTAATATCCGGCAATTCCTCTTTCACATCGTGCCAAGGGCTAATAGTATTTTCTTTATAAAATTGTATCATACTTTGGCACTTTCCTTTAATAGATGGAATATAATGAGCTGCATTACCCGATGTTATTAAACTGCAAACTTGAATTATGCTTTCTAATGTAGTGATAAATATATCGTCCATTTCTTCTCTATTCATAACTTATCTTTTTACGACAGAATAACCATTTCGTTTGGATATTCTCCCTCAAATTCTACATTTTCAATATTTCTTTGACCGCAGTATTCTCCGCCATCGTCTCCGTTTTGGATTACCACTTCAATATCTCCGTACTTTTCGTACTTTTCTTGAAGTTCTTTCTGTAATTCTAATATTGTCATAACTCGGAATTATCTTTACTTATTAGAAACCTACTGCGTCAAACCAATTCATAAGTTTGCCATTGCTTTTTAACCGATACTTCCATCTACCTGTAATGAAAAAGTGTATGGGGCTTGTCATCAACATAATTATAAATGTAATGAAAGCAAAAGGCATAGATAACCTAACAAGCAGAGACACGGGTTTCTCTTCGGTAGTGTAAAATTCAATACCAAGTTTTCTAAACCTATCTACCATTTCTTCATTACTTACATTTTTAAGTTCAGGAAATGTTTCCTCAAACTCAGGAATATAGTGCATATACCCATTTGAACACACTCGCCTTAACTCTGTAAACATAATTTTTGAAATCATAATCCCAATGCTTGTTTAATTTGTTTCTTATAGTGTTCGTTGGCTGCCAGCTTGGCTTCTGAAAGTGAGATATAACAACTGATAAAATAGCTATTACAGAATAAATGAAATTCGTTATAAACAAATTCTATCCTGTAGAACCAGTTAAAAACTGTTATGGCAATATATAGTCCATCTTTGCCAATTCTTTTCCATTTCAATTTTGGCATATTCTCCACCACGCTCTCACGCCCTGCGTTAAAAGCTGCTTTGATGTCGTCAAATGTGAAGCACTTGTTATCTTCAAAGATAAGGTCGCTTTCTCCGTTTACTCTGACATACTCTTTTAATGCGTATTCCTCTGCTAAATCTTTATGTGTCATTTATATATCCTCCCAACCACTTGGCACGAACTCGTCTTCATTGATGAACTCTGCTGCATCAATAGTAATACAGCCTCCTTCAAATTCTTCTACCGATATGTTTTCATCTTGTATCGCACGTGTAATTAAATCAGCGTGAAATATGTTAAACTTCTGTTTCAAAAAGCAGTTCACTTTTTCAATTTCTTTCTGTGTCATAACCCCAACCTTTCCTTTGCTTTTTTCTATAAACATTGTTTGCAAACTCTTTCGCCTTTGACAAGGTAGAACGAGTACACAAAGTTCTGCCGTTGCACTCTACATCAAATCCTCCTTTTAAAAGCGGACGAATAATAAATAAACCTACAAACGTGCAAGCCGACATTTCATACCTTTTAACCGTCCAGCTTAACGGCTCTATGCCTTTGTAGGCATCTTCTATACCTGCTTTGTACGTATCTTCGATTAGACACAATACAAAGTTCCTATTAAGTGTATCTCTCTTTATGCCTCTTACATCTTCCATATAAGATGCACATAATTTTTCAACTGTTTTTTGTTTCATATTGATTTTGGTTTAATATTTATATTTCCTCATTAGACACCCTAAGTAGATTATTACGCACACTCTCCATTCTTCTTTCTAATATAGTCATATATGGTAGTCTATTAATAGGCGTGATAATTACTTAAAATCATTATGTTAAAGACTTGCGTTTTTCAAAACGTCATAAGCATTACACTTCCATCTTCCGTTCTGAGAGGAAGATGCCTTACTATACCTTATTAAACCTTTTGCACAAAGCTCTGTAAATCTACGTAAACCTCCAACAATAGAAACAGACTCATCTTTACTAAAAGACTTGTCGTTTAAAACTATTTTCAAAATCTCTTCATTCATTGCTCTTTTATTATTATCTTTGTACTATTGTTATTTATATTATAATGCAAAGGTAATAAATATATTTAGATTAATCTAAGATTAGACTAAATAATCAATCCGTGTTATGATATTTTAAGATTTCAAATATATCTATTAAACAAAGAAAAATGTGCTTATGCGTATCCGATAAATAAGATAAAATACTAAAAACAGCTAATATATAATAGGTTAGACAAGTTATGGCACAACACTTTTAATGTTGGGGTCATGGGTTCGAGCCCCATGCGGATCACAAAAAGAAAGGGTTTCTGCTACGAAATCCTTTCTTTTTTATATACATTATTGTTATATTCCATAAGAATTTATAACTACATTTACTGTTTGCTTAGCACTATCTTGCTAAAAAGTTCAGACAAGATAGTAACAAATGTTATTGTTTGTCAGATAAGAACTGACATTATACCATTCGCATTATTACTGTTTGCATCTATTTCTCAGCCATTTCTATCTTATTTTTCCATATTTAAATATTATTTCCCGTTAATTTTATTTACAGTCTTTATATTACACACTTATGGCACACATATTGTGTGTTTGTTTTATATTAATAATAACAACGAAATAAAAAGACGAGATTATGAAGTTTGAAAAAGGAAAAATTTTCAATGCCAATGAATTGGTTAATTATACAGAAGGAGGCGTAGTAAGCAAAGAGTTAATTCATAACAATGCTGGTAGTGTTACGCTTTTTAGTTTCGATGCTGGACAGGGACTTTCACAACACACTGCGCCCTTCGATGCTTTTATTCAAGTAATAGATGGAGAAATGGTGCTCAATGTTGAAGGTATAGACAACCATATTAAAGCTGGAGAAAGCTTTATTATTCCAGCAGGTGCGCTTCATTCTGTAAAAGCAGAACAACGTTTTAAGATGATTATTACAATGGTAAGAGGATAAAATAGAGCATATTTTTGCGGCTATTATATATACAAAAATATTAACAAGGCTATTTCTATATAGATAGTCTTGTTATTTTTTATAATTATCGGGAAAAATGTAATTAGAAAATTGAGAATTTATAATTAAAAAAAAATATTTTCTTATTATATTTTTCGGTGTTCTATATAATAACGAAGCATTGTGTTTTATATGTTTGGCTTATTATACAGTTTATCTATTTATTTAATAGCACAATCCTCACTCCATTCTTATTTTGGAATGAGGACGAGGCTTTTATGTTCTATTTTCTAAATATCTATCAATAGAGATTAGGAGTGCTTTCTCCCCTACTCTTGCTTTTCACAATCTTCTATAGTAACAGTATCTTCTTTATCTTCTTTCGTTACATATCGTTTCCAATAGGCAATAATAAGGGTGGTTAGTGGCAGAGCTACTATCAAACCAATAAAACCTAACAACGATCCCCATACAGAAAGTGAGAGTAACAGAATAGCCGGGTTCAAATTCATAGCCTTCCCCATAATCTTTGGTGTTACTATTAGGTCGCTAATAATCTGGATAATAGCAAACACTAATGTAGCTGTTCCAAATACTACCCAGAAATTTTGTCCGGTATCTACGGCTTTAATTAACGATAGAAATACCATTGGAATAAATGCTAATGCATGCATATATGGTATTAGAGTGAGTACACCTATTAATATTCCCATTCCGATGGCTATTGGAAAGTCGATAATGGTAAAGCCAATACAAAATAAAATGCCCATAGTAAGTCCAACCAAACCCTGTCCACGAATATAATTGTTCAGTTCAGACTCTACATCTTGCATTAAATCGGTCCAGAAGGGTCGTTGTTTCTTTGGAAATATACGTATAAAGTTTTTGGCTAAGCGTTCGTAATCGAGTAAAATAAAGAAGAGATAGAGCAATGTTATAAACGATGCTATTACACTAAAAACAATACTTGCTGTTTGTCCTAAGAATGAAAATAGTTTTGGTATAGAACTTTTTATTGTAGCAGTGAAGTCTGCACTGTTAATATAGTGGCGTATTTGTGGTAAATATTCTTGTATCCATTCACGTACCATTACCATTATGCGGTTTCCGTTGGCAGTATGTAATACATATTTATTAGCAGCATCGCCTAATTTCTCTACTTGATTTATCATTGGGGGAACAATCGCAAAAACAACACACGAGATAACAGTTACAACCAACAACATTGTTATAATAACCGCTATTGGACGCACTTTAACTCGCAATTTGTATTGCACAAACTTTACAACTGGATTTAACAAGTAAGCAATAAACCACGCTATAAAGAAAGGTAATAGTGCGTGGCTAAGATAATTTACTACATAGAACACGGCAAATATTAAAGCCGCAACTAAAAACCAGCGTATAAATTTATCGAATGTAATTTTCTCTTCAAACATAATACTTCTTTTATTGAGTTATTTCTTTATAGCTTTTTAGGCTATTAATTTTTCTTTCGTGCTTCTTCTTTCGAAACTTTTTGATAGCATTCCCTACATAAAGGTTCGTATTCGGTTTGTTCGCCCAGCATTACTCTATGTTCGTTGGGTACTAATCTATGACTAACGTAAGCAAGAGCACCACATTTTACACAAATAGCATGTACCTTTGTTACTTGGTCGGCAATAGCACAGAGTGCAGGAATAGGACCAAACGGGATTCCTTTATAGTCCATATCGAGTCCAGCAACAATAACTCTTACGCCATTATTGGCTAGTTGGTTACAAATATCTACAAGTCCTTCATCTAAAAATTGGGCTTCATCTATACCTACAACATCTATATCGGACGCCAATAGCAATATGTTTCCCGACGAATTAATGGGTGTAGAGTGAATAGCATTCTTATCGTGGCTCACAACTTCTTCTTCCGAATAACGTACATCAATAGCAGGTTTAAAAATCTCTACCTTCTGCTTTGCAAATTTAGCACGTCTAAGTCGGCGAATTAATTCTTCTGTTTTACCCGAGAACATACTTCCACAAATAACTTCTATTCGTCCTTGACGTCGCCTTTCTCCGTTCACATTGTCTATTATGTCCATAGTTATTGCGTTATAAGTAATTTATCCTATATTCAATCATTCGTGTTCCTGTGCGAAATCTTAAACAAAAGTTTCCAAGAACTTCACGTCTCCAGATACATTTACAGTTTGTATTGTTGCTGGTAATAATACAGTTTCGCCAGCCCTTAGCTCTATATTTTGTTCATTAGTACTAAGCATACATTTTCCTGATAATGCCATTAGCACCACAAACGAGTCTAATTCGCTATAATCAAGCTGCATAGGTTCGTTCAAATCATAAACCGATGTTGTAAAATGCTTACATCGCACCAGTTCTATTCCTTTGTTCTTACAAGGTTTATACTTTGCGCGATAATCGTCTTCTACATTATAATCAATGCATTCTGCAGCTTTTTCTGTGTGCAACTGTCTATAATTTCCATCGTTATCTTTACGTTTAAAGTCGTAAATACGATAAGTAATATCGCTTGTTTCTTGTATTTCAGCCAAAAATGTGCCTGCACCTATAGAATGAATACGTCCTGCGGGCAAATAAAACACTTCACCTTCGTGCACTTTATATTCGCACAAAGCATCGGTTATGGTATCGTTTTCCACCATTGTTTTATATTCCTGCGGAGTTATATTGTGTTTTAATCCACTCAACAAAGTTGCATAAGGTGCGCTTTCCATAATATACCACATTTCTGTTTTACCACGTTTCAGTCCATTCCTTATAGCGTGTTCATCGTCAGGGTGTACTTGTATAGATAGTTGTTTCTTAGCATCAATAAACTTTACGAGTAATGGAAATTCGTTACCAAAACGCTCATAATTCTCTTTCCCAACGAGATTACCTTTCAACAAAGCTACTAAATCGTTTAGCTTCATACCTTCGTATTGCCCGTTGGCTACAATGCTTTCGTTGTTTTTCACGCCAGATATTTCCCAACTTTCGCCCACTTGATCCATTTCGATGTTGAGTTGCTTAAAAGGTATTATCTTATCGCCGCCCCATAGCACCTGTTTCAATATAGGGCGAAACTTTATTATCTCCATTCTTTTATATGTTCTTCTATGTTCATCTGTAAGGTGCAAAGATACAACTTTTACATAAAAGAAGCATAATAAACAATCGAAAACATTATATATCAAATTATTTCAGTACCTTTGCAGCGTTCAAACATAATGTTGTCTATTATGGCTGGCTGACAACTAAATTGTGTGAACAAGTAATAATAGACAGAAGTTTGAGGGATTTCGTAGCTAATTTTTTATAACAAATTAGGATAAGCACACCGTTGTAATGTGCTTAAATAATATTGATTAATCAATACATATTTCTCATTCAGACTTCTTTAAAGAAAGAACATTTTGAAAACATTTGAAGAATTAGGCGTAAGCGAAGAAATACGCCACGCAATAGAAGAACTTGGATTTGAACAACCAATGCCTGTTCAAGAGGCTGTTATTCCATATTTATTAGGCAATGGCAACGATGTTATTGCACTCGCACAAACTGGAACTGGTAAAACAGCAGCATACGGCATACCTGTTTTACAAAAAATAGACCCAACAAAGAAAGAAACACAAGCTCTTATTCTAAGTCCAACACGTGAACTCTGTTTACAGATAGCCGATGATATTTCCGATTTCTCTAAATATATTGATGGACTTCATGTTGCTGCTGTTTACGGTGGTGCATCTATTGAAATGCAAAGCAGACAGCTGCGTAAAGGTGCACAAATTATTGTGGCAACTCCTGGACGACTTATAGATTTGATGAAACGTGGTGTTGCAAAGTTAGATGCTGTATGCAATGTTGTGCTCGATGAAGCCGATGAAATGCTTAATATGGGTTTCTCAGAAAGTATTAATGCTATATTCGAGGGAGTACCATCAGACCGCAACACACTGTTGTTTTCTGCAACAATGAGTCGAGAAATTGAGAATATTGCCAAAAGCTATCTACACGATTACAAGGAAATTGTTGTGGGCAGCCGCAATGAGGGGGCTGAAAAGGTGAACCATATTTACTATATGGTTCACGCAAAAGATAAGTATCTGGCTCTGAAGCGTATTGTTGATTATTATCCAAGCATTTTTGCTATTATATTTTGTCGCACGAAGGTGGAAACACAAGAAATTGCCGACAAGCTTATTCGCGATGGATACAACGCTGAGGCTTTACACGGTGATCTTAGTCAGCAACAACGCGACTTAACCATGCAGAAGTTCCGTCAGCACAATGTACAATTTCTAGTAGCTACCGATGTGGCTGCTCGCGGACTAGATGTAGACGATTTGACCCACGTAATAAATTATGGATTACCTGACGACATTGAAAGCTATACACACAGAAGCGGTCGCACTGGACGCGCTGGAAAGAAAGGTACATCTATATCTATTATACATTCGCGCGAACGCTCTAAAGTTAAGGCGATAGAGAAAATTATTCAGAAACAATTTGTAGACGGTACGCTTCCTTCAGCAAAAGATATTTGCAGCAAGCAGCTTTACAAAACAATGGACGAAATAATTAAAGTTGATGTTAACGAAGAAGAGATTGAGCCGTTCTTGAAGGAAATTAATCGACACTTTGAATATATAGACAAAGAGGATATTATTAAGAAAATCATTAGTATGACTTTTAATCGCTTCTTGGAATACTATGCTAATGCGCCCGAAATAGAAAAACCATCGGGTAAACGTAGTGAACGAGATGGCGAACGTGGTAGCCGTAACGGTCGTGGCGAACGAAACCGAAAAGGTTTGCGCACACCAGAAGCGGGCTACAAACGTTTATTTATAAATCTTGGAAAAGACGATGGATTCTATCCGGGCGAAGTAATGCAGTTTATAAATAAAAACGTACACGGAAGACAGGCTGTGGGGCACATTGACTTATTGAGCAAATTTTCGTACATAGAAGTGCCTGAAAAAGATGCCAACAAAGTGATGAAGGCACTCAACGGAACTACCTATAAAAAGCGCGAAGTGCGTTGCAACGATGCTGAAGAAAGTGGGCACGGTCGTAATGGTCGTGGCAATGGAGCACAAAAAGGTAGGCGAAACAACGAAGATACTAATAAGCATCGTTCTAATGGCAGTCGTCAAGGAAATAAAAACAAACCGAAAAGCAAGGCACAAACACAGATAGAGACTAACGAAACTGGCGATTGGCGAAAGTTTTTTCAGCATGATGTTAAGCTGAAAGGTGAAGTTCCCGACTTCTCTGAAGAAGGCTGGGCAAGAAGAAGACCAAAGAAGAACAAATAGCAGAATTAGACTATTCTGCCAACAATAGAACTTTAAGAGTCCAATATCGGAACCCTCAATCAGGGTTAGATATGGACTCTTTTTGTTTATGGGCACGAGTTTTCGCTTATCATTACATTGCATTCAAAGATATTATTTGCAAATAACTGAATTGCCAATTCAAACAGAATGTATTGATTTTGTGATATATAGGTAGAAAATTATAAGCAGCGCCAAGTGGCTACTCACCTATCAAATAGAGTATCTCAAACACTTAGAAAAAACATTCAGATGTTAGCCACTCTTGTTTTAGATATCTATTGCGTTCGCCACAGATATCTGTCACATTCGTCTCAGATATCTGTCAGTTGCGAATTAGACATCATAAAAAACTGTATCCTTTATACGTCTACGCTATAGTACCTAAAAGACATTTACATAGATGAGGATTATGAGTGTTTTTATTCTGCTATATTTCGACTCAAATATTATTATAGGTATCTAATAAACAATATGTTTTTCGGTATTCTATTATATAAGAATACATTTTTCTACAATTGCCTCCCTTTACACAGAGCTTATATCTTCTCGTCTGAATAAAGCAATGTGGCTATGCCTCACTATGTTATCGAATAAACACCAATCAGCCATTAAACCACAACATCATTATATTTGGTTTATACAATGATGTTACAGTTTAATGTCGCATTTAATTTTTATTTTCTATTGTTGCGTGAAGTAAATAAACAGTAGTGTTTATTTCAACACTTTGCGTATTGTGCCGTCGCTCATACGAACGATATTTACTCCATGCTGCAATTCCTTCTGTTTCTTGCCATTGACAGAGTAAATAGTTCTTACGGTAGCGTTGTTCGATGACATGCCTGCCGAAATTCCCGATGGTGTTTTTCTTGTGAAATATCCCGTATCGGGGTTTGCCATCGACCCATCGGTTTTGTTCTTGTCGTATGCCACTGCACCTTTGAGTTTCTCGCAGAAGCTGAACATATCCTTTGCAGTGCTGCAATTCCATGCATCATTACAGTAAATGGTGGTCAGAGACTCGCAATGACTGAACATTTCGCTGAACGATACTGTACCTTTCGTGTTGAAATTTGTCAGGTCGAGCGAAGTCAGTTTCTTGCAGTTCCGAAACATACTCCTCATATGGATTACTTCCTTTGTATTGAAACTCGAAATGTTGAGGGTGGTCAGACTGATGCATCCGTCGAACATATTATCCATAAAACCAACTTTAGCCGTGTTGAAGTTTGATAAGTCAAGCGATTTCAGACTGCTGCAACCACGAAACATATTTGCCATACTGGTTACGTTAGTTGTGTTAAAGCTTGATAGGTTGAGCGAAGTCAGGTTTTGACATTCAGTGAACATCTCTCCCATGTTTATTGTATTTGCCGTATTGAAACTCGAAAGGTCAAGTGCGGTTAGGTTTGAGCAAGCCCCGAACATATAGCCCATACGGGTAACTTTTGCTGTATTGAAGTTTGAAAGATTGAGCGATGTCAGTTTGGTGCAACTCATGAACATCTCTTCCATATCGGTTACGTTCTCGGTGTTGAAGTTCGAGACATTAATCGAGGTCATATTGGCGCAGACAGAGAACATACTGCTCATATTTCTTACGTTCTTCGTGTTAAAACTTGAAAGATTGAGCGAAGACAGTGCTTTGCAGTTGAAGAACATGTACCTCATGTTGGTTACGTTCTTTGTGTTGAAACTCGATAGGTCGAGCGCGGTCAGAGCAATGCAGTGCATGAACATCATGCTCATGTTGGTAACGTTTGCCGTGTTGAAGTTCGATAGGTCGAGCGAGGTTAAGGAAGTGCAAGCAAAGAACATTTCCGTCATATCGGTTACTTCAGACGTGTTGAGATTTTCCCAACCCGTGATATTCTTCAAGGCTCTGCAATCGCCAAACCAACAACGTGTGGTTGTCGGGCGGTAGTTCTTGAACGATGTATCGAACACGACCGTAGTAGTCCATGTATTATTAGCTTCGGGAACTCCTGCCCAAGCCGGGCATCTGCCTTGGTATCGGGTTTCCTTGATACCATACACCGTACCCGTTCGGCTCGATTTCTGTGCGTCGTAATAGAACGTGAGCGTTGCGCCGTCGTCGCTTACTACGACATACGCTTCGTTCTTTTGTGCCTGCGTCGGTAGTGCTGCCATCAGCATTATTGCTATGGCAAACAATGAGAAAAGTAGTTTTGGTTTCATAGTCGTATTTTTTTATAATTAGTTAGACAAATTACCCCCGTTTGCCTCATACAATGGGACGGAACGGGGACAATGTTTATGAACGCTTCTGTCAGTGGTAAACGATATCTTTCCGTTCAGTTGCAAATATAATTCTTTTTTTAAAGAACCACAACAATTTGGAAAGTAAAAGTGTTTTTTCTTATTATTCTTCGCGGAACGGATAGATTAGGTTGTCTTCAGTAATCTTGTTCAATACCTCGTCTACGAATTTACGACTTTCCCAGCGCGCCATCGGCAGGTCGTGAAGCAGGTAGTTGCCGCAATCCTTGGGTGCTGCGCCCGGTATTTCGCCCTCGAACGAAGCGACAAACTCGAAGGTGCGGCGCATAAGGTCTACTATCTCTGCCGAATTTAGGTTGCCTTTTAGAATCAAATAGTTGCCCGTCAGGCAACCCATAGGTCCCCAATAAACCACACGTTCTTTCCATTCGGCATCGTTTCGCAGGTAGGTTGCCGCCAAATGTTCTATGGTATGGAGCGCACCGATGTGCAATGCAGGCTCTCGGTTAGGCTCTTTCATACGTATGTCGAAAGTTGTTACCACTTCGTTGCCTACACAATCCTGTCGGCTGACGTAGATACCACGCAACAAACGGTTGTGATCTATGGTGAAAGAAGGTATCTTTTCCATAATAAATTCTGTATTTAAAGAGTATTGATAAAATGCTTTGTAACCTCGAAACTACCTTCGGCAATCTGGCTCCAGAAGTCGTAATACATACTAGCATCGGTATCTTTCAGTGGAATGTCGCTGATAACACGGAACGAAACAAAAGGCACATTATATATATAGCACACTTGCGCAATAGAGCAACTCTCCATATCTACTGCTGTTGCTTCTGGGAAATCGTTCATTATAGATAGCATCTTATCTTTGGTAGTAACAAAATAGTCGCCACTAACAGTTAATCCAGCCCTCACTGTAAAACTATTCTCGCCTGTAACACAGTTCAGCGAAAGTGCTTTCTCTACCAACTCTGTAGGCGATGTGTAGCGTGCAGGCATTCCCATAATCTGACCTTTAGCCGCTTCGCTACCACACGAAACATCGTGATAAACACATTCTGTAGCCACAACCACGTCCATAACATTCAGTGTAGTGTCAGCTCCGCCTGCACAACCACTCGAAACTATAAGGTCGGGCTTATAGTTGTTTATCATTTCTACAGCACCAACGGCAGAGTTTACCTTGCCTATGCCACACTTTTGCAACACTATATCTTTGTTGCCAACCACACCAATCACAAATTCTTTGTGGTTACGATATTCGGTTTCTGTATGTTCGAGAATAGACTTGAGCTGCATAAACTCTTTGTCCATAGCCACTATAATTCCTATTTTCATACTGCAAAGGTACGAAAAAGTTAATACAGCCAATCGTAAGTAATGAGTTTTTTGTATCTTTGCACGCATTGTAACGAATTTAAATACAAATAAGATATGAATACTTTAAAGAAATGTCTGCCCGATGCGATAGTTATCGTCATCTTTGCAGTAATCTCTTTTGCTTACTTCTTTGTGCCTGTATCGCAAGGCAAGATTCTTTTCCGCCACGATTCACAAGCAAGTGTAGGCTTAGGACAGGAACTTACACAGTATGAACAACGCACTGGTGAGGTTACACGTTGGACTAACTCTGTTTTTAGTGGTATGCCAACCTATCAAATCTCTCCATCGTATAATTCTACCGATGGACTTTCTGCAGTAATGTCGGCATATCATCTATGGTTGCCAGACTATGTTTGGTTCATTTTTGCCTATCTTTTAGGTTTCTACATTCTGCTTCGTGCGTTCAACTTCCGTCAGTCGTTGGCTGCATTAGGAAGTATCATCTGGGCATTCTCTTCCTATTTCCTTATCATTATTGCTGCAGGACACCTTTGGAAGGTAATGGCATTGGCGTACTTACCACCTATGATAGGTGGTGTTGTGCTGGCTTATAGAGGTAAATATCTTTGGGGGTTCATTGTTACTGCAGTGTTTACAGCCTTTGAAATTAAGGCTAATCATGTGCAAATGACCTACTACTACCTTTTCATTGTTCTGTTTATGGTAATAGCCTACCTTGTACAAGCTATTCGCGAAAAGCGTTTACAACATTTCTTTAAAGCTTCGGGCATTCTCATAGCAGCAGCATTGATAGGTATAGCCATCAATATTTCGAACCTTTACCACACTTGGGAATATCAGAAGGAAAGTATGCGTGGCAAGAGCGAACTGACAAAAGCGAACAGTGCTAATCAAACAAGTTCAGGTCTCGACCGCGACTACATTACGCAATGGAGCTATGGAATAGACGAAACACTAACTTTGCTTATGCCCGATGCTAAAGGCGGTGCAAGCGTTCCATTAAGTCAGAATGCAACGGCTATGGCAAAGGCTAACCCAGAGGTTGAAAATATGTTGCCACAACTATACGAGGCTATACCACAATACTTTGGAACGCAGCCCGGTACGAGCGGTCCTGTTTATGTGGGAGCCTTTGTTCTTTTTCTCTTTGTGTTGGGTTTGTTCATTGTTAAGACACCAATAAAGTGGGCATTGCTGGCAGCTACTGCACTGTCTATATTGCTTTCGTGGGGACACAACTTTATGGGCTTTACCAATTTCTTCCTCGATTATGTACCAATGTACGCTAAATTCCGTACTGTTGCCAGCATATTAGTTATAGCAGAGTTTACCATTCCGTTGCTTGCGGCACTTGCTTTAAAGCGTATTGTAGACGAACCTACAGTGCTAACAAAGAATATGAAGTACGTTTATGCTAGTCTTGCACTTACAGCAGGTGTAGCTCTCGCAATAGCGTTAATGCCAAGTATGATGGGACCTTTCGTATCAGATCAAGAGCGTCAGATGCTTTCCGGCATTCAAGGAATGACTCCTGATGTTCAGAATATGATGCTTTCGAGCATTGCCACTATGCGTGGTGCTATGGTAAGTGCCGATGCTTGGCGTTCAATCGTTATTATAATAATTGGTGTTGCTATGCTTTTACTATTTAAGGCACAGAAAATTAAAGCAATCTACCTTATTGTTGGAATATCTGCTCTCTGCTTAATAGACCTTTGGCAAGTGGATAAACGCTATTTAAACGACGAGATGTTTGTGCCTAAGAGCGAACGCGATACACCACAACAGGCTACTGCTACTGATTTGCAAATACTGAAAGATAAATCTTTATCGTACCGGGTGCTAAACTTCGCATCGGGTGCCTTCAACGAAAACAACACATCGTACTTCCATAAGAGCATTGGCGGATATCACCCAGCCAAGCTTCGTCGCTATCAAGAAATGATTGATAAATACATTGCTCCTGAGATGCAAACTGCTATGCAAGCCATAGCTAATAAGGGTGGAGTTATGTCGGAAGTAGATGGCAGAAAGCTATTCCCCATACTGAATATGCTCAACGCCAAATATTTTATAGTTCCATTACAAGGCAATGCTACTACTTCAATACAAAATCCGTATGCACAAGGTAATGGTTGGTTCGTAGACAAACTTACATACGTGGCTGATGCTAATGCAGAATATGCAGGAGTAGGCAAGATAGATGTAAGCCACGAAGCTGTAGCCGACAAGAAGTTTGAGCCTATACTCGGACAAACACAAACTAACGATTCTACTGCAAGGGTCGTACTAACCAAATACGAACCTAACAATATGACCTACACTGTGAGCTCAACAAAGGGCGGAGTGGTTGTATTCTCAGAGGTTTATTACCCTGGTTGGAGTGCTACCATAGACGGGCAACCTGCCGAACTCGGTCGGGTGAATTACATTCTGCGTGCCTTAAACGTGAAAGCTGGTAAGCACGAGGTAGTACTCGACTTCCACCCAACAAGCATTAGTACAACCGAAACTATAGCTTATGCTGCTCTTATAGTTCTTCTACTTGCCATTTGTGTGGCTATTTATTCGGAAAAGAAAAAACAAAAAACAACGAAAGAATAGTCCTCCTATAAATAAACCGTAAGAACTTCAACACTGCGATTGCAATATACAATTTATAAAGTAACTGCATCGTAAGGTTGAAGTTCTTTTTTTTATTCACTATAAATAAGGCTACCGTATTCTTTGTAATCACCCCACTATACTTTAAGTTAAAGTATTCTTATACTTTAGGTTAAAGTCTTCGTGTACTTTAAGTTAAAGTCCTCTTGCACTTTAAGTTAAACCATCATTACGTTTTATGAATGGAAGTTCAGTAGGAAATAAGTGTGAGCCTATAAGCTATGCTTACTAGCTACACACAAACAAAATAGGACAGACAGATTTTTGAGGTTCTTGCTTCAGATATCTATCACGCTCGTTTCAGATATCTGTCACGTTCGTCTCAGATATCTATCAATATCAAATTAGATATCACAAAAAACTACAGCCTTTAAATCTCTATATAATGTAACAATATAATGTTCTGAAACTCGTTATATAAGTGTAGAAATTATTAGATGTAGTTAACAAAAAGCGGATAGATGTGCTGCGCAACAATGGTACGCAACGATGTAAGATATTATTTATATGTCAATATACCTGTTATTTAAAATAAGTCTAAATACAAATATTAAAGTTCCACACTTTAAACATCTGTTGTAAGTTAATTGACAATCAGACTTTTTTACCACAAAAGGGTTATGTTTCATGTTTTATACACATATTGCTTATAAGGCAATATAACTATCTGGAACATACAACATTAGATATATGCAAAACTAATATTTAAACCTTATATAGTAATAATCTTATAAGCACCAAACGAACAACACTTTATAGCATTTCTGTATTATATTTTAGTCTACGTATTAATTTCCTATTCATCTTTTTTTTGCTAACTTTGCATTGCCTTTGTATTAAGGAGAATGATTTGATTTATTTACTAATAAGGAAACCCTTTAGATATATATTAAAGCATGAAAGTTCAACCCAAAGCTCTCTGGGAGCAGTGTCTGCAGCTTATTAAAGAGAATGTAACAGAGCAGCAGTATACAACATGGTTCAAACCAATTACTTTCGAGACATTCGACGCTACCACAAGTATTCTTTTGGTACAAGTCCCAAGTCCATTCGTATACGAGTATTTGGAAGAGAACTATGTGAACTTGTTGAGCAAAGTGCTTACCCGTGTCTTTGGTAAAGGCATTCATCTAAAATATAGAATAGTTACCGATAAGACTCACAACTTAACGCAAGATATTCAATCGGACACTGTTGATAATGTTGAAACACAGCTACCAACCAATCGCGCAAATCAAAGTCCAACGCCATTAGATGCAGTTCTACAAGACATAGATCCACAATTAGATTTGCACAAGTCGTTCTCAAATTATATTGAAGGCGATAGCAATAAGTTGCCACGCTCTATAGGCTTGTCAATTGCAGAACACCCAAACACCACACAGTTCAATCCGATGTTTATTTTTGGTCCTTCTGGTTGTGGAAAGACTCACCTTATTAATGCAATAGGATTAAAAATAAAACAGCTTTATCCACAAAAACGTGTTTTGTATATATCTGCCCGCTTATTTCAGGTGCAATATACAAACTCTGTTTTGAATAATACTACCAACGATTTCATTAACTTCTATCAAACAATAGACGTTTTAATTGTTGATGATATTCAAGAATGGATAACTGCAACCAAGACACAAGATACCTTCTTCCATATCTTTAACCACTTGTTTAAGAATGGAAAGCGTATTATTTTAGCTTCTGACCGACCACCAGTAGAGCTTAAAGGTATGAACGAACGTTTATTAACACGTTTTGCTTGTGGACTTATTGCAGAGCTTGAGAAGCCTAACGTACAGCTCTGTATAGATATATTGAATAGTAAGATTAAGCGCGATGGATTGAATATACCAGACGATGTTGTGCAGTTTATAGCCCAAACAGCCAATGGAAGTGTACGCGATTTAGAAGGAGTCATCAATTCTCTATTGGCTTATAGTGTTGTTTACAACAGCAATATAGATATGCGCTTAGCAGAAAGAGTAATTAAACGTTCGGTAAAAATAGACGACGAACCTTTAACCATAGATGAAATAATAGATAAGGTTTGCTCACACTTCAACGTAACTACCACTGCTGTAAACTCTCGCTCACGAAAACAAGATATAGTATTGGCTCGTCAGGTAAGTATGTACTTAGCACAAAAACATACAAAAATGCCAGCAAGTCGTATAGGAAAACTTGTTGGAGGGCGCGACCACAGCACAGTACTTCACAGTTGTTCTCAAATAGAGAAGCGTCTACAAGTAGATAAAGGCTTCACAGCTGAACTCTCAACCATTGAGAACTCATTTAAACTGAAACTTTAAGCCACCTCTTACTTTATTCTAATCCATATTCTTTTGGTTTATGCGTTTGATAAACCAAATAAGTTGAATCGCTATTAATGGTGAACGAATATTCAATAGCTTCGTTTAATGTTCCTTGCCATAACTCGCTAAAGGGATATAATTCCCACTTCAATCCTTCGCTTTCTAAGCATTTGCCACCTATCTGAAAAACACTTACCTGTTGGTGTGGAAAAGAAGCAAATGTTGTTTTACCTTGCGAAACAGTAAACCAACCATAGTTGGTAACCATTGTTGGCACAATGTTTAGGCATTTATAATAATGTAGAAGTAATGCTATGTTTCCTAATGTGTGGTCTTCTCGTTTGCCTGTTGTACCCAAAAAACAAAATGTTGGCTGCCCTTTTAAAGCGAAATATTGCAAGGCATACTTTGTAGCCTTTGTTAAATCGTTGTCTTCCTGTTCTACTATTGTATGAAATATGGATTGATATTTCACCTTTGTAGCTGTCGAAACAGAATCGCCATCACCTACAATAACTTCTGGTTCAATTCCCATTCTCAAAAGTTCTTCTACAGCTCCATCGCATGCAATCAGATGTTTTGCAGTGCGCAGAATATGTATTGCAGTTTCGTTTGTAGGGAAATCGCCTGCCGCAAGTATCACTACATCGTATTCATTCTTTAGTTCTCTCATTGCTTTTATTCTCTAATTCGTATATTTCTCTTCTCGCATCATTCGTTTCCATTTAAAATACCCAGCAATAGCTATAAGCGCATAAAATGCATAGAGTCCACCAGTAAATGGTATGCCTTTATAAAAATAGAGAGCCGACAATTCTATATCTGCTACAAACCAGACCCACCATTGCTCTATGTATTTTTTAGCCAATGCCCATAGTCCGATTATACTTAATGCGTTACCAAAGCTATCTAATACAGGGACAGTAGAGTTTGTAAAAGTAATTAAAATATAATAAACAGAACTCCACAAAGCTATAAAAGCCACTATTACAGGTACAATTTTCTGTTTTGGAAAACGTGTTATAGGAATTGTTTCGTTGTCTTTCTTCTTCTTACCAAACCTCCAATAAAGGTAGCCATATATAGAAACAACAATGTAATAAAGCTGCATACCGAAGTCTGCATATAATTTTGCTTCGTAATAAACAAAGCTATAAACAATAGGCATGAGTACACTCGTAAGCCAAAGCCAAATGCTAGCCTTGTACTCTTGGTAGATATAAATTAATCCGATAATAGTACCAACTAAGTCTAATACTTGATAGGTACTAGCATCTTGAAAGTATTGAATAATATTGTTTAGCATTTAGCTCTTTTTTATATATATTCTACCTCTCTTCGCTCTCACGATAACAAAGAGAGGTAGTTTAATTTTTAGAACTTCAGTGTAATGTTACCCATCATTGTGAATCCAGCCATTGGCATAAAACCTATCTGATAATAACGGTTGTCGTTTGTGTATTTATTCTTTTCACTCACAGCACTGTAAACCCAACCACTTGCAGCATAATGGTTATTGAAAATATTGTTGAAATTAAGTCCGAAAACAATCTCCCTTAGCCCACAATGCTGTTTACTGGTTTTCAGAACATAATTGAGATTTATATCCGTTTGTGAAAAAGCAGGGAGTGAACGGTCTATGTTTTCGGAGTTATCCAAGTACTGACGGCTCACATAGTTTGTATGCCAAACAAATTGTGCACCTTTATAATGGAAGTTCATAAAGCCATTGAGAATAGTTGAAGGTGAAAAAGCGAGAGTAGAGTTGTCGTAATGCACTTTCAATGGCATCTTTTTATTGTCCCAATTATTTACAAACTCATCGAAGTTCTTAATTTTATTAATGCTCAGAGCAGCATTTCCCTCTAATGTAAGCCACGAAGTAGCGTTCCAGCCTGCTGATAATTCGGCTCCCATACGATAGGAATCTTTTACGTTTGTTGTAAGATTCTCGCCAATATCGCTTTGTTCGCCTGTCTGAACAAACTGATCTTTATAGCCCATATAGTATAAGTTTGTTCCCATATTCCATTTATTTACTGCGTATTGATAACCTATTTCTACATCGAATAGGTGTTCTGCATTAGGTGCAGGATACTTCCCGTTGTCTGTAAAGTTGTTGCGTTCTGGTTCACGGCTTGCATACGCTATAGAGAAATAAGCCTTGTGCCCTCCATTATTATAACTGATACCAGCCTTAGGGTTCACAAAGTTATAGTTTTCGTTAATATTTAAAATCTGATTAGTATAACTACCATTTGCCAATTCGTAGAACTTATCATTCTTGCCATTGGCTTTGTAGTTCACATAACGATACTGTATGTCGGCAAACAAACTCCAGTAGGTGTGCAAATAGTAAGTTGCTTTTGCAAAAACACTATAGTCGTTCTTGTCTCCATCAGAGTCGTAATACTTCAATCCGTTAAAGTTCTGAACCTGACCTTTATTAGATATGTATGTAAGATAGCCGAAGTGGTTACCACGGAATTGCTGTAAGTTAATACCACCAAGTATATCCCAGCAATCGTTTTTGTAATTTACATTGTAAAGAATGCCGTAAGTATGCTGTGTTAATCCCTTCTTTCTCACAAAGTCGCTACGCTTAATATTTTTCCCATTTACATCGGTTGCTATAAGCCCGAACTTACTAAACTTATTGTTTGGACGAAACTCACTGTAATATCCGTATCCATAAGTATAATGTAAAGCTATATTATGCGACCAAGCAACATTGCTTTTCCATACTGCCGAGAGTATATTGTGGTTCTGATAGAAGTTATCAGTGGTCTTCTTCCAATAGCTTCCATCGTCCATTTTGTAACGTTGCGTTTGGTAGTTTCCATTTGCATCGGTAGAGAATGTCCAACTATTGCCGTCAAATACCAACTTCTCATAGAGTGGATTAAAACGGCCTAATCCACGTTTGTACAGGTCTTTGTAGGTTTTAATATCTTTACTCATTAGCGTAGCATCGTCGTTTCCAGCTACTACCCCACTCCACGCTTGTCCTGTCTTCTCAAAATTACCGATGTTTTTATACCTTATCTGAAAGTTATCGCTCACGTATGTCAGCCCACCATAGTAAGAGCCCGATCTTCCTGCCGTACCATGGAGATATCCATCTGTGGCTGTTTCGTGGTAAGCACCATCGAAGATAAAATGATTGCCCAATAAACCAGTTGAGAAGTTTACACCTGCATTATATGTATTGTATGTTCCAAACGACCCACTCACTTCTACAGTAGGTTGATGGTTTGGTGTAGCTGTTGCCAAAGAGATAGAGCCACCGAACGCCCCATCACCATTAGTAGATGTTCCGATACCACGTTGAATTTGTACGCTGTTCATTAGTGCACCGTAAGAGTTCATATTTGCCCAGAAAACTGTTTGGTCTTCAGGTGAATTAAGCGAAATCCCGTCAAGAGTTATGTTGATACGACTGCCACCAGCACCACGAATGCGCATTGCAGCCGTACCCGTTCCAAGACCGTTCTCGCCCCAAGCAAACACACCAGGAGTATGGGCAAACAAAAAAGGAAGCTCACGTCCTGTTACAGAGAAGTTCGACAACTCTGCCTTTTTAATATTAGCCACAGCAAATGGAGCATTCTTTCGTGCTCTAACTCCAGCAACTATAACCTCTTGAAGTTCCTGACTTTTCAATGTGTCAGTTCTTTGAGCTTGCACACTCACTGCACAAGCTAATGCAACAACCATCAATTGCTTTTTCATATTATGTAGTTGATATAATAGAATATAAGGGGAGTTTCCCTACGACGGAATTACCCGTATCAGGTTCATGGGTTTATTCTCAGCAAGTTCAAACGAACAAGCACCCCTTAGCTATCATTCTGATAACCGGTTGCAAAGTTACTACATTTGTATGGAATAGACAAAGAAAGGTAGAACTATCGCTTTTCTTGCAGATTTATTGTTTCTTTTACATTGGCCATTGTGTTTTTGTTTAACTACTATCGATCATTAGAACCTAAGTAACCTTTATTTTATTGCAAGAAGGGTAAGAAGAGTTATTTACTTTACAACGAACACCTAGTAGTATTTTTGTTACTGAAAATAAGCAATAAACAAACTATACAAGGCAGGAGCATTTGCCTTGTATATAGCTTATTTTGAGTTCAGTAAAGAATAGATGGAGAAATTATAAACAGTATCTACAGTTTACGTACAAACTAAATAGAACATCTCAGATGTATAGAAAAACCAACTATATATAGCTACTTTTTTCTCAGATATCTGTTATGTTCGTTTCAGATATCTATCACGTTCGTCTCAGATATCTATCACGTTCGTCTCAGATATCTATCAGTTGCAAATTAGATATCACAAAAAACAACAACCGTTATGTAGCTATATTATAATACTTGAAAGAGATTTATTTAGATGAGAATTATAAATTCATTTATTGCATTAATCACATTGGAAAATATCTCGTGTATAAACCTTTTCTCTTACGTCGTCCAATGCACTATCGTAGCGGTTAGCAATAATTTCATCACAGTCTGTCTTAAATTTCTGTAAGTCGTTTACAACCAAACTACCAAAGAAAGTTGTGCCGTTCTCGAGTGTTGGTTCGTAAATCAACACCTTAGCACCTTTCGCCTTTATGCGCTTCATAACTCCTTGAATAGAACTTTGACGGAAGTTATCGCTATTCGATTTCATCGTTAATCGGTAAACTCCTATCACACATTCTTTTTCCACTGTAGGATTATAGTTCCCTTGTTCGTTATAATCGTAATATCCCGCCTTGTTTAGCACTTGGTCTGCAATGAAATCTTTACGTGTCCGGTTGCTTTCTACTATGGCTTGAATTAGGTTTTCGGGTACATCAGAGTAGTTAGCCAGGAGCTGCTTCGTGTCTTTTGGCAAGCAATAACCACCATAGCCAAACGATGGATTGTTGTAGAACGAACCAATGCGAGGGTCCAGACATACACCTTGTATAATGTGAGATGTGTTTAAACCTTTTACTTCTGCGTATGTATCAAGTTCGTTGAAATAGCTTACGCGCAATGCAAGATATGTATTAGCAAATAGTTTCACTGCTTCAGCCTCAGTCAATCCCATGAAAAGTGTTGGGATATCCTCTTTTATAGCCCCCTCCTTTAAGAGTTCGGCAAACTTGTGAGCTGCTTTATCTAATCGTTCGTCGCCTTCTGGTCGTGCAACAATAATGCGACTAGGGTATAAATTATCGTACAATGCTTTGCTTTCGCGTAGAAACTCGGGTGCAAAAAGAATGTTTTCACAGTTAAACTTTTGTCGTACGCTCTCGGTATAACCCACAGGAATGGTTGATTTTATTATAATAATAGCATTCGAATTTACACGTACTACTTGTTTAATAACCTCTTCAACGTGAGTCGTATCGAAGTAGTTCCGCACTGGGTCGTAATTAGTAGGTGTTGCAATTACCACAAAATCAGCATCACTATAAGCAGCTTCGCCATCTAAAGTAGCTGATAAATGTAGTTCCTTTTCAGCCAAATATTTCTCAATGTAGTCGTCTTGAATTGGCGATTTCTTATTATTAATAAGGTCTACCTTTTCTTTCACAACATCGACAGCTATCACATTATGATGTTGGCTCAATAGTGTTGCAATGCTTAAACCCACATATCCTGTTCCAGCAACTGCTATTTTATATTTCTTTTCCATACGAAGCGTTTTTTCAAATACCTTGCAAAGGTAACTATTTTCTCACAAATGTGTGTCTTTAATGTTTATAGGAAGCCTATAAATGGAATTATATAAGGCATTTCATTTATATTTTCTTATCGTTTAAGTGTATAGTTCGTTTCAATAAACCAGCCACAACGAATGGTAGTATGTTCACAATAGCAACAATAACGAAGAAGCGTTGATAGCCCAAATATTCTTGCAGAATACCTGTAAACCAACCCGATGACATAAGCGAGAAGGCTGCTACAGCACTTGCTAAAGAAAAACGAAAAATGGAATACTTGCCTTGTGAACAGAAAAGCAACACAAGAATATATGGCGTGATACCAAAACCAAAGCCAAACTGCTCTATTGCGACACATAAATTGATTATAGAGAGTGAAGAAACAAAACTATAACTAAGATAGATATACAGCATCTTAGGCAACGTAATAGCACACACCATAATCCAGAAATTATTCCACAAGCCTCGCTTTTGTATGGCATAACGACCAACAAAGCAGCCTGCAATAGCAGAGAAAGCCCCCACTGAACCTTGAACCAATCCTAATTCTTGTGGCGAAAGGCTCAATCCGCCATTGCTCCCGGGGTCGATTAAGAACAGTGGAGCTATGCGAAAGAACATTCCTTCGGGTATCAAGAACAATAAAAGAAATGATAGCAATATAGCATAGTTAGGCAATTGCATAAAGGTTGTCTTAGTTTCCAACCACCATCGCCTTGTTAGTCCACTTCGAATAGGAATAGAGGGTCTATCTTGTGGACGTGGTAACACTATTGCGTGGTAAACAAAGAATACTAAAAAAATAATTGCAAGAAAGTAAAAGGTGGTTACCCACGACTTTGTAACCACTCTATTTATCACTTCTAAATTACCTGCTAATATCAGTGGAAGTCCCATTCCTACTACAACAGCCATTAACAAGAATACAGAATGTACACTACTAAGACTTGGTAGTTTGCGTAGCATACAAAGTTTGTAGTATCTCGCTACAGCCACATCGTGTACAACGGCAGCGCATGCAGTTATAAATAAGAACGACATAGAAGTTACTTCCCAATAAGAAGTAGTTATGGATAATGCTATACCAAACATTGACACTGTCATAAGCAGTTGCATTGCCAACACCCAAAAGCGTTTTGTGGCATAGCCTGTAACAATTCTGCCTAATAGTGGACGCAGAATAAAAGGAATAAAAGTCCACGATGTATTCAATGTAATGGTGCTATTCGATTGCCCCATACGATTAAAGAAGACTAGCGAAACAAGAAACACAATAACATAAGGTAATCCTCGTGTAAAATATATTGTGGGTAGCCATAGCCAAACTTTAATATTTGTTTGTTTGTTCGTATCCATTCGCTTGTTTCAGTTCTTTATTTCAAGTATCTAATGTAATAATGCTGACTTGCTAACTTATACGTATCGCATTGCTGACGTCTCTGTATTAGTATACTTTTGTTATTTCAGCACTTTTATAATAGTGTAGTAAAATCTCATCGTAGCGATATCCTTGCACTCCCATCATAGCAGCTCCAATCTGACAAAGTCCTACTCCGTGTCCCCAACCAGCTCCTTTTATAATGAATTGCTGTGGCACTCCATCTTTTATATCTACCTTTTCGACAACGAATGCCGAACTGTATAGGTGGCTTTTGCTAAGTGCACGCCTTATTTCAAGCTCTTTTCCAATGATGAGTGTACGTTGTGTACCTATTATTTTAAGTCTGTAAATGCGCCCGCTCTTACCTCTTTCCATAGGAATCAAGTCAATAATATCGCCAAACTGCATTGCCAGTTTTTCTTCTAAGAGCTGCTTTACTTCTGCTTGCGAGTAGATTTGAGTCCAACGATAGAAGTCTGTTGTTTCTTGATCGAAGTCGTTTAGTACCTGAGATAGTACCTTTTGGTCGGTTGTATTGCAGAAAGCATTGGGCGATGATAGTATCCACTGACGTGCAACTGCCTCGTTGGTAAGATTGGGTAGAGACGTTGTATCGGGCATTGTATCGGGAAGAGCCTGCAGATAAGGCTTTCTTATATTCTCCCAGCAATATTGAAACTCTTCAACTGCACCGCCACAACACTTGCTATACCGTGCATCGCAAATCTCGCCACGACTTGTTAGTATCTCTCCTGCTGTCTGTTTAATAGCCTCTACAACATGTTTATTGGCAGCTTTTGTTATACCTTGATAACGCTGACAATGGTCATCGGCACACACATCAAAGTGTTTGTGGTCTTCGCGATCGTACCAACGCACTATCTCTTCGTCTGTTTTGAATAGCGAAGGTTGCTTTACTGCGTTGTTGTTTTCTACTTTTCGTTGTTCCATTTGTGCTAAAAGCCAACTACGCGATATAACAGCGTGCGCTTTTAATAGTTCCAACGACGATGTAGCACGCATTTCTGAAGAGATTACACTGATAAGATAAGTCTCAACAGAAAGTTCGTTGATGGCGCAGATATTGTTATTTTCTACTATAAAACGCAACTTCCCTAAGAATGTTTGTGCTTCTTTTCGCTCCCAATGGAAGTTTACTCCGATAGTAACATCTTCGAGTGTAAACGATGATTGAGTGTCATTTGGTTCGAAAAGGAGCTCATCGTAGAAATTGTTTTCCCATAGAATACGACCTTCTGATAGTTCTACAACCTGCTTACCACATTGTTCTAAGTTGCAAACGGTATAGGGCGCATTCAGTGAAAAGCACAATTTGCTTGCGCTAACAATACCTACTGAAACGATTGGTTCCTTTTTTATATTACTCGTTTCCATTCTTCTTTATTGTTATTCTCCTTTATTTCTTATCTTTTCAGTTACTTCCTGCATCGTTTCAGCGGGCAAAACGATTTCTTGCATAACCTTTAATAAAAGCTTTTCGTTTATTCTTTCAAAGTCGGTTTGGCGTGGAAGAATAAGCAAACCGCCCATATCCAATGCGCCTGGACTTATTAAATATTGTTCGTTGCCCTCCTTTGAATAGCAATCTGGGCGGTGTTTGCGTCGTGGAAATATAACAGACACTGTGTCTAAACCCTCTTTCCATACAACTATGTTCATCATTGGTTCCACCTCGTCAGCCTGTTGAGGCAGCGAATTGTACACTATACTGAACAATTTTACGCCGTTTTCAACGCTTCTACTCTTAATAGCAATAGCAGGATAAGCAAAATTAACAATCTCAAAGATGCCTTCTACCTCGTTCATTCTTAATAACGGTTGTGCAGTAGCGTCGAGTTTGCTCCACATTTCCTGTATTGGCAGCATGCCACTTGTACCTCCTTGGAAGTGAAGATGGTCTGGTGCACTTGCGCCACACTTAGGACCGTTGTAGAAGAACATAAGTTTTGGATAATCATCGCTAAGTTTTTGCAAGTCAGCATAATGCTTTTGTATAAGCTGAAGCTGATGTTGACGTGCCGCAATGGTGAAATGGACAGGCAAAATGGGGAAAGGATTCACCAATATATCGAACTCTTCACCGAACGAAATGCTTGTTTGCACCTGTGGACGATTATCTTTGCAAAGGAAGCAAGGACGCTTTGCAATGGTTGCCTTATCTATCTTTGCCCCTGTACTCACCATTCTTGCAGGGTTAAATTGTAGCTTTAAGCCATTATTGAGCCGCTTTGTCTTCACCAGACGTAAATCACTGAACCGCTTTTGGGCATCTTTCCACTGGTTCAGTTGGCTGTAAAAAAAGGCTCTAAACCTTTTGCGCCCTCCTCTTCGCCTTGTTTGTTGAGTTGCTGACGTGCTATTAGTTCTATTGTTCGTAGGCGATCTTTGTAAAGGTTATTCGCATTTACGCGGTCAATGCTTAGCGCAGCATCGCTGTTTCCACCCCAACGACGGCACAAATATAGCTCTTCGTAAATGCGCCCGATACGGAATTGACGGCTAAAAGCCAAGCCCATGGCGTAGTCTTCACCGTAACTGGTATTTGGAAACTGCACTTCGCGAGCCAAAGGAGTATAGAATGCACGCGGTGCACCTAAGCCGTTGATGCGTAGAGCATTGTTGCAGCCGTTGTCTTCCGTCCATTCTGCGTGGTCAATCAATCCTGGAGGGAGTGTGTTAAGGTCGAAATCGCACATACGATACGAGCCTATTATCATTGCTGCTTGCTGTTCGTGGAAGGCATCAACAATCTTTTGCAACGTCTGTTCTGAAGAATAGAGGTCGTCGCTGTCCAATTGCACGGCGAACCTACCGCAATGTTTGCTGTTCACGGCATAGTTCCAACAGCCGCCAATGCCAAGGTCGTTGCGTTCGGGAACAAGGTGTATCACGCGCCCATCGGCCTTAAATGCGTCGATGGCTTCGGTTGTTCCGTCGGTGCTATGGTTGTCGATGACGATGAGGTTGAACTTAAACTTGGTCTGTTGTTTCAATACCGACTCGATGGCAGCACCGATAGTAGCCGCCCTATTGCGCACGGGGATAATCACCGATGCCTCAACTTCAAACTCGCCTTGGTTGAAATCAATGTCTTCGAAATGGGGTTCAAGGTATCCGCCAATCTCTTTCAGATGCTGCGTACATGCCTTTTCCATCTCAATTTGTCGGTCGCGGTTACGTGGATCAACGTAATCAAACTGCTTTTCGCCACTCTTTCTGTTGTCTTCCTCAACCTCGCTGTACAGGTATTCGTTGGCGTGCACCAGCGCATAGCGTTGACTTAGTTTCAACCTCAGGTCGTAAAGGCCGGCGTGTTGGTAAGTTTCTGTCATGCGTTGCACGCTTTCTTTCAAGGCAGCAGCATCGAAGAAGAGCACCGAACCGAAGTCGAAATCATCTCTTAACGAACCTTTTTGGTAGTCGATAACGGGTGCCTTAACCAGTTCGCCGCCCTTTACTTGGTAATGATCGGCGTAAACCAGACCCGCCTCCGTGTCTTGCGCAATCTGCAAAAGCCGCTCTAAGGCCATGTGACCCAACTCTAACGTGGTGGTTTTGGTATAAACCAAGGCGTAATCGGCATTGCTCTCGGCGGCTATTCGGCGGATGGTTTCCGACTTAAACACAGGTTCGTCAAGGCAAACAACCTTGTCTACCAACTGCGAATTCCGCAAGGCCGACAAGGTTTTGCCTGCCTGCGACTCATCTATATAAGGTACGAAACAAGTTAT
>ENA-OWNK01000160-OWNK01000160.1-metagenome-genome-assembly--contig:-NODE-160-length-31810-cov-7.532137_pt1 | contig 31810 bp, 18 predicted proteins | sample MGYA00245343_ERZ651121 | MGnify/ENA primary metagenome ERZ651121 (study PRJEB26857, sample SAMEA4031775) | metagenome | biome: human; feature: oral; material: saliva | place: Philippines | collected 2014... | reverse complement strand
AAGGCGAAGCTGGGAGGAAGGAGTTCGCATACGTATGAGTATGATGAGCTGAACCGCCTTATTCATGCAAACGGTAAGGCGAAGCGTGCATCGTATGATATGGTGATGTCGTTTGGACGGATGAGTGAGCCGCTCACTAAGGTACAGAAAGTGGACTCAACGACAACTGCTAAGTCTTATAACTTTGCTTATAAGTACGAGGACAGTAATCATCCGACGGCTCCAACACAGATTGGTCACGACCATTACACCTACGATGCCAACGGTAATCCAACGCTGGTAACGAATGATTCGGCGAATACCACTCGTGAAATGTACTGGGATGAGGATAACCGACTCATGGTCTTAAGCGATAACGGTAAAACAAGTCGTTACACTTACAACGCTGCCGGCGAACGTATCATGAAGAGTTACGGTACGATGGAGGGTGTGTACATCAATGGTGCGCCGCAGGGAATCACGTTCCACGAGACGGACAACTTCACACTTTATCCTGCAAGTATCCTCTCTGTCAACAAGAATCGCTTTACAAAGCATTACTTCATCGGGGACAAACGAGTTGCTTCAAGGATAGGGACAGGTCTGTTCAATAACGTTTACGGACGCAACGGTTCATACGTAACGGCTGGTCAGCAGGATTATGCTGAACGTATGAATCAGATTCAGACACAGAAGGAAGCGTATTATAAGAAGGTGGGTGTAGCCCCTGGTGTACCGACAGAAAAGGGTGCATATGGTGATCCAGAGAACACGGGCGTTGGTTATAATGCTGTTCTCACGGAACTTGGCAACCACGATGTGCCACAAGGTTGGATTCAGACTCCACGCCCAAACACCACACCTGGTACCAACCCTGGTGCCCCAGTCTCATGGAATGACCCGAGCAATCCTGATGACCCACAGGCTGGTTATGGTTATATTCCAAATGACACTACAAAAGAAGAAACTTTCTTCTATCATAGTGACCATTTAGGAAGTACGTCTTACATTACAGATGACAAAGCCAACATCACCCAGTATGATGCTTACTTGCCATACGGAGAACTCCTCGTTGATGAGCACAGTAGCAGTGAAGACCTGCCGTATAAGTTCAATGGCAAACAGTTTGATGAAGAGACTGGCCTGTACTATTATGGTGCAAGGTACATGAACCCAGTTACGAGCCTGTGGTATGGGGTGGATCCGTTGGTGGAGAAGAATCCAAATATATCAAGCTATATATATTGTGATAATAATCCTATAAGATTTATTGATCTTATTGGTAAAGAAGGAGAGAATGCTAATAATTCAAAAGGAGGAAATAAAACTGTCCGTGTATATATCTCTGAAAAGAAATGGAAGTATATATACATGAATCATAAAAGAGGTATTGCGAAAGGTAATCCAACGCTGTTAACTTATGATTCAAGTAATATAAATGCTGCTAGAAGAACTGCTGCATTGAAAGCCAGCGGAATATCTTCTTCCTCACAAGTAGATCGGGATGAATACCCATATGCACATACAGAAGAAGGTGGATCTAATGCTTCTGTTATGCAAGTTCCAAGATCAGAGAATCGATCTCATGGACAGTATCTGAGTACTTTGGTGAAAAGTAATAATATGAAGACAGGGGACCATTTCCTAATTATTTTAGTTCCTGACAATAGTAAAAAAGAAAAGCAGCATATTCCTATTGGTTCTACAGTTCCTGTCACTGAGAAAATACATCCCAACCGAGATGTTGTTAAGAATATTGCAATAGGAACAACTGTGGTAGCATTCTTAAAAGTATAGGCACAATTGCTGAAAAGATAGTTCCAAGGACTGTAACTCCAATAATAGTTCCGCCAACAATATCAATGAGTATAGAAATGCAGTATCAACAATATAATGATAATTTACGATGAACTTAAAGGAGAAATTAAATTTACTGGAAGGTGAATTAACTCGAATAGAGAGCCCCATTCTTAGATTGTTAAGAGATAGTAATGATGGCTTTGACAGAGATCAAACTGCTCATGTGCTTACAAATCTTGGAATGTGCCCTCTTCAAATGCTACTTGATTTTTATGATTGGGCTACAGGGGCAGATGAGAATATTCTTTTTAATATAAATAATCAGGTAAAACTTTCCACAATAGGGAATCCCGCAAAAGTTTCAATTACTACGAGTTTATACATGTTAGATGCAACAACAGATGATTTTTTTGCACATAGAAAGATGCTTCCTTTTATTTATAATGGTATCATGGAAGATCCCATACTGATTGATTTGTCGCCGAAAAGTAAAACCATTGGAGCACTATATTATTATAGTCCACAAGTGACATTATCTGTAGATCCTATTATGATTTATGATTCATTAGAGTTATGGATTGATACCATGTTATTATGTTATTCAAATGGCATCTATAGCATAAAACCTAATGGAATGTTAGTTGCCGATGTAGATAAGGAGATTAAAATAACAAGGAAACTCAATCCACACTCTATCTATTGGGATTAATACACAACACTGTATGGTCTTTTCCATAAAGACGCTTTCAGTTGTACATTTCCCATCCCTAATGGTTACAAAAAATAAAAATAATACATATACAGTCGTAGGAGGAATAATTAACAAAGATCGGAATATATATATAATTAATGATGGCAGGAGAGTAGGTGTTTTAGGTGAAATGCTTACCAAGTACTCTTTTTTTAGTAGTGAGAATAAAGTTGTCTATGGGGCAGTAATCAACCCATCTGATCATTCTGGACAAAAGTTCTTTGATTCTGAAATAGCTTCAAGTCATATTGATGTCATAACGTATATGCGTAATGCATATGAAAATAGACCGTTAGATTTTAAGAAAAGAGGCATAGCTAATAGAGGCAAACAGAGTGTTAATCAATATATGTATAGAGGGATGCCTTTTAAGGATCAAGATGGAAAAATCTATTATGCGACAGCTCGTGACATCGGTAATTATAGTGCAGGGTACGTAGCTGGAACAGCAGGGCAAGGTTGGTTTGCTTCACGTAAAGCCTTTGATGCGTTGGAGAGTTTTCAGCAAGGTAGACCAAGTAAAGAAGCTATGATTAGCCAATTTGCAGAAAAGGCTGGTCATAACAGAGGAATTAAAGTATACTGGCAAGAACAATACGATGTACAGAGAATTTTACAACAAGGGCGTGAACATACTTGGAAAAGAGTCTCTGATTTTTTTAAGTCTATCTTTAAATAAGTTGTTGATGTAAAATGAGAAGACATATTAGTCTTATAACTATATTTATAGGGGTTCTGATAATTTTTTATGAAACTAGACACTTCTATAAGATAGGAGATAGAACTTTAACCGTTTGGAAAACGAATAGTGGATGTTTTGTCATACCATATTCGTATTATGGGATTCTTCCACCTCAAAAGAATTATCTCAAACTATCTAATATTGGTACTGCCTATATCTTTCTAGTGCCTAAAGATAGCTTATATATATTTGTAGAACCATATAGTGATGGATACAGTGAATTAAGTAACCATATGTATAGTTCTAAACTGATCACTTATTCAGCAGCAACTTCGAGTGCGCTAAAACAGAGTAAATTATGGGTAGATTCTTTTGAGAAATACAAAAAGCTATATCCTTTTATTTCTGTAGAGGCAAGATATATGGACATATTGATAAAGGAGAAATAAATCTAATATTTTCTGAGGTATACTTATAGCTCAATGATTCACACCTATGCAGATAGATTCTAAGCATTACACTTCTGATGCCAACGGCAACCAGGATAGTACTCCTAATATCGAACGGAGAATATACTGGGATGAAGACAACCGCTTGATGGCTTTAAGTGATAATGCATGTTGAATACTTACTCATACAATGTTTTTGGTGTTCACTAATGGAAAGGCGTTATTTATGCCGAAAAATGAACGAGAGGTTCCATTGTTACTCTAAACCCCTAATATAGTTTTTGTTTTTAGTTGCTGTCACTTTTAACATTTCGTGTAAACGGCTTGTTATCAATGGACTGCGATAATAGGGAGAGTGATAGGAGTGACAGGAAAATTGAAAGATGGTCGTTTTTATGGTGTTGTTATAATCAATAGTCCGTTAAAATTTTGTGGTTTGCGAATCTTTCGTCCCTAAGCTAACAGGTATTGTGGCAGAAAGAAAACATGACAGGTCTGTAAAAAAGAGATAATTAGGTAATAAAATATAACATAATATAATCGGCTATCTCATTGAATTTCAGTAACTTTATAGATGTAAAAAGACAATAAAGTTTATGCTGATAACCAACTTGATTAGCCGATATATGAAGCTCTGCAAAGCAGCATTTAGTGCTGAAGATGGAGCAAAGTTAAACAAAAGTATTCAAACAAACGTCATGGAAATGCTTTTTCTTTTGATGGTCATCCCAAGGAAATGTAATTTCACGCAGATGGGACGCTATGGAAAGCGTGGCGAACAATGCTATCGGCAGACGGCAGAGCGCAGCGTGAACTGGCTCGAAATGAATATGTGGCTGAGTGCTTTCGCCTTCAAGCAGGGTAAGGGTCGCAATGCCATCGTTATTGATCCAAGCTTCATCAAGAAGGCTGGGAAGCATACCCCATACGTGGGTACGTTTTGGTCGGGCTGTGCAGGTGCGGTAAAGCACGGTCTTGAGATCCTCGGCATCGGTGTGATAGACGTGGACTTGCATGAGTGTATGATGCTGAAGGCTGTGCAGACCACATTGGAAAAAGGCGAGGAGAAAAAAGAGATGAGCCTATACGACTGGTATGCCAAAGTATTGGAGGACGACAAGGTAACCTTACAGCGTATTAGCAAGGTTCTTGTCGCCGACTCAGCCTTCTCCAAAAGACCTTTCATCGACAAGGTAATGGAGATGGGATTCCATGTTGTGAGCCGCCTGCGTCATGACGCAGCCTTGTTCTACATATGGGACGGGCATAGAGTTCATGTAATTTCACTCCACCTTTGTCATGATGCAATTTTGTCCACCAATATACAGAAAGACAAAGTGATATCGTAGATGAATCAAATGCGTAAATGTTATTGGATATTGGAAACTTGTTGCAGGTGTCACGCCTCTCTCTCTTGCTATGGAGACCATCTTATCTGCAAAATCTTGAAATATCCTCACGTCATGTGTCTCATTCACCTTACCCAAATTACTGCGGCTTACATTCTTACCAAAACCCAGATGATGAAAAGATGATTTGAATGGCATTATGGAAACAATAAGATCTCGTAGCCCCTCACGATTGGATAGCTGTCCAAACAGGAGCACCTTTACGTGATTCCAGCAAGTGAAGCTTTTCACATACTTGTTGCCTTCATACTTCTTGACCCGCCATTCAAAATACTTTCTTGGAAGAAAGTCTACCAGTTGCGCAAATACATATCTACCTTGATTCATACCAACCTTATTAAACGTCTGCTTACAATTTGTAAGTTGGCGCAAAGGTAGTCGTTTCAAAACATCCGAGTGACTTTAGGCCTGAAATATTGTGTGTTAAAAGGGAACTTGAGCAATTGTTAATGATTTTTCGTGGACACTAGTGAAATCGCACCATGATTTTCGTTGCGGAATTGCCTCATCGGCATTATATTTTGATAAACAAGCTCCCTCCTCCAATAAGCCTCCCCTAAACTTCCACACGGAAGTATGAGAAAGAGTTTTTGCCTTACTTTTTTATATTCCGCTAATGCTTTGAGATATCCCTCTTTGCTAATATACATAAATCTTATATCCCCTCATTGCTCCGGGAGTTTCTTTCTCGGTGCGCGAGAGATGTTGCAGGGCAGTAATCGTTTGCTCCTTGCCTAAATCGATAACAAGCAAATGGGGGAAAGGAGAGCCTTTTTGTGTCTTCCAATAGGTTGACTCCTGTTGGTCGAAAGCTTTATCTCCTGTGTGGTTCCCATCTTCCTCCTCACTGTCAGCATATTTTGTAGACCACGAATCGCGCGAAATACGGTAGCCTTCAGCATTAAGGGCGTAGAGTTCGGCTATGGCCACATGGTCATTTGTGCCATGAACGTTCTGGCATTCTATAGCGATGTAGCGACCTTTGGCGGGGCGATCGAAGTTCAGCGTCTGGCAGAGGTCAGTGGCAAGAAGTTGCCCTTGAGCCACAGGCTGGGCCGAGTTGAGGTCTGGGCGGTCGCCCGGATTGTTGTGCTTGCTGGTCCTTTCCAACTGCAGTTTATTCAGTTCAGGTTGGTCTTGCCCCCAAACAACGGGCGCTTTTGGGCCGACAATGTCCATGACGATGATTTCATTGCGTCCTTTCTTCAACCAACAACCCGGCAGATAGAGCGTCTGTTGAGGCCCAATACGCCAGAAGCGACCGAGTGCATGCCCATTCACATAGACCTGCCCTTTGCCCCATTGCTCAAGGTTCAGGAAGGTGTCGCCCACCTTTTCCAGGTCGAAGTAACCTCGATAATAGCCGATAGACTGCGAGGAGAAGTTGATAGGGCTGAAGCAACGATTGGTTTCATTCAGTTTGTCGAAGGCATGTTGTGCGTTTTGATAGCTGTCGGGAATAGGTACAATCACCCAGTTTTTGAGATGATAACTCACGTCATGCCCATTTTCTTCAGTGTCGATAGTCACGCTTTCAGTGATACCTTTGAAATCTTTCACGGCTCGTCCGAAGTTGATGCGCCCCATCGCTTCGATAAGAATGTTTAGTTTTTCCCCCTTTTTCACGGGTGGAAGTATGATGCTTTTCTCATTCTTGGTACGGTCTATCGTGCCGATGAGTTTATGGTCAATAAATATTTGTGCATAATCGTGTGCATCGTTGAGTGACAGCCGGCTTGACTTATCAACCTTGGGGAGGGTTGTCGCATAAATCATAGCACCCCAGCCAAGATTCATTTCTTCAAAACTCTTGATGTCGCGACTTGTTGTTGGCAGACCAGTTCCTAAAGTGAGAGGAGAGAATTCGTTAAGCGTCATCTTCGGAATGGTGATGATTGGGGCTGCAGGTTTAGGCACATCGGGAAGCCGTTTGCCTCCGTTATATTTCTCCATGGTCTTGCGTAGTTCCCAAAACTTAGGCGTAGCATGACCGTATTCGTTGATAGGAGCATCGTAATCATAGGACGTAACGTCGGGTGCAAAGCCCGGACTGTTGGCTCCCGCCCAATGACCGAAGGAGGTTCCTCCATGAGTCATATAGAGCGAGAAAGAAATATTTTTGCGCAACATCTCGTCAATGCCGGCCACCATGTCCTTTGCTCGACGCGTTTCATGACGTGCTCCCCACTTGTCAAACCAACCACTCCAAAATTCAGAACACATCAGTGGGGCATCTGGGCGTAGTTCTTTGAGGCGCTTGAACTGTGCATCAATGTTCGAACCTGTGCCGAAATTCATGGTCCAAACCAAGTCATTGAGGCCGTTGTTCTCGAAGTTGCTGGCCCAATCACATTGAAACAGCGTTACTTTGTCGAAGCCAGCAGCTTTCACAATGTCGCGAATTTGGCTCACATATTTCTTGTTGATGCCGTAGGAACCATATTCATTCTCCACTTGCACCATGATGATAGGACCTCCGTTTTGTATGGTCAGCGGGACTAACTGGCGACCCACTTCAGTCTCGAAAGCTTTTACACGCGCCATGAAATAGGGGTCGTCTTCGCGCAGTCGGATATCCTTCTTCTTCAAAAGCCACCAAGGGAGTCCTCCCATTTCCCATTCAGCACACACGTAAGGGCCAGGACGCACGATGACAAACATGTCGTTTTTCTGAGCCAGACGACAGAAAGCAGCCACGTCGTTGTTGCCCGTAAAGTCGAATTTACCCTCTTGTTGTTCGTGGATGTTCCAGAAAACATAGATGCAAATAGTGTTCATGCCGAGTGATTTGCACATTTTGATGCGCTGTTCCCAGTAGGGGTGCGGGATACGGGGGTAGTGAAGTTCGGCTGCTTTGACCACAAAGGGCTTACCATGAAGCAGGAAGGTGTTCTTGCCGACCGTGAAATCGCCACCGCGAGCCTGTGCCGTGAGCGTGGCAAGGCTTAGAAACCATGTGGCAATGATAGCTTTGATGAGAAACTTTCTTTTCATGTCTATTGTGTAATGAATGTTGTTATAGATTGTGGCTCGAGAGTTATGTGGCTGTTGGTGGTGCCAATAGGACGGAGGTTCTCGCCTGTAACATCAGATGTACGATATTGTTTCCATGCAGGTTTTCCCTCAGGGAGAGGCAGATTTATCGTGCGTGAACCCTCTGAATAGTTGATAGCTACGACAGCCCAACTGTCGTCTTGATTTTTGAAAGCTGACAGCATAAGGCCGTAAGGTTCAGTGTCACCATCTTTAATGAGGTGCCTTTGTGCATCGGAAACCTGTATGTCGTAGCGTCTGGCCCCTGGTCTGATGAAACGACTATAGTTTCCCAAGGCCCAAAGAAGCTTTGCGGCAATGGCCTTTCCACTCTTCCAGCCATCGTTGCTCAACACGCGAATAAGTCCGTCGCGATAGTCGCCACCGAGTGCTCTCCACCAAGACCAGCTCTCGGCATTGCCATAAACGAGGTCGTGATGAATGACACGGGCCACATAGAGCGCTGTGCGCATGGAATAATCAAAGTAATGTCCGCCGCCAATTTCCTCGTCATTGTTCATGATACAAAGCTCCGTTTGCCAATAGCGTAGCCCATAATGGCGCAGCGTGTCGCGTAACTCCTCGCGAATACGGCGCATCTCTTTGACAGGAGTATTGGTCCAATAGCTGTGTGCCATGATAACATTTGGGATGCCATAGCAGTTTCCGAGATAAGTTCTTGTGCTGTCTTTTGAGAAGAAAGTGCGGATTTGATAGCCACGTTGCCAATCTGTTTCGTGTGTTCTTAAAAGGCATAGGAGGTTGCAGCTTTCGTTGATCATAATCTTCGTTTGCAGGCGTTGACGCTTGAACTCCTTGCTGATAGCTTTGGACAAACGTGCTACTTCTACATTCGTGGCAGGTGAACCTTCCTGCTTAGGCCCCAGCCAGTTCCAGTGTCCATCGGGTTCGTTGACAGGGCAGAGGTAGTCAAAGTGTATACCGTCATGCTGCTCGATTCCTCGCATGACGTTAGCCGTGAAGCGTGCAACCTTGCTATATGCATCGTCACGTAGGTTAATAGTGCCTCCTCGTCCTGTGTTTGTAGCCCAACCGTTTTTCGTGAAATAGACAGGAACAGAGTTCATGAAAGCCAGGAAATGGGGTACACCACGCTCCTTGGCTAACTTGAGGAAGTTGCGTTGTCCCTGCTGCTTAGTCCAGTCATAAGTGCCGTCTGGACGTAGGAAAGATTCTGTCCTTGTCTGTGGATAGATGTGCGAACTATCACCTTGTTCTTCACTTCCTGCGCCAAGGTTAAAGCGCCAAACAGACAATCCTATACCGCGTGGCTGTCCGTTGGTGTCGTTCTCGGTACTGAAAAGCCAGTCGGCAATCTGTTCTTGCTGTTGTTTGGACCACAATCCCACATATTTCATACTCCACGCATCTGATGCCCCAAAGTGCATAATGGGCTGTTCGGGCTTGTCAGCCATGATGCGATAGGTAGATGTCTGTGCTAAAACACTTTCTGAAATGCACAGGCTCAGTATTCCCGCAAGTATAAATTGATGGATGTTCATTTGATGATTTTCTTGCCATTAAAGATGTATACGCCTTCAGGAAGTTTGCTGAGCTCGTCCGAAGAGGTGGATACTTTTTGACCATTGAGATTAAAAAGACCTTCCTGCTGAGTGGATTTTTTAGCTTGGATAGTCTTGACACTCACAGGAATAGACAGGTTGAATACTAACGTAATAACGCTGCGTGGTTTGATAATATTTCGTGCAGTTAGGTTAGTAAATGATTGATCTGGAGTTAGGTTGTTGTCTTTGTCGGTGATATATGCCTTGACAGAAGTGATATTTTGCACAAAGTTGTCATTATTTATTTTGATACCTTTGGCTACATTTTTCATGTTGACAAATACAGCTACAACCTCTTTCCCATCAGGAGAAAGGTAGGCACTACCCATTATAGAATTGATGTCATCGGCTCCTGTAAGAGAGATGCGGCGATAGCCTGGACGGATAAAACGGCTGTAGTTACCTAAAACCCATAGATTAGAAGTAGCAGTGACTGTGCCACCATTCTTGATGTCACCATAGCTTTCATATCCGTTATCGCCTGTAGCGTTGAGACGAAGCAGTTCAAAACGATTTTTCTGTGAGTAGCGTGACTGCGCCATGGCGGTCCAGTATGACCATGAAGTCATGTTGCCCTGTGTGAGTCCGATGTGTATAAGTTTGCCCATGAAGAGCGCAATATCCATGTCTGAGGCTGCATCATAAGACGAAGGAAAACCTGTTTCTGTAGAAGGTTCTCGATCAAGCATACTCCATTCAGTCTGCATTAGCTGTAAACCATATTTTTGTGCGGCTGCTAAAGCCTTAGTTCGTGTTGTTGTCAAAGCATTGTTACTGCCAGAAGTCCAGTAGTCATGCCCTGCAACAATCTTGGCAATGTGACTAAGATTTCCGATATATGTATCTGTGTTGGCAGGATTCCAAAAAGCTTCTATTTGATTGGAAGCACGTCCGCCATAATCGTTAGCATGTTGATAAGTGCGGTCCCAAGAACTTGCTTCCGGAGTTATGATTAGTGTAGAGAGGTTGTGGCTCGAGAGTGATTTGTCGAGCTCACGTACCAACTTGCTAACTTCTTTGTTCTGCCAGGGCGAACCTTCCTGGCCATCTGTCCAGTTAAAAGCTGGCTCATTGACAGGTGAGATGTAAGTGATGGGGTAGCCTTTTGTAATAAAATGTTTGGCACAAGTGGTAAGGAACTCGGCAAATTTATCGTAGGAGTCTTCTTTCAAATTAGCATTGGAGGCATTGCTTTTGTTGTTGGCGAGCCCATTTTTTGTCATGTGGACAGGAGCCGAATTGGAGAAGAGTACAAAATGTTCTACTCCATATTGCTTGGCTTGTTGCATGAAATACTGCTGTCCCTGAGCCTTGTTCCAATTATAAGTGCCATCACTATTAAGGTAACATTCTGCACGCCGGTTCTCATCTGCAATATTGCTAGAAGCACCTTGTTCGGCACTTCCTGCCCCAAGATTTACGCGCCATACTGATAATCCGATACCTTTAGGCTTACCATCGCCTTCAGTATCTTTACTGAACAGCCATTCTGCAGCCTGCTTTTTCTGCGTATCGCTAAAATAGCGTCCTACATATTCGGAAGTCCAACAATCAGAAGCTCCGAAGCCTTCTATCATTTGATACTTGATTTCGGGGTTGATAGCGATATTAAAAGTTGATTGGGCGTAGGATGGTATGAAATATATCAGTGCTAAAGCATTGAGGTAAATTTTTTTCATATTATTGTTGTTTATGTCTTAAAATTCTCTTCCGACCTCTTTGAAAGATGGTGTAGTGGTAAACGTCTTTCTTTTGAAGAGGCAGGAAGAGATGATGGAATAAGTTCCTTTTAGTTATATCCAGGGTTCTGCTTGATACTTCCGCCAGAGAGAATAATCTCAGAATTTGGAATTGGGAAGAGTTCGTCGCGCCCTTCGGTGAAGGCAGAACCTTCACTACTTGATTCATTCTGATTACTCTTTTCATATTGGTCAGAGCTGGTTTTCGTGTTGTAGATAACCCATGATCCATTAGGTCCCATGACATTACAAATAGCAGCTTTACCATTATCATCTTTCCAACGTCGTAGGTCGTAGAGTCGATTGTTTTCGAAAGCTAACTCCAAGCGACGCTCTTTCCGGATGGCATCACGTAGTTGTTTTCCCGTCGCAGTAACATTAGCGAGGTTTACACGCTTCCGTACCTGATTGAGTGCCTGCTGAGCTTCTGTATCTTTACCTAGTTGATTCTCTACTTCTGCATACATTAACAGAATATCTGCATAGCGCAATAAACGGAAATTGAGAGCGATATGTGGTGCGTCATAAGGTTTTACACGCTTTGCCCTCGGAATGTAGAGTTTCATGTTACAACGTGCGCTCTTATGCTTTGATGGTGTAATAATGTAAGGGTTAGTAGCACTCCATGTGTTATCATTGGGTACATAAGTCTGATTATGGTGTAGAATTGTCCATAACAAACGGATATTGTCTCCTTCATCAGTGAAGGCTTTCTCAAGATGACTTGATGGTAACCCCCATGACCAACCTGAGTCATCGCGTGAACCTACGACAACAGAATAGCGTTCGCCAAGGTTATAAGAGATTTCACCAGAGGTTTGAATCTCAAATAAAGATTCTTGGCTATTGTTGTGATCCATACTCCATACATCACTAAAGTTAGATAGCAAACTGTATTCGTTGCTCTTCATAACAGCTTGTAATTGGGTTTCTGCTTCTTTATATTTCTCTTGATAGAGATAGACTTTTGCAAGCAGACCTTGAGCTGCTCCTTTGGTGGCGCGGCCTATTTCTGCGCTGCTTTGAGCAGATCGTAAAGGAAGAACTTCTATAGCTTCAAGCAAATCTTGTTCAATCATAGCATAGGTCTCTTCTACAGAGGCTCGAGTAATGCCTTTGATTTCATTGGGCATTTTGAGTCCCTTTACTAATGGAACGCCACCGAAATTGCGCACCAGTTCAAAGTACTGATAGGCACGAAGGAACTTGGCTTCGCCGAGGAGACGTTGTTTGTAAGTCTCATTATTAAAGGTAAGTCTTGGTATTTTCTGAATGGCAACATTACATTGGAAAATACCTTTATAGCGATATTGCCAAAAGTCTTGGCAGGCATTTCCACCTTCGATAGTATTGCCTGTGTACATGGTAAGGTGTCGATAGTTGCCTGCATCTTGGGTCGTATTTCCCATCCATGCATCATCAGTGCACATTTCCGAAGCATTGTAGAATTTATAGATTTGCCACCAATCATCGCAGGCTATACCTTGATAGCAGCCGATAACTTGCTTGGCACATTCTTCTTCTGTGGTGAAGTAGTTGTCCATACCCTGCTGTCCAAGAATGGGTTCTTCTAGAAAATCAGAGCAACTGGAAAGTGAAAAGGCGCAGGCTGTAGCAAAACTCAGCACTAATATATATCTTTTCATATTGATTTCAATTTGTGTTAAAGATTAGAAGTTCATATTGATACCGATGAGGTAAGTGCGTGGGTTAGGATATCCCGTCCAGTCTATACCTGCTTGAGTCACACCACCCATGGAGGCTGTTTCAGGGTCTGCACCTGTATATTTTGTCAAGGTGAAGAGATTCTGTGCACTCAAAGTGAATCGCATAGTCACATTCTTTATGATATTCTTTGGCAGCGTATAGCCTATCTGCAAGAGTTTGCAGCGGAAATAAGAGCCATCTTCTACGAAGAAAGTTGATGGTTTGGTAAAATTTCCATTGCTGTCGTTTACACTTAGGCGTGGAAACTCTGTACTTGTGCCCTCGCCATGCCATGCCTTGTCGAGTGTTCCTGCATAAACATTGGCGCCATTTGTTCCAAAATAACGCTCGCGGTTAAGATTATAGATGTCATTTCCTAAAGTTCCGTAGAATTGAGCAAGTAAGTCAAATCCCTTGTATGAAGCGTTGAGATTAAGTCCAATCATCAAATCAGGGAATGGGTTACCAATATGCTTCTTATCTTTTTCGTTAATTTTGCCATCATGGTTGATGTCTTTATAGCGGAAATCTCCAGGCTGTGCATCGGGTTGCATTGCTGTTCCGTGTTCATCAGTGTAGGACGTTACCTCGGTTTTATTTTGAAAAATGCCATCAACGATATAGCCATAGAATTGTGAAATCAATTTTCCTTCTTCGTTACGAATAATGAAGTCGCCATTTCGTCCACCTGTATAGATGTAGTTCCCATTTAAGTTAATGGCTTTGTTGCGGGCTGAACTAAGGTTTAAGCCAACACCATAGTTGAAATCGCTAACTTGGTCTTGCCAGTTAATACCGAGCTCCCAACCCGTTGCCTTCATTGATCCGATATTTTCCCACATCTGTCCATTCCACATGGGATAACCCAAAATGAGTAGATTGTCTTTTCGCATGAGCATGTCATGGCTTTTCTTAGTAAACCAATCAGCTGTCACTTTAAGGCGATTGTTGAACAAAGACATGTCGAGACCGATGTTGTAATCCTCAACGGTTTCCCATCTTATATTGGTGTTACCGATGGATCTGATGGTAGAGCCTATGGCTGTTGCAGCATCACGACCAAATACATAGCGAGTTGTAGCAATAGAACTTGTGTAGGCTGAATTCGATATATTCTGATTTCCAACCTTACCCCAACCAAGACGAAGCTTTAGGTCATTAAAGATATGTTGTTGTTTCATAAACTCCTCACCTGTTATGCGCCATGCGCCACTTATAGCAGGGAAGGTTGCATATTTGTTTCCTGTAGGAAATTTTGAAGAACCATCACGACGCAGAGAAGCTGTAAGATAGTAACGTTCACCATAGTTATACATTACACGACCAAGATATGAAATGAGTGAAGAATAAGCATTGCTGCCACTCACTTGCATGTTGCTTGTGCCTGCACTGACATAGCGCATAGTTGCTGTGTTGGACGGTATTTCATCACGGCTACCATTGAGATAATAATCTTGGAAACGCTCCATCGTATAACCCACCATGATATTCAGGTTATGAACCTTGCTGAAAGTCTTCATATAAGTGAGCGTGTTAGTCCAGTTCCAGTCTACCCAGTTCTCCATACCTCGATAGGCTTTACTTTTTTCAGCCTGCTCAAGATTGTCAATAAAGAAGTTGGGAGTGTAGCTATCGCTAAGGCGAAAACGAGCATTTACACCAAACTGTGTGCGATAGGTGAGTGCTTTAATCGGGGTAATCTGAATGTATGGTGTTGCCAATAGGCCGTATTCATCAGAGTGAGCATCGAGTCTGTTCATCGAAGCTACAGGATTCCATTCCAGGTTGTTGTTCGAACGTGCATAGTTGCTATAAGGATTTGAGCCCCAAGTGCTTTGTTCACGTATGACAGGTGTCGTAGGATCCATGGCCATGATGGCGCCCATAAGGCTGGGGGTGTTGGTCCAATTCTCATACTTCGGAGTGAAGTCTACACCTGCTCTTACGATATTATTGAACTTATATTCCATAGAGAAGCGAGCAGTAAGTTTCTGCCATTCTCCAACTTTATACTGTGAGTTCTGTCGGAAATATCCAATGCTTGCAGAATAAAGCAATTTATCATTGTCGCCCGTAAAGCCGATGTTATAGTTTTGTTGGAGGGCTACACTACGGATAGTTTCGTTCCACCAATCCGTACCTTGCGCATCGATAATGTTTTCAATGCCATGATAGTTTGCCATTTGACCATCGTTCGTATAGCGGGTTTTAAATACCTTTTCATATTCTGAGGCTTTTGCAATATCGGGCTTGCTTAATGTCTGGAAACCTACTGTTGCTGATGCTGTGAACTTGGTATCTCCCTTTGCTCCTTTCTTTGTGGTTATTAAAACAACACCATTGCTGGCGCGGGTTCCATAAATAGCTGCCGCAGAAGCATCTTTCAAAACCTGCATACTCTCAATATCATTTTGATTAAGGAAGTTGATGTTTGTGCCTACAGGCATACCGTCAACCACATAGAGTGGGTCAGAACCATTAATTGTACTGACACCACGGATGATGACGCGAGGCGAAGCTCCTGGTGCTCCAGAGTTGCTAATCTGTACGCCATTGACCTGACCTTGCAGGGCGTTCATCACATTGCCTGTACTCAATTTCTCTAGTTTGTCACCTTTGATGGCTGAGATACTGCTGGTAAGATCACCTTTTTTTACTGCTCCATAACCAATAACGACTACTTCATTCAGGTCGGATACAGCATCTTTCAATATAACATTCAATGATGTGCGTCCACCGAGAGCAATCTTTTGAGTGTTATAACCAATCATAGTAACTTCAATGGTGGCATTCTTATCGGCGGTAATGGCAAAGTTACCGTCAATATCTGTAACAGCCCCGATGGAGGTGCCTGGTACTTTAACATAGACACCAATCAAGGGCTCATTGTCAGCAGATGATACCACCTTGCCTGTAATCTTTACGTTTTGTGCATGGAGGCTAAGCGTTAAAAGACTGACCAATAATATAAAGAAATATCTTTTCATAAATTGTAATCTGTGTTATATTGGTGTTTCGATTTATTTCACGAGTGTAATGCGACTACGTAACAGGGCATAGTCGAACTCAAAGAGATAGGTTCCGTCCTGTTTAGCGATGACCGCTTTCATGTTGTCACCACCATTCAAGACATTTTTCTCATTCTGTCCAGAGTTGTCAAAGCGCCAGTAAGGTTCAGGCCACCAGCCCCACCAGTGCGTCTGAGTGATAGTGAAAGCTACCTTTGTATCCTTCTTGAGTTTCATTTCAGCATAGAGACGATAAGGGTTGCTCTTATCTTGTTTCAGCAAGAAGACGCCTTTGTTTTGATTTGTCACCCATTTGCCTACGCCTGGAAGACCTTCACCAGCCAAGCATATTTGTGCAGGCTGTTCGCCCGAACCATCGCCAAAGTTTACTTTTTTACTACCATCGAGTATCATACTCGCTGTTGTTGGTGTCCATGAATTGATGTCGTAATCGCCTGTAACAGTGTTGAAAGTGATTTCAAGATAGCCTGTCTTGTCGAGAATGATAGGCTTAGCCACCGAAGGATTACTGGTCAGCAGACCCGTTACTGGGTCTTCACCAAAGCAGATGGGTTGAAAATCTGTCTTCTGAGGAATGAAGCGGATAGGTGTTCCGACCTTATTATTATAATAATGTGCTCTGTACTGATATTGCCCTGTGTGTTCAATAAGCATGGGAACGCCATAGAGTGCTGTGCCGAGGTCTGCTGCATCAGCCACATCGGCGAGGTAGAGTTTATCGAAATCAGGCAGGTTGCTGACCTTTATTTTACTTGTTGTTGTGGTTGTATTGCCGTCAGCATCGCCCACGGTAACAGTCATGTCGTAGGTTGCTTCATTAGCTGGGATAATGTATTCCTTTTGTAGCTGATAGTTTTTTCCACTGACAGGAATACTATCACGAACGTTCAGTCCGGGAACGGAGACAAGAATATAGCCTAAGTTCTTGTTGTCGCTTACCTTAGTATTTAGCGACAATTTAGGATTCTGAAGCAGCACGGTTAGCTCTGAAGAAGGTGCAGAGGTGAAAACTGGTTTACTGAAATCACCGTTTGTTGTCACGGTCACAATCTGCGTAGTTGTTTTTCCTCCCACATCTTCCACTGTAATCTCAATGGGGAATGTATCGTTCTCACTCCAAGCTTCATTACCAGGATAGGCATAGTTGAGTTGATACTCATGAAGTAAAGTGTCGGGGTAGTAGGTCAAGAAGTCGATCGTCTTGTCGAGATAGAGATTCTTGCTGACCAGTCTAATGGATTTTAATCCATCGGCATCGCGGACTATACCCTTAATAGTAAAGCTGCGACCCGGTTCGGTTTTGATACTTGTAGGATTTAATGTTAAGGTTGGTTCTTTCCCGTCAACAGTAGGGTAGTTGTCGTCACTGCTACATGAGGTGATATTCAAACCTGCAAAAACTGTCAACAGCGTTAGCAAAAGCCAACGTACGCGAAATTTTGTTGTCATAGGAATTAGGTTTATTTTGATTGTTCATTTTGATTGTTCATTTTGATTGTCCATTTTTTCTGTGCAAATATAATGTTTTCAAGCAAAAAGAATAATCTCTAAATCGTTCGAAATGATGTTCAAATCGTTCAATGATGTATTTGTAGACCTTTTTGAATGTTTTATGCTGCTTTTATGGTGAAATCAGATATGCTGAACCCCTTTCCCTTTTAACGTCATTTTACCTTCTAATCTCTATCACTTTACCGATTAAAATGAATGGAATTGCTGCATGATCTGACATGAATAGAAAAGCTTTCCATGAAGGATATGCGGTTTCTTTTTTCTTTTATAGTGAATTAGAAGTGTGCTTTTAAGTGCATATTTTTCTTGTTTCATGCCTTTTCTATAAAAAAACACCTATCTTTGTTGCTCAATCCATGCTTCTATGATGAAAAGGATATTTTTATTGCTCCTATTGATTTCGAATCTGATGTGCCATGTGTTTGGCCAGCGTTTTGTAGTGAAATCACTTGATGTGACCAACGGACTGTCGAGCGACTATGTGATGCAGATGGCAACGGATAAGTATGGTTTCATCTGGGTGGCCACTGAAGAGGGGTTGAATCGTTTTGACGGCTCACGCTTTTTTAGCTATTATCATGAGAAAAACCGCAATAGCATTACGGCAAATGAATTGAACTGTCTGCTTGATGACCCACAAGAAAACAAGATGTGGATAGGAACTCAGCGCGAGGGACTGAACGTGTTTGACTACGACCGCGATGAGTTTTCCTCTTATCGGCATCGTGCCGATGACCCGCATAGCATCATTACGAACGACATTACCTCGCTCTCGCTGGCGGCAGATAAAAATCTTTGGCTCACGACTTATTGGGCCGGGCTTGAATATTTCGATCGTAAAAAGGAGAAGTTTCATCATTTCAATCAGAAAACAGTGCGTGGATTGGTTTCTAATCAGATGTGGACTGCTTTCGATGCGGGTAATGGAATGGTTTATGTAGGTCATGTTTATGATGGGCTTTCGATTATTGATGTGAAGAATCGTGCAGCTTATAATTACCGGCATGATGCCCGAAATCCAGAGAGTATATCGGGCAATGAGGTGCATTGCATCTTCCGAAGTGCAAACGGACTAATATGGGTGGGTACGGATAAGGGACTTGATCTCTTTGATCCTTTGCAGGGAAAATTCCGCCATATTGCAGACCCACGTGGCACTACGCATCCTGTTTTTCAGATAAAGCAGATGGCTGATGGGCGGCTTTGGCTGGCTACCGAATTGGGAGGAGTGGTCATTATTGACATTCGTCAGTTGCTTGGTCAGTCGTTTGGGAATTTCAAGTTCGACTATATCTCGGAAGGAGAAGGCGATGGATGTCTTGGTGGGAGCAGTGTGCGTTGCATGCTTGAGGATAGCTTTCACAATGTGTGGATAGGCCTTTATGGGGCAGGTATTGACTTCGTCAGCCAAGAACTTCCTCTGTTCAAATTGGTCACTTATGGGCAGGTAGCCCCCGTTTATCATCTTTCTGCAAAATCAGTGATGGGGCTGGAGGTTGACCATCAGGGCTTGTTGTGGGCAGGAACAGATGGTGATGGGTTGAATTTGCTTCATCAAGACATGACTCGTGTGGCTGCTCCGACAGAACTTCCTGGGCGTTCGGTGCAGGCAATCCATTGCGACAGCAAGGGAAATATGTGGATAGGAACTTTTGCTGATAATGCTTATGTAAAGAGTTCAGGGGGCGTTTTGCGGAAGGTGTTTGCAGAAAAACAGGATGTGCGCTGCTTCTTTGAAGATGGCTTGCACATGTGGATAGGTACAAGTAGAGGGCTTTATCTTGTCGATGTTGCCACGCTGAAGGTGATGCAGCATTACAACCTAAAAAGTAATTTGATTCGTTCTGTAGCCAAGGATGCTCAAGGGCGTATATGGATAGGCACTTTTGGTGGTGGCTTGCTGATTTATGATAGCCATATGAAGTTCATCCATCAGTTGACCACAGCCCAAGGTTTCCCCTCAAATACGGTGAATGCCGTGATTACAGGCAGGCAAGGGCGCATTTGGTGTGCTACGGGCGAGGGGGTGGTTGCTTTTCAAAAAGACAATGTCCGCACTTTTACCACCTATGCTGCAGAAAGCCATTTGAACAACATTCATATCAGGGCGGTTGCAGAAGACCTGAAGGGAAATCTTTGGGTGAGCACGAACAAGGGCATCAGTTGCATGAAACGGAACACGAGTTATTTCATCAACTATGACTATCGCGATAATGTAGCCTTGGGGAATTATAATCCAGGGAGCGTGGCTGTCAGTCGTTCGGGCATGCTCTATTTTGGTAGTACCAAGGGACTGACTTGCTTTCATCCTCAGGAAGTACTGCGAAAACGGAAGGCCCCACAAGTGTTTGTTACCGCTGTGGATATACCGCATGGTGCTACTTTCATGAAAGATAGTACGCTGAACCTCATCGGAAAGCAGGAAGTCAGTCTGAAAAGTGACGAAAATACCTTTACGGTGCATTTCAATGTGCGCAACTACGCCTTGCTCGGTCGTATCGAATATGGCTATCGGCTCGTGGGTTTGCAGAGCGAATGGCAGACGACAGAGGAGAATAACATCACGTTCAACGACCTTCCGTATGGCAGCTATCGTCTTGAAGTGAAGTGCCGATTGCACAATCAAGCATGGGGACAGCAGGTGGCTTCGCTCAAGTTGACCATCCAACCACCATTTTGGCTCACGTGGTGGGCCAAGCTCGTTTATGGGCTATTGACGCTTGTCCTGCTCTTTTGGGGCTTCCGTTTCTATATGCGGAAGATGCGTCTTGAATACTTGCTTGCCGCCGAGAAAAAGAAGCATGAACAGGAGCAGGAACTCAATGCTGAGCGTCTGCGCTTCTTTACGAATATCACACACGAACTCCGAACGCCACTGACCTTAATCATCGGACCAATTGAAGACTTTGCTCGAAACAGCGAACTGAGCGAAAGCATGCGACATAAGCTGCAGGTGATTAGCCATAGTGCGCATCGCTTGCAGAAACTCATCGGACAGATTCTGGAATTCAGAAAGACCGAAACCGATAGCCGTCGGCTCTGTGTAGTCAGAGAGGATATTGTCAGAACGGTGCACGAGGTAGAACTGAAATACGAAGAACTGAATCGCAAGGATGCCGTGAAAATACGGTTTGAAGCGCACGATAATCCGATTTTGATTTATCACGACAAAGAGGTGGTGAACATCGTGGTCGACAACTTGGTGTCTAACGCAATTAAATACACTGACCGGGGAAGCATCACCATTTCTGTAGGGCGTGTGGAAAAAGAAGGAATGCAATATGTGGAAATTGCTGTCCATGACACGGGACATGGCATTTCTAAATCCGCTTTGCCACACATCTTCGAACGTTTCTTTCAGGAAAATGGTGCACATCAAGCCTCAGGAACGGGCATCGGATTGGCATTGGTGAAGAACCTCGTGGCCCTGCATCAGGCCGAAATCCACGTGGCCAGCGAGATTGAGAAAGGTTCTTCGTTTGTCGTGCGGCTTCAGCAAGAAGCAACTTATCCGAATGCGTTGCATGGCGAAGAGCAGCACGAACCGATTTTCGAAGCCGAACCCAAGGAGTTTCTGCCTAACAATGGGCGTGAACTGCTGCTGGTCGTAGAGGATAACCCCGACATCCGCGCGTATATCGCCGATGTGTTTGCCCAAGAATTCGAGGTCAGAGAAGCTGCTGATGGACACGAAGGACTACAAATGGCATTGGACATCATTCCCGACATGATTATTTCAGACGTCATGATGCCCAACATGGACGGCAACGAACTCTGTCGAAGGATAAAGCAAAACGTGCGGACGAGCCATGTTCCCATTATTCTGCTGACGGCGAAAAGCGGCAACGAAGCCAAGGAAGAAGGCTACGAGGCGGGCGCCGATTCCTATTTGACAAAGCCCTTCAGCAGCTCGTTGCTCAAAACGCGTGTCCACAATCTGGTAGAACAACGACAGCGACTCCTTGCCGTGTTCAGGGAAAAACCTGCGGCCGGAACCGACAGCCTGCAGCAGAAGCATGAACGCTTGCTTCAGACTATGGGCGAGAAAGACCGCGCTTTCCTCGATCGACTGAATCAAGTGCTTGAACAATACATCGGTGACGACCTCGACATCAGCCTCCTGACCGACGCGCTCAACATGAGCACCTCAACCCTCTATCGCAAGATGAAAGGCCTCACGGGCATGGGCACCAACGAATATATCCGCCGCTACAGAGTGGAATACGCCGAGCATTTGCTGCTCCATGAAAACTGTTCGGTCAGCGATGCCGCTTTTCGCGTAGGCATGAACAGCGTCAGTTATTTCCGAAAGAGTTTCAAGGAGGTCTTTGGCGACTATCCTACTAAATACTTGAAGAAGATCAAGGAGGCATAAAAAAAGCACAGACACTGTTATTGCAACAGCATCTGCGCCATACTTAACTAAACATGTTTACGACAGTGGGCAGAGTATGCAGCAGTTCAACGACTTCATCGAAGAGAACTTTGGCACTTTGCCCGCCAACATCATTCTGGGTGTCGACACCGATGGTAAGATTAAGCAGCAAGTGGCTAATGCCATGAAACTGGCTAACCCCTCGCAAATGCCTGTATTTATTGTGGCCGACACCTTTAATCGCGTGGTGTTCTGCTCGCAAGGCTACACCATCGGCATGGGCGAACAACTTGAAAAGGTGGCTAAGATGCTCGAAACCGGTAAGTAAATACACGCTTTAAACGCTAAAGTGACCGCGAATGCAGGCTCGATGTTGCACTTGTGACGTGGGGTTGGATAACAGCAAATGGTCTTTAGGCTCGCTAAGGGCTTTGCTGCACCAATCGTGGCGCTGGTAGGGGGTGTTCTGCTACAGAGATAATAGTGATAGGATGAGTAAGTGGCTTGCACTTGCTCATCCTTTTTCTTTTGTTTCGGCTTGCTTTTTTACTCAACTTGGTGGTTAGGGCTCGTACCTTTTATGCTGGTTTGTAGGCTAGTTGTGTGTGGTGTTTATTGGCATAGCTGGTTAAACCTTCAAAACAAACGAATGGCTATGCGCTCGCCAGTAAAACGCCGAATAATAGCAAAGGCAGTATTAGGGGGTTAACCCATTTATGCTGTATTAAGCAAAGTTGTCTGTTCGTTGCAAAATGTAAAGATTTAAGACAAGAAAACCCCTCAAAAAGAGCCCTTGTTATTCACCAATCGCTCGAACGATGCGAAATATTCAATTCTCGCGAGGGTTTGTTTTCGCGATAAGAAGAAGGTGTTGCGCATGTATATAAATTTGTTCGGTAAGGAATAAATATGTAAACAATTGAGATTTGCACGCGTTTAGCACCAAAACGCAAGGTAAAAACCATGAAAACGCATTGCTAACTCGTGCAAAACGCATGGCTAAATGCACCAAAACGCAAGGCTAAATGCAGCAAAACGCAAAGCTAAAACCACCAAAACACACACACAAGTGCAGCAATACGTAGTGCGAAATGCATAATATTGCATATTGCAAAGTGGACTGAAATTCTTAATTTGATGCAAAACTCGGGCTTCGGCGGAGAGAAATAAACCAAAAAAGCTGTGTTTTTGGTGCTAAAAACAGAATTTTGGTGGCAGAAAAATTACGGTTTTGGCATAAAATAGAAAGCAGAAATGGTGCAAAACGCAGTTTTGGAGAGAAAAAAGGCGTAAAAATAAATTCTGAAAAGTAGAAAATTGGGGCTAAAACCATATTTTTAGGCTTTATTTTTTGCTAGATTGGATGGCTAAAAATAAGCTATTTGTAAAATATTTCTAACGCGAATTATTCTGTAATCTTCTTGCGGTATGTGCGTATTTTGTTTGTACGGTCTATCTTTTATTTCTTGTATTCTCAAGATGCAGTGTGTAACGTTTTTAAAGAACAGTGAAAACCATCTGTTAAGCCGTAAAGTTAAGCGCCAGTTTAGGTTTAAAAACATATTATAAAGTTGAACAAGGTTGGTAAATATTTCTTATATTTGCAAAGCGCATTGACAATGAGCAAAAGATACTAGTCCTAATTAACGAAAACGAATGTACCTATGACTGATAACCGTTTGTCAACTTTTTGTGCCTGGCAAGGCATTGTTATGCCGAGTTTGGGCATAGCAAAAGCCGTGTTTGGCTTGTGCGTTGTGGCCACATTGTTGCTAGGGTCGTGCACCGCAAAACCTTATTCTGAACACTTGCACGGCCTATATGGCAGTAGGCCAATGATAGTGTGCGCCGATGGCCATAGCACATACCAGCACATTAAACAAGTAGCCACGATTTTACCCCTCACAAAATATATCGCAACACTGGTGCATCCACTGCAACAAGGACTGCCACAAACAAGTTTGGCAGCGGCAGAACACTACCCCGACTGCAGCGGTGTGGCTGGCATTGGACAAAATGAGCACCAGAATAAAGACCGATTGGTGGTGGGTGTATTTGCCATTTTGATGGCCTTGTTGCTGCTGGCGCTGGGTGTTGAGGCGATGATGGTGAAGCGAGAAAAACGCAGAAACCGCGAGCTGCTAAAGAAAATGAACCTGATGAACGAACATTTTTACAGCAACGTCACGCATCAAGTGCGCTCAGCAATCACGCTGATATTGGGTTTAAGTAAGGAACTGGGCACCAGTGAGGATTTGCCTTTAGAGGCACAACGCAAAGCGCAAAACATTGAAAAGCAGGGAGAAGGCTTGTACACACTTATCAGTCAGTTGCTGGATGTGGCCAGAGCGAAATCGGCCGATATTAATCCTGGTTGGACCAACAGCGACCTAATGGCGCATCTTGACATGGTGGTTGAAAGTTATCGCCAATATGCCGAAGGGCGAAACGTAAACCTGCAGTTTGTTGGCGAGGGGAAAATACAAACCGACTTTGTGCCCGAATATATTAATAAGGTGATGAACAACCTGCTGTTCTACGCCTTTAAATTCACACCTCATTATGGTTCGATAACGGTAAAGATGGTGCGCAAAGGCTCTTCGGCGGTTATTATTATCAGCGATACAGGGCCTGGGGTGGCACCAGAGATTGTTCCGCACATCTTCGAACCCTTCTCAAGGATGGGCGGAGTGGGACCGCAGGTTGGACCAGGAATTGGTTTGGCTTTTGTGAAGTACATCGTTGAGGCACTGGGAGGCGACATTACTTTAGAAAGCGAGTTGCAAAAGGGTTGCATCGTAACGATTAAACTGCCCATAAAAAACGAGTGCAAATCTACTACCTTGGGCGCAGAAATGGTGAATACACCCTTGTTGCCCGCAGAAACCGAACCACTCGACGACGACAATACACCCTGTAACGACGAACAACGCGTGCTGGTGGTGGAAGATAACGCCGACCTGGCCGCATTTATCGGTTCGCTGTTTGCTAATCACTACGCCGTTTATTATGCCTGCAATGGCACCGAAGCCATGACAAAGGCGATGGAACTGGTTCCCGATATCATTATTACCGACCGACTGATGCCAGACATTGATGGACTGGAGGTGTGCAGGCAAGTGCGTCAAAGCAATGTGCTAAATCATATTCCCATTGTGGTGGTTACGGGAAAAGTAAACGAGAAAGAACGCTTGGAGGGCATTAAAGCGGGTGCTGATGCCTATCTGACGAAACCTTTCAACAGCGAAGAACTGATAACAAGAGTGGAAATGCTGTTGGAACGCCACCAACATTTGCGTAAAAAATATGCCGAAGACAACAACGTGGCTGCTGAAGAGGATAACCATCGCAATGAGGCCGAACAGCAATTTGTGGATAAGGTTACTTCGTCGGCACATTTCTTATTGGGCAAACGAACGCTCGACGTGAACGCTCTGGCAGATAGTTTGAACATGAGCGTTAGGCAATTCCATCGAAAATTGGTGGCCGTGACAGGCAACACGCCAGGCGCTTTTATCCTAAACTTGAAGATGGAAAAGGCTAAATGGTTGCTCGATAACGAGTTCGAACTAACAATCGAAGACATATCCGACCGCTGTGGCTTTGAACATTCGTCTAGTTTCTACCACGCTTTTAAAAAAGCCTTTGGCTTAACACCTGCCGAATATAGAAAAGGGGGGATGTGAGAAAAGGGAAGCAGAAACAAAGATAATGACAGAGCGCTTAACCGAGCGTTGCCTAAAAGTGCTTTGCGAAAAACAAAGCATGTAGGTGTAACAACAAAAAGGCTAAGCAGCCTCTGCACGAAGACTCGGTTATACCTGCACGAGAGAGCAACGGTTTCAGCCAAACGCGTCTCACTTGTCTCTGCTAAACGTTTCGTGTTCGAGCCTTTTTCTTGTAAAGAATGGCGTGATAAGTTTGCAAATTGGCGTTTGCTGACAAAAGAAGGTGCAGAATTGATGCGCTTTTTAGTTCAGCTTTTTAGTGTCAAGCCGTTTAAATGCTGTGTTTTAGGGCAAACAAATCCTTAGAACACCTTACACACGTCTCCTTTTTTTTGCGTTTTCATCATGATTATTCCATCAATTCTCACTAACTTTGCATTTGCTTGCAAACCAATGACAGAGCGAGTGCCGTTGAAGTTGTGCAGGCTAACTAACGAAACCAAATTAAAAAATAGAATGAAAAAGCTTTTCGCTTTGGCCATTGCTATCGTGGCCGGCCTGTCTGTACAGGCACAGAATGTGCAGTTGCATTATGATTTTGGACATCTGAACGACAACCTCTCTGCAAGACCTAAGTTGACCTCTACGGTGGAGATGTTTAAACCCGACAAATGGGGTAACACTTTCTTCTTTGTCGACATGGACTATGCAGACAATGGCGTGGCCTCCGCATATTGGGAAATATCGCGCGAATTGAAATTCTGGCAAGCACCTGTGGCTATTCATGTGGAGTATAATGGCGGATTGGCCAAAGGTGTGGGTTCGTATAACGACGCTTATCTTGCAGGTGTGACTTATAGCTGGAACGATAAAGACTTTAATTCGGGCTTCACCTTCACACCAATGTATAAGTATTTGGCCAAACAAGACAAAAAACACTCGTGGCAACTAACCGCTACATGGTATATGAACTTCTGCAATCGCTTGCTCACCTTTAATGGATTTGCCGATTTCTGGGGCGATCGCCGTTTTACAGACGGACAAAATATAGCCATTTTCCTTACCGAACCACAGTTCTGGGTTAATCTTAACCGCATTAAAGGCGTTAGCGACGACTTTAAGCTGAGCGTGGGAACAGAATGGGAAATAAGCAATAACTTCGTTAATCAAAACCATCGCTGGTATTGCTTGCCTACGTTGGCTGCGAAGTGGACGTTTTAATTATTAAGGAGTTAAGGAGTTAAGCTGTATGCTTTTGAAGTATAAAGTGAAAATCCTTGTTAACTCTTTAACTCTTCATTTTTTCAACTTGATAATTCGCTAAGGTGTCCACCCGTTAAATTACAACTCATAAACTCAAAAACTCACCCCCTCAAATCATGTCTTTCTATTCTTTATTGGGCTTCGACCCAAAGAAACAATCGCGTCGCACAGAAATGATGGCTGGCGTAACCACATTTCTCACCATGAGCTACATCCTTGCCGTGAACCCCGACATACTAAGTGCAGCGGGAATGGACAAGGGTGCGGTGTTTACAGCCACCGCTTTGGCCTCGGCCTTGGGAACTTTATTTATCGCCTTCTTGGCAAAACTGCCCTTTGCACAGGCTCCAGGTATGGGAATTAACGCTTTCTTCGCCTTTACGCTGGTAAAAGGCATGGGCTATTCGTGGGAAGCAGCATTGGCAGCAGTGTTTGTTGAAGGTATTATCTTTATTATATTAACAGCGCTGAACATACGCGAGCAAATAGTTAAGTGCATTCCTAAGAACCTGCGATTTGCTATTTCGGGCGGTCTTGGCTTGTTTATCGCCTTTATCGGACTGAAGAATGCGGGCATTATTGTGGCCAACGATGCCACTTATGTGGCTTTGGGCGCATTCACTCCAACCGCCGTGTTGGCCTGCGTGGGCATCATCTTGAGTGGTGCTCTGCTGGTGTTGAAGGTTCGTGGTGCACTATTTTATAGCATCTTGATATGCACCGTTGTGGGCATACCAATGGGAATAACCCAAATACCCGAAGCCTTTGTACCCGTTTCGATGCCACAAAGTCTGGCGCCAACATTCCTTAAGCTGGATTTTTCTGCCTTACTCAATATGGATATGATGCTAACAGTGTTTGTGTTGGTATTTATCGATATCTTCAATACACTGGGAACGCTTATCGGAACGGCAGCAAAAACCGACATGATGGACGAAAATGGTAATGTGAAGAACATTCAAAAGGCCATGATGGCCGATGCCATCGCCACCTCAACAGGTGCTTTGCTGGGCACTTCTACCGTAACAACATATGTAGAAAGTGCAGCAGGTGTGGCCGAAGGAGGACGAACTGGCCTCACAGCCTTCACCACAGCCATGTTCTTTGTGGTGGCATTGTTTATGGCTCCGCTGTTTCTTATCATCCCTTCGGCTGCAACAACAGGCGCATTGGTGCTTGTGGGCGTGTTTATGCTCGAGTCGATAAAGAAGATAGACTTGCAAGATATCTCTGAAGCTTTGCCTTGTTTTATCACCGTTTTAACGATGGTGCTTACTTATAGCATTGCCGAGGGTATGGCTCTGGGCTTGATTAGCTATACACTGGTGAAGATTTTGAGTGGCAATTACAAAGATGTGAACATCACACTCTTCATCGTTAGCTCGTTGCTCGTGTTGCGTTATGTGTTCCAATAAAGCTCGTATTGTGCTGCTTGGGGCTTTGCTGTGCATGGCCTTTGCAGCCTTTGGGCAAGAACTGGTGCTGGGTAGCTATAATATAAGGTATCGAAACGATGGCGATGAGTCGAAAGGACATCTCTGGAAGAAACGTTGCCAGGTGATTTGCGACCAAATTCATTATGAACTTCCCGACGCCTTTGGCGCGCAAGAGGTGCTCAAAGAGCAATTAGACGACCTGTTGCGAGGCTTGCCCGAATACGATTATGTAGGCGTTGGGCGCGATGATGGGCGCGAAGCTGGCGAGTTTGCCCCAATCTTTTATCAACGCGAACGTTTGGTTTTGCTAAGTGATGGATACTTTTGGCTGTCGCCCAATCGCACAAAACCATCCCTGGGATGGGACGCAGCATGTATTCGCATTTGCACATGGGCGAAGTTTAAGGTGCGCAAAACAGGGAAAGTGTTCCTTTTCTTCAACCTTCATACCGACCATGTGGGTGTTAAAGCACGCTACGAGTCGGCTAAACTGGTGATGAAAACCATCGACGAGCTGGGAGGAAACGATAGTCCAGTGGTGTTAACGGGCGACTTTAATGTTGACCAAACCGACGAAACCTACGCCATTTTCACCGCAGAGGGACGACTAAAAGATGCCTACACCGTGGCAAAATATCGTTTTGCAGAGAACGGAACGTTTAATAGCTTTAATCCAACGCTGAAAACAACCAGTAGGATAGACCATATTTTTGTGTCGCCTAGCTTTACTGTGACTCGATATGGCGTGCTTCCTAATTTCTATTGGACGGAAGAAGAATACACGAAAAGCGAGAAAGGGCATGATGCTCCGCAGCAAATCAATTTTAAACCGCACAGAATACGCACGGCATCCGACCACTATCCTGTGTTTGTGAAGGTGAAACTTAAACCATAGTTTACACGTAAAAGCCTCATCCGCTCGAGTTCTTCTCTTTAGAGAGAAATAACGGATGAGGCCTTTTTATATCTTTTGCCTGTAATTACCGCTTGTTGTAGTTAAGACAAGGGCAAATACACGACCGAAGAGATTGGAAAGAGACCCAATATATTTCAAAAGAAAGGCGAACTTTTGAAGAAAATGAAGATTATCTTTTTGGACAAAATTAGGTCGCACCAGCTAGTAAATGTAAGATGAAAGGCGTAAAAGCGAACAAAAGGGAAGCAAACCTATATCGCGCCTTGTCACTTGAAACAGCAAGCCTATAACAACCCCCAAAAAAATATTGCCCTTTTATTTGGTGCGTATGTAAATAAGTTCTATATTTGCACCATCCATTTGACAAATACTAAGTTTACTAACCCAACCATAAAAAAGATTACAACCATGGAAGTGGAGAAAATCATGCAAGAACTGGAGCGCAAGCATCCAGGAGAGTCTGAGTTCCTTCAGGCCGTAAAAGAAGTGCTTGTTTCGATTAAGGACGTGTATAACCAACATCCTGAATTTGAAAAAGCTAAGATAATCGAGCGGATGGTAGAGCCCGAGCGCGTTATTACTTTCCGTGTTCCTTGGACCGACGATAAGGGCGAGGTACACGTGAATATTGGTTATCGCGTGCAATTTAATGGTGCTATTGGCCCATACAAAGGCGGATTGCGTTTCCATCCCTCAGTAAACCTCTCTATCTTGAAGTTCTTGGGCTTCGAGCAAACGTTTAAAAACGCACTCACCACGTTGCCTATGGGTGGCGGTAAAGGTGGTAGCGACTTCTCACCCCGTGGCCGTAGCGAAGCTGAAATCATGCGTTTCTGCCAAGCTTTCATGACCGAATTGTATCGCCATATTGGCCCGAACGAAGACGTTCCCGCTGGTGATATCGGCGTTGGTGGTCGCGAAATTGGTTATCTCTTTGGCATGTATCGCAAGCTTACGCATCAATTTGAAGGCGTGCTTACTGGTAAAGGTCTTGAATGGGGTGGCTCAATCTTCCGTCCTGAAGCAACTGGTTACGGTGCACTTTACTTCGTTAACCAAATGTTAGAAACCAAAGGCATCGATATTAAGGGCAAGACAGTGGCATTAAGTGGCTTCGGAAACGTTGCTTGGGGTGCTGCTAAAAAGGCTACCGAACTGGGTGCTAAGGTTATTACCCTTAGTGGTCCTGATGGTTATATCCTCGATCCTAATGGTATTAGCGGCGAAAAAATCGAATACATGCTCGAACTTCGCAATAGCGGTAACGACGTTTGCGCTCCCTATGCAGACAAGTTCCCTGGCTCAACTTTCTTCGCTGGCAAGAAACCTTGGGAAACAAAGGCCGATATCTACTTGCCTTGCGCAACCCAAAACGAACTCAATGGCGAAGACGCCGACAAAATTTTGGCTCACAAACCCGTTTGCGTTGCTGAAGTTTCTAACATGGGTTGTACTGCTGAAGCTGCTGAAAAGTTTGTGGCTACACAAACACTCTTCGCTCCTGGTAAGGCAGTTAACGCTGGTGGCGTAGCTACTTCTGGATTGGAAATGACGCAAAACTCTCTCCGTCTGGGATGGACTGGTAAGGAAGTTGACGAACGTCTGCACCACATTATGTCTTCAATACACGAACAGTGTGTGAAGTATGGTACAGAAGCTAACGGCTATATCGACTACGTGAAGGGCGCTAACATCGCTGGATTTATGAAGGTGGCTCACGCTATGATGGCGCAGGGCATCGCATAAAAACGTAAAAGAAAGAAGAATTAGAGCGTTGCGCACCCGCAACTCTAAGGCAGATGGATCTGCAATCCGTGCCTAAGCGATGCATCGGGGTGCTTACGACCTCAATAATCATAAACTCAAACAACGTGACGCAATTAAGATACGTATTGTTTGTTGCACTTATCATTGTGGGCTTTATCTCTTTGCATGCACAGCAGAGAGGTAAAGCCTCTTTTTATTCGCGCCGAGCAACGGGTGCACGAACAAGTAGTGGGGAGAAATTGCACCATGATAGTCTTACGTGTGCGCATCGAACACATTCTTTTGGCACACTGCTCAAGGTGAGAAACCTAAGCAATGGCCGTGAAGTGGTGGTACGTGTAAACGACCGCGGACCGTTTGGACGTGGACGTATCGTTGACCTTTCGTGGGGAGCTGCTAAGGCTTTAGACATGCTTTCTAAAGGAGTGGCGACTGTAGAAGTAACGCCTTTCAACAAACATGCTGTGCATGCTAAGGATAATAACCATGTTTCAGACAGCGATACCGACCATCATGCTAAAAAGAAGTCGACTAAAGCTAAGGCGAAAACCAAAGGAAAACACAAAGATAAGCATGCTAAAGGCCATGGGAAAAAGAAGTCTTTGAGCAAAAGCAAACATAAAACTAAGGGAGCAAAGCTCAAAAAAGGTGATAAAAAACACCATGCCACTAAAACAAAAAGCATTGATAAGAAGAGGAAACATGTAAA
>ENA-OWNK01000156-OWNK01000156.1-metagenome-genome-assembly--contig:-NODE-156-length-32266-cov-10.504641_pt1 | contig 32266 bp, 24 predicted proteins | sample MGYA00245343_ERZ651121 | MGnify/ENA primary metagenome ERZ651121 (study PRJEB26857, sample SAMEA4031775) | metagenome | biome: human; feature: oral; material: saliva | place: Philippines | collected 2014... | reverse complement strand
CCGTCACGACCGCCGACCCCAGTACCGCGCCCGCCAGGACAGCCAACTCGCGCGGCTCCGCCTCCGTGACCCCATCGAGCGGATCCTCGGTCTTTTCTTCCGAGCAATCCGTCTCATCGTCGTACGGGGGTAGCTCGTCTCCTTCGGGCATGAGCGACACCAACGACCAGCCCATCGCGCCGAGCAGACCTACCTTCATGAGACCGCGCAGCGGGCGCGAGCGCACGACATCGGGCAGCGCGTACCAGGCGACGGTCGCCCCCGTGCCGACCGCGAGGCCCGCGGCGCGCGTTGGCGTCATCGAGAGGTTCAGGGGGCAAGGGCAGGAGCACGGCGAGGTCATGGTCAGTCCTTTCAAAGAGCGTCGCTGAGCGGGTGGTGGGGGCGTCGAATACACGCGGGTCAGTCTGCGAGCAGGTCCAGCAGGTGAGAGACGACTTTTCCGCCCGAATAGGCGGATCCGTCGTGCTGGTACTCGTTCGTAATGTAGTGGTGGGCGCCGATCAGGTCACCCGTATCCAGGGACAGCTCGCGCGGCACGAACATGTCATCGTAGTACACGGCAGCGGCTACCGGCACCGTGTTCTCGGCCAGAACGTCCGGCAGGTACACGGGGGTGGCCTGCGTCGTCGAGGCGAGGATCTCGGCGACGCCCTTGAGCGGTGCCAGGCCCGGGTCCTCGTCGAAGACGCGGCGCATGAAGTGCTCGCCCGTCAGGTAGAACGGCTCGCTCTCGTCCAGCGGGTCCGCGTCCTTCGCGAAGCCTGGGATCTCCTCAGCCAGTCGATCTGCCGCCCATGCCGTCGCCGTGCCCGCCAGAGACGGCGTCGCGCACGCGTAGATGTACTCCTGGAACACGCCGTAGATCGGCGCGACGTCCACCTGCGAGCCGATGGCCGCCAGGAACTGGGACGAGAGGCGGCGCTCGCCTCGAACCGATGTCCACGGACCCTCGAGCAGGTAGTGCAGCTGATCCGTGTTGCCCTGCCCGCCCAGCATCATGCCGATCATGCGCAGGCGGGCGGGGGATAGGCGCTCACCCGTCGGCAGCGTCTCCACTGTGTCCGCCAGATGAGCGCACAGCTCGCGCACCGTGCGCTCATCCCCGGGGTGGCGGCGGAAGTATGTGCGGTTGCGCGCTGCCGTACGCTCATACGTCAGGCGGTAGATGTCATCCACATGGACGAGGCCGGGCAGGCCTCCCGTGATCAGGCTGGCCTTCAGGCCCTGGGGAGCCAGCGACAGGTACGAGGTCGTGATAAAGCCGCCGAAAGACTGGCCGAGCGTCGTCCACGGGTCATCGCCGCACAGCTCGCGGCGCAGCGCCTCCGCGTCGTAGACGATCTGGTCCTGGCGGAAGTGGCGCAGGTACGCGGCCTTCTCCTCGTCCGTGTCCAGGTGTGAGAGCGCCTGGGCATCCATGCGGGTTGACTGGCCCGTGCCTCGTTGATCGAGGAGCACCACGCGGTAATCCTGCAGGAGACGATTCATCCACCCGCCCGTGAACGAGCCGAAACGCGGGCTCGGGTAGCCTGGGCCGCCCTGGAGGAACACCGCGTAGGGGGAGTCCTCGCGGCCCTTGCGCACGACCTCGCGGGCGAACACCTCAATCGTCGGGTTGTCCGCGCCGACGGGGCGCAGATGATCCAGGGGGACTGCAAGGCGATGCTCGTAAACCGTGTGACCGTGGTGAATGTACGACTCTGTGTGCATGGACACAATCCTATCGTGTTCGCGGAGACTCTGCGGTTACCGCATAGCTTTCTCCACCCGTGAGCCCACCATGATACCCGCATCCACACCGTGTTTTCGTGCCCTGCTCTGCTGCTTCGTTCCTCGAGTGAAAACCGTGCCGCCCCATCGGGATCAGATGCCCCAGAAACCGGTTTAAAGCAGCGTGCAGGGGCGATCCAGGTGTCACATGCCGCCGCGATGCCCCGCTCCGCGCCGGGGTTCGGGAATGACGCGCACCCGCGACAATTCGCCCGTAGGCCGCACAGAATGAAGGAGTGGTCGGCGCGCCGATCCATGACCCGGCCTACCCGAAAGCCTCGGCTTGAGAGACGTGCCGACGTTGCGGCTCGAAGCCCGGACAGTCGCAGCTGCTGCACTCGAACATCTGCGTCCAGCCCCAGTGGTTTGTGCAGTCCTGTGCCTCCCTCCGAGGCGCTGTTCTTCTTCGTCCCCAAAGCCCGCGGGATTGCTATCAGCCAGTTCTGCCGTCTCTCTACAGACTACCTAGTCGGGCTGGCCTCGGCACTGGCGGACAGCGTCGCGACCCATTTCGTGTGATTCGCCCTGGGGGCGGCCTTCCGGGTTTCCTTGTATCACTACGTCATGTTCAATGGGGAGTGCTGAGCGGGGCACCCGGCTGCACCACTTAGATTCTGTGTGCGCCTGGTTATGCTCTCGTTTCGGCCGTCTAAGTGGTGCGTGCTAGGCCGATTAGTGCCACGAAAGCGCGCTGCTAACCGGCTACAATGCCGACGAATCCAACCCATCGCCTCCCGTGTGACTACGCACATAAGAATTTTTTTATTCTAGACGATGTGAGTTGTACTGGGCGGCTTGGTCCTGCCCTTGTATGCGGGATAAGACGAAGGGGAACGGCGTGAATGAGGGACGAGGGACCACGAAAATTGATCAAATGCGTCCGACGCTGATCCCAACCCACTGAAAAGACATGCCCTAAGGTGCTGTGCCTGCAGGCCTACAGGGCGCGCGAAAGACCGAGGATATCGTCGATCTGGCTCGTCTTCGGTCGAAGTGTATGAACAGCAGGGGTGCGCCCACATCGACGGTAGGAATGCCCACGCTCGCGGACACACGCGCCCACAGTGCCGTACCCTCGGCGTGGTAGCGTTGTTGATATTGAGTGCGGACCCGCGCCCCATGACGGTGCGAGTCTGGGGGTGTGCCGGTCGGCTTAGTTGGGGTGCACTGAGTGCGCACCGTTGACGAAGGAACTGGGGATCAAGCCACAAACTTTGCGCGGCTGGAATCCGGAAGGGTCTGGATCGAAGCTGGTGACCTGCCTGGAACTAATGCTGAGAAGGTACAACGCATCAAGGATTCGACGTTGGAGGCCCGGGAGTCCCAACCGTCAGGTAGGCCGACCGGTACAACCGCACCTGCCTTCACCCGGTCGATGACGATCTCCCACCCATTGCCGCCGAACACTATTTTCATTACAGCCATTCTGCTGCCTCACTCGCGACGGCATAACCAATCCTCCACAAAATCCAGGACGATTCAGCTTGGCGACGGCTGCGGATCCAAGCTCGTACCTGACGGACGAGTGCGACTGGAACCTGAGACCATTCAGGCCAAGCCATATCCGCTGGCTGATAGGGTGGCAATGTGCGCAGACTTGGTAAACTAGCAGACGAAGTCATCTCACTGGTGTTGGTGTGCGCCCTGTTAAATCAAGCAGCCAATCCCAGTGAGACAGCTGTATAAGGTGACGAGGAGGCCACGGCATGCGGGTCAGGTTGCTTGAGATCGATAACTTCCGCGGAATCACAAAGGGGCGTGTGGTCTTCCAGCAGCACACCTTGCTGGTCGGCGGAAACAACATCGGGAAGTCGACAGTGTGCGAGGCGCTAGAGCTCGTCTTGGGCCTGGAGCGCCTCTACCGCCGTCCGGTTATCGACGAACACGATTTCTCCGATGGAGCCTACCTCGACGATGAGGGTGACCCCCGCGAAATTCGCGTTCGCGCTGTGCTCACAGACCTTTCGGATGAGCAACTACGCAGGTTCTGCGTGCACGTGCGTCGCTGGGACGACGAGGAACTCTCCTTCATTGACGAGGAACAGAACGGCCTCCAAGCCGCTGATGGCGATGGAATTGTCTGGGCGCTTCCCATCATCTTCGTCGGGCGCTACGATCGCGAGGAAGACGACTTCATTGGGGACACGTTCTTCGACCACCCGCTACCCGAACTTGATGAGCTTGATGAAGATGAGCGTGCATCACTCGGCTCGGGCCGCACACAGTTCAACCGTGCGCACAAGCGACTCTGTGGCTTCATCTTCCTGCGAGCGCTGCGCACTGGATCTCGTGCGCTCAGTCTGCAGCGCGGTTCGCTGCTCGATACAATCCTCCGGCTCGGAGGCGAGGGTACAGCGGAGATGTGGCGGGATGCGCTTTGGGCGCTGCAAGGCCTTGATCCTGCGATCGGAGAGAACGAACAGCTCAAGGTCATCCGGGCGAACATCCGCACGCGCCTCGCCAAATTCGTCAACCTGGCTCCCACTGAGAACTCGGTGGGGTTCTTCGCCTCAGACTTGACGCGCGAGCACCTACGTGAGGTCGTCCGACTCTTCGTTGCGACGCAACCAAGCAACCATTCGGTGCCGTTCACCAGACAGGGCACCGGCTCGATTAATCTGCTGGTCTTCGCATTGCTGACGATCATCGCGGATCTGAAGGAACACCAATCGGTCATCTTCGTGATGGAGGAGCCGGAGATCGCGCTTCCTCCTCACATCCAGCGGCGCGTGACCAAGTACGTGGTACAGCAAATGGGACAGTCGATCGTCACATCCCATTCTCCTTACGTGATCGAGCAGTTCGACCCGGAGAACGTGGTGATTCTCTCGCGCGATGGGGATACTTTCTCCGGTGCACCGATCGACACCAAGCATGTCAAGCCGAAGACCTACCGTACGCAGCGCCGCCAGTTTGCCGAGGCAATCCTAGGCCGTGCCGTCTTCGTACTTGAGGGGCAGACGGAGATGGTTGCCGTGCACGCGGTCTCATCGGCACTCGAACAGTTCCGGGATGATTACATGCACGTCGATCTCACAGGTGTCACCCTCTTTAATGCGGGTAGTGACCGCGAAGTGCCGCGGTACGCGCCGATGTTCAAGGCTCTCGGCAAGCGGGTCTATGGCATGCGGGACAAGCTGAACGTCCGTGATGCAGCGAACGCGAAGGAGAACATCGAGTCGTTCGATGAGTTCTGGGAGTCGCCGGAAGCGGGCATCGAGAAGATTCTCGTGAAGCAGGTTCCGACGCGTGTTCTGCGGAGCTTCCTGGATGCGGTTGTGCAGCGCGATGATTATCCGGCAAGCTACCCCTACGTGCCCGAACAGGTTGCTGACGATGACCTGGCAACACTGGCAGAGAAGGTGCTGAAGGCTCGCAAGGGCGATGCGTTTGGTTTCGGATATACCGGCACGCTCATTGAGCAGTGTCAGACCGAGGCTGATCTGCCTGCCTTCATCCGTAATGCGCTTCTCGCTATCAATGAACAGCTCCAGGATGAGTCTGAACTGATACTGGACGACGCGGCTGCACCGGCTGGTGCTGCAGAGCCCGAGGAATGAGCGCCATGGAGGTGCAGCTCTCCGAAACCGCCCAAGAAGTCTTGGAGCACGACTGTCCCGTTCTGGTGCTCGGCGGCCCAGGCTCCGGCAAAACTACCCTGTCGCTTCTGAAAGCCCAGGTTATGCTCCCCGCCCTGTACCCAGGCCAGGAAATCCTCTTCCTCAGCTTCTCCCGAGCGGCTGTTCGCCAGACAGAAATCCGCTGCTGCGACATCTTGCGATCGGAAGAGCGGCGCCAGATTGCAGTGCGAACCTATCACGCGTTCGCAATGGACATCCTGAGAGCGCATGGTCGCCTGCTCACTGGGCACGTTCCGCGCATTATCTATCCCGGTGAAGAGAAACTTGCCAAGGCAGTCTTCGGCGGCGACTGGGACGCCGAAGCCAAACGCCTCGCGCGTGATGAGGGTCGCTACGTATTCAGTCAGTTCGCCGCAGCCGCTGCCGGACTCGTCATTGGCAGTGCGTCGATTGCGTCCCTGCTCGCCAATAAATACCCCGTGATTATCCTGGACGAGTTCCAGGACACCGATGATGCGCAATGGGATCTGGTCAAGGCGCTCTCCGCACGCTCGAAGACCATGTTCATGGCTGACCCGGATCAGCGGATCTTCGACTACGACCCGCGGGTGGATCCAGAGCGCCTCAAACACCTGCGTACCCACCTCGGGCCCGCCGAGTTTGATCTCAGCGGGGAGAACCACCGAAGCCCCGACGCTGGCATCCTGCAGTACGCCAATGCTGTGCTCACGAATCGACCTCTGCTGAACACCAAGGACGTGATCACGCATTCGTACGTGCCGAGGACATTCGAAAGCACCGTCCACGGTTGTGTCGCCTGGATGCTCGACTCGCTTCGCAAAGCGGACATCGCCCACCCCTCGGTCGTCGTGCTCGCGAGAACAAACGCGCTCGTCGGGAAGCTGTCGACGATCCTCGGGCAGGAACACAACCTCAACGGTCAGATAATCAGACCCGTCGAGCACGACGTGCTGTGGGACGCCGATCTTACCGCAGCGGCCGCATTGGTGGTGGCCTCGGTTCTGGAGTGGCAGAGCCACCCCAAGGAGGCTGCACTCGGTCAGACCTTCGATCGCATCGCCGACTACTTCGACGCGAAATATGCTGCCCGTAGGAGCAAATCTTCCCGGGAGGCCAGCGAGCGGTACCGCACGGCCGCTGACCGAGCACGTAGAGGTGAGGCGCAGCGGTTGAAGAGCGCCAAGGCCCTCACCGCCTCATACAACAGCGGGCTGGTGCTACAGGGCGATCCAGCAAAGGACTGGGTACACGCGCGTGATCTGCTCGGTGTCGGGAAAGACTTGTCGGATCTGTTGGCGAACGCCAAGTTTGTTAGGCTCTTCCGAGCGACTGATGAGATCGGAGACCTGCTTGTCTCGGCTTGGGATCTTCGCGGCACCTACCGTCGCGCCACCGACCTGGTACGCCGCATGCTTAACGTAGTCAAACTTCAGTCCGACCAGCGCGACCCTCGCGGCTGCGTGCTCATGACCATCCACAAAGCCAAGGGCAAAGAGTTCGACGGCGTCCTGCTCATCGAGGGGCAGCAGTACCAGGGCGATTTCTTGCGCGATAAGGACACCCAGGCGCAGCGTGCCGCAGCGCGGCGACTGCTGTATGTCGGCATCACCCGAGCCCGACACCAGGTGGTGATCGTTCGACCGCAAGGCGCTCCGGCGCTCGTGACTCCAGTGGGCGCGCCCATGCCAACATGACGAGATATCCCGTCTCAACAGTTGGCTTCCAGTCATCGACGACACGCCGAAAGTAAAATTACATGCACCGTATACTTACTATGTGCTACTCTGGAGGGCGTGACATTAGAAGATGATGCGCTGGAGAGCCTGGATCATTCCGGACTGCTTAAGGTGTTCAGATGGGCTGCGCCCGTGGCGTTCGCTCGAACGGGGCAGGACTACGACGAAGATGCCGGCCATGATCAGATGATCATTGGCGTCCATAACTTCGTGTACCTCCGCGACCTTCTCGACCGTGCGACCGCCAATGGGCGCTATACCCTCCCCGACGGAGCTAACAATCTCGGCGAAGATATCCTCGGGCGCGGCATTACGCCAGAAGCGTGGCGGGCAATGCCGCAACTTCCCCCGGGTCGTGTCAGTCGAAGCGACTACAAGCGATCGCCGGGATGGGCGGCTGACGGTTATCGCGTACTGCTGCAGTCGTTCATGTATGGTGGGATCGATCATATTAAATGGGGAGAACGGAGTAAAGCAAAACAGTGTGTGGCATCACAGTCCTTCATTACTCAGGACACGCTTTTCACGGATGAGGACTTCGGCTTGCAGACAGTCGCCGGAATTCCTGGCGACGATGATTTCGAAGGAGTGACGCTCGTTGCTGCACACTCTTACGAACCGTTGACCGGGAGGTTTGAATTTTACATCGGTCAGAGTAAGAACCCCGAGTTCCGGGGAGATTCATGCTGGCACTGGCGTCGTCTTTTGCTTGACGGCGGTACGGCTCCTGGACTGACAGGAGGGGGTTTTTCCCCTGTGCTTCCGGGTGGCGCTCCTTCGACACAGGTTGAAGAGATCACTGTTCGCATCAAGAAGCCGCAGGCAGGCGACGGTACGGCCACTTCGAATGGCTAGCGCGGGACACGCCACTCAAGCGCTCGCTAACGCCACGTCGTTCTTCAACGGACAGCGGTTGACGATGGCGCGCCATCTTGCCGGTCTTCGAAAAGCTCGTCTCGCGGAGCTGATCGGGATGTCGCCAGCATCGGTTACGGGCTGGGAGAGCGGGGCTAAGCGACCCAATCGCGCCACAGTAGCCAAACTGGCATTGGCGCTGAGGGTTGAGCCACAGTTCTTTGCTGGGGGACCCCCTCCCCACATTGAGAAGCCACACTTCCGTTCGCTGCGTTCAACCCCGCAGGTCGCTCAGGACGAGGCGGAGGCTTATGGCCAATTCGTCACGGAGGTCACCGGACGCCTCGAGAAGGTCGTTGAGCTTCCCGAGGCGTCGCTGCCCGATCTCCCCGTGGCTCCAGATGAAGCTGATGCCTCACCGGAGGAAGTGGCGCGTGAAGCCCGAGACTTCTTCGGTGTCGCACCTGGGCCGATCCAACACGTTGTCCGGCTGGCGGAGCGTGCTGGTGTGGTCGTCGTGTTTAGCGAACCTGGTGTCGCGGCAATCGACGCCTATTCCTTGCACACCGGCACGCGCCCGATTATCGTGCTCAATCCTGTGAAAGAGGACTACTACCGACAACGCTTCGATGTCGCCCACGAGATCGGGCACCTGATTATGCACCACGATGCCGAACCTGGTGGGAAGATTGCGGAGGAGCAAGCCAACCGCTTCGCCGCAGAGTTTCTGATGCCAGCTGAGGAGATCGCGCTGCATCTGCCTGCAACGACTGCGTCTCGTGGCTGGGGCAAACTTGCTGAGCTAAAGGAACACTGGGGCGTCAGCCTTGCTGCGCTTCTCTATCGCGCTCGTACGCTCGGCGTCATGAGAGACGTGACTTATAGGAACGCCATGATTCGTATGTCGCAGAATGGTTGGCGACGTGCTGAGCCCGGTAGAATCTCGTCCCTTGAGGCTCCATCGATGCTCGCTCGGGCCCGTGAGGTGATCAACGAGGCGGGAATCGATGACCAGCAGTTCCTCTCCGGTACCGGTCTCCCGCTTGATCTATTTGCGATCGCAACGGCACGCTCACCGTTCGCTTACGTCAGCCCGTCGTGACCCTAATCGGAAAACTGTCTCTTCAGGGTTGAGTGTGGGTGAGTGGGTGTTGGTCGGGGGTTGGGGGTAGGGGTCGAGGTCCTTGATGATGAGCGGTCTTCTATCCCCGCTGTCGTCAAGGACCTTGGGTGGTGTCTCACCCTGCCTGCTGTTGTTCTGTGTGGCTTGGTCGTTGTGATCGGTGTGATCTGCTCGTTGGTTTGGAGGGTTTCCATCTGATGGGCGTGGCTCGCACCCCAGATGCTCTGGTGCTCGATGTTGAGTCGTGCAACCAGCTGGTTGGCTGCCCGGGTTGTGGGGTGACTTGCTCACGGTCACGGTCGTATGGTGGTGGAGGTGATCGACGCGCCCTGAGCCGCGGCCTCTGTGCGGATCCGGTGGCATAATACGGCGTTGGATGTGCCGTGAAACTACCTGCCAGACGGTGGCATTCCTGGAGCATAGCGAGAAGGTGTGTGCTCCCCGGGTGCGTTTGGGTGTGCGGGCGATCCGCTGGGCGATCCGACAGTTGCGCGTCAAGGGGAGCCACCATTGCTAGATTGGCTCGACAACTGGCAACCACGTGGAACACCGTGTGGTCCCCTATCAAGCCGTGCCTGCACGGCCGCATCTGAACCCCGCCCGTTTCGCATGGGTGCGGGTACCCAGAGTCGGTGAGAGGCGTGTGGCACCACCAAGACCGACGCCGCCGGGGCCCGCGAGCTCACCGGCATCGCGGCCACTCGCGGGAATGGCCATCCCACGGCTCGCTTGAGTGGACCTGGTGCCGGGAAGGTCTGGCACCGTGTACAAGAACTGGCTGGCTGAGCGCGGAGAGGACTTCCGTGCGGGGGTGTGAATCGCGACGTTGGATCCCTTCCAGGGACAGCAAGAACGCCATCGCCTTGGCCTGCTCCACGGACGCAACCAGCGTGCGCGGTGCCTGTCGCATCGTCACACTCGCCGGTGACGCCCCAGGTGAGGTACGCCGTCGCGCCGGGCAAGACACGACCGGTCACCGCGGGCGCAGGGGGGATCCCCTCCTGCCACATCCGGCTTCTCCTGCGCGCCTGGCGTGATCGGCTCACGAAGCGTCAACAAGAACGACTCCGTGAGGCCTTCACGGCAGATGAGGCGCATATCAGTGTCGAAGTCGCCTACCACTGCGCCCAGCAAGTCCGAGACGTCTTCCACCAAGCCACACCCACCCACGGCCGACACCTGGCCACACAACCTCATGAAGCGCCTACCAACGTGCCCCATCCCCGAAATCACTCGCCCGGGCCGGACCCTACACACGTGGAAGGACGCCCACTAGGCCTACCTCGACACAGCCCGAGCCAGCAACACACCCCACCGAAGCCATCAACGGACACTATCGAACGAGGCAGACGCACCACCAGAGGCTACCCCAACCCCACCAACCACCAACCCCGAATACCCCTCAACGCAAAAGGCCTAGATGCCCCCACCCACACCCAACTATGAAGAGCCGGTATCCCCCTCGTCGCCTGGGAGCCGCGCTACCAGTTCAGCAGCGCGATGTAGGCGACCGTTCCGGTACCGACGCTCCACAGGAGCTTGCGGCCGGACAGCAGGTGCACTGCGACGGTGATGCCCGTGGCGACCAGCGCCGCCCACCAGCGTCCGCCCGCCACCTGCATGCCCTGGGACAGCGTCGAGAGCACCAGGATCAGCATGATGCCCGGCGGCATCCACACCGCCATGTCGGAGACGAAGCGCGAATCGCGCAGCGGCTCGAGGATCTTGAACGGCAGAGCGCGCAACGTGAAGTCGATGACGAAGACGATCACCAGGAGCGCCAGCAGGTAGCCCAGCGTCGGAGTCACTGTGCACCCCCCTCGGGAGTCGCCTGCCCCTGCTCATCGGCCGAGGCGGCAGATTCGGGGGAGTGGAGGATACCTCGGCGATGGAGGATGTGACGCCCCACGAGACACGCGACGAATAGCAGGAGTGCCACCAAGAGGCGTTGCGTCGGTGCCACTACCATGGCCACCGCGAAGGATGCGCCGGCCAGGAGGACCGAGGGTAGTGCGCGCCTCGTGCGCGCCGCGTCCAGCGTCAATGTGATGAACAGGGCTGTCAGCGCGAAGTCGAGGCCCTCAATCTGCGTGGGGATCAACGAGCCCGCGGACACGCCCACGAGGCTCGAGGTCACCCACGTCAGGTTGAAGAGAACCTGCATCGCCAACAGTCGAGGCTTCGTCCACCCGTTCGGTCGGGCGGCGGTCAGCGCGTAGGCCTCGTCCACGAGGGCGTACATCGAGAAGAGGCGCGCGACACGGCCCTCAATGACGTGCAATGGGAACGAAAAAGCGAAAAACAGGAGGCGGAAGTTCACCAGCAGCATCGTCACCGCGATGACGGCCAGCGGCGTATTCTGCGCTGCCAGGGTGACGACGAGCAGCTCTGCCGACCCCGAGTAAGCGGACAGGGATAGCGCTGGAGCCAACCACCACGGCAAACCCAGCTGGATGACGAGAACGCCGTACGCGAGGCCTAGCGGGATGTATCCGGCGGCAACGGGCGCGGTAATCCGCAGACCTTCAATGATTTCGTAGCGGGTAGGCTTCGCCGGCACGGGGAAGTTCACTGTGCGCGGGAGCTTGGGCATGAGTGCAATTTTTGCGCGCTGATCCAGCCAATTGCGAGCGGGCGCACCGTAGCATGACGGTTTTCACGTTTTTCTGGGTCCTAGGTCCTGGCGCGGAATCCTGCGGATTGATAGGTCATCTGTTTGTCACATAGTTTCAAAATTGGAAACGCCCCTCGCACATGCACGCTCGCGGTGGAAACATCGTTACCAACGCCAAGTATGCACCTCGGCATCGTTCAATCAAACCCGCAGATCAGGAGCCCACATGAGCGCCACGAACGCACGCACAACGCCATTCCGTCGACTCGCCACGGCCGCCGTCGCCGTGCTCGCAGCTCTTGGCATGGCTGCATGTTCCGGTGGTGCAGGCTCCTCATCCTCCTCGGGTTCGCAGGTCGGTGACCGCAGCCCCGAGCAGATCAAGGAAGCCGGCGAGATCGTCATCGGCATCTTCTCGGACAAGGCCCCCTTCGGCTACATCGACGCCAACGGCAAGCCCGCCGGCTACGACGTCGTCTACGGCGACCGCATCGCCGATGACCTGGGCGTCACCGCCAAGTACGTCCCCGTCGATGCCGCCGCCCGCACCGAGGTCCTCGCTTCCAATAAGGTTGACATCACCCTCGCGAACTTCACCGTCACGCCCGAGCGCGCCGAAAAGGTCGACTTCGCGAACCCCTACTTCAAGGTCTCCCTCGGCGTCGTCTCGCCCACCTCGGCCGAAATCACCGATGTGAGCCAGCTGGCCGGCAAGACCCTCATCGTCACCAAGGGCACGACCGCCGAAGCCTACTTCGAGGCCAACCACCCCGAGATCAAGCTCCAGAAGTACGACCAGTACTCCGACGCCTACCAGGCCCTCGAGGACGGCCGCGGCGACGCCTTTTCCACCGACAACACCGAGGTCATCGCCTGGGCGATCCAGCATCCCGGCTTCAGCGTCGGCATCAAGAGCCTGGGCGACACCAGCTACATCGCGGCCGCCGTCAAGAAAGGCAACACCGCCCTCCTCGACTGGCTGAACAACGAACTCGTGGACCTCGGCCAGGAAAACTTCTTCCACAAGGACTACGAGCAGACCCTCGCCCCCGTCTACGGTGACGCTGCGACTGCCGACGACCTGGTCGTCGAAGGCGGCGTGGACACCACCTCCACCAACTAATGCAGGCACGAGGCCGTGGCTCCCTGACGGGTCCATCCACCGCAGGTGATCGCTCCGCGCGGCTACGGCCTCGTCCCTTCGTGTGCATATGAATTACGAGATTCTGGCGCGATACGCGCCCCTCTACGTCGACGCAGCGATCCTCACCCTGAAGATCGCGGCTATCGGTATCGTTGGCTCCCTCGCGCTCGGCCTCCTCGTGGCTGCGATCCGGCACTACCGGATCCCCGTCGCCACCCAGATCGCCGCCGCCTACGTCGAACTGTCACGTAACACGCCCCTGCTCGTGCAGCTCTTCTTCATCTACTTCGGCCTGCCGCGCGTGGGCGTCAAGTGGAGCGGCGAGACCTGCGCGATCGTGGGCCTCATCTTCCTGGGCGGTGCCTACATGGCCGAGGCCCTGCGCTCCGGACTCGACTCGATCGCCACCATTCAGTGGGAGTCCGCGTCGGCGCTCGGCCTCACGCGCACCCAGACGCTGCGTCACGTCGCCCTCCCTCAGGCCATCGCGACCTCCGTGCCGCCGCTGGCCGCTAACGTCATCTTCCTCATCAAGGAAACGTCCGTCGTCTCCGTCGTTGCCTTGCCCGACCTCGTGTACGTCGCGAAAGACCTCATCGGCATGTCCTACAACACCTCCGAAGCGCTGATCCTCCTGGTCCTCGCCTACCTGGTGATCCTCCTGCCCGTGTCCATCGCGGCCCGACTCATCGAAAAGAAGGTGCGCCGTGGCGGATTTGGGAATTAACGTCATCTTCGAAGGCCGCAACCTCGTGCGCATCCTCGAGGGCCTCGGCGTCACCGTCGGCATCTCCGCGCTGTCCGTCGTGCTGTCACTGATTCTCGGCGTATTCGTCGGCCTCGGCATGCGCTCACGCTGGCGAGCCCTGCGCTGGCTCATGCAGCTCTACCTCGAGTTCGTGCGCATCATGCCCCAGATCGTCCTCCTCTTCGTCGCTTACTTCGGACTCACGCGCGTCGCGGGGATCAACCTGGATGGCATCACCGCGTCCGTCCTCGTTTTCACCCTGTGGGGCGGTGCCGAAATGGGCGACCTCGTACGAGGCGCACTCATCGCGATCCCACGCCACCAGTACGAGTCCGCCTACGCTCTGGGACTCACCCCGAAGCAGACCATGCGCCGCGTCATCCTGCCGCAAACACTGCGCAGGCTCGCACCCCCGGCCGTCAACCTCATCACCCGCATGATCAAGACGACATCCCTCGTCGTCCTCATCGGCGTCGTCGAAGTCCTCAAAGTCGGACAGCAGATCATCGACGCCAACCGCTTCAACTACCCGACCGCCTCGCTGTGGATCTACGGCCTGATCTTCGCGCTGTACTTCCTCATCTGCTGGCCCATCTCGCTCCTCTCACGCCACATGGAGAAAACATGGCAGAACTGATCTCCGACCCGCAGCTGCGCCTCGTCGACCTCGACAAGACCTACCCCGGCGGACACCACGCCCTGCGCGGCGTCTCCCTCGACGTCGCCGACGGTGAAGTTGTCGTCATCATCGGCCCCTCCGGCTGCGGCAAGTCCACGCTCCTGCGTACGATCAACGGCCTCGAGCCCATCAACTCCGGGCAGATCCTCTTCGACGGGACCGACCTGGCCGCGCCCGGCGTCTCCTGGCCCGAGGTTCGCCGTCGCATCGGCATGGTCTTCCAGTCCTACGAGCTCTTCCCCCACCTCACCGTCATGGGGAACCTGACGCTCGCCCCCGGCCTCGTCGCCGGAGAATCGCGCGCCGACGCGAGCGTGCGGGCGCTGAAACTGCTCGAACGCGTCGGCCTGGCGGAACGCGCCGACGACTACCCGCGCCAGCTCTCCGGCGGTCAACGCCAGCGCGTCGCCATCGTGCGCGCCCTCATGATGAACCCCGAGATCCTCCTCCTCGACGAGGTCACCGCCTCCCTCGACCCGGAAATGGTGCGCGAGGTCCTCGACGTCGTCCTCGAGCTGGCGCGCACCGGCATGACGATGCTCATCGTCACCCATGAGATGGGCTTCGCCCGCGCGATCGCCGACCGCATCGTCTTCATGGACGAGGGACGCATCGTCGAGGTCGACCCGCCGCGCAAGTTCTTCGCGGACCCGTCCTCGGATCGCGCGCGCAAGTTCCTCGACATCTTCAGCTTCGAGGGCGCCAAGCTGTAAGCGTGTGGGGCTCGCGGATAGGAAACGGCTACGCGGATAGGTTATGAGCATCTGGATAGGTTAATAACCTATCCGCGTGTGCGCAACCTATCCGTATGAGGTGCACTCGGCTGACTGGAGCTCCAGGGGGGACGCGTGCACTGGCTGTCAAGACGCAACCTCTCCGCGTCGCGGCCACGGCCATGGAGTGGTTTCCCAACAATGTCGCACGTAATTTCCCTGTCAATCTTTCAGTAATTGAAATATGGTTGTTGCAATTCCAACGTTTCTGGGCGTAGGCGAAAACTGACCGGAGGAAATTACGTGCGAGATTGCAAGAGAGGGTTGTACGTACCGCGCATGACCGCGAAGTAGTGCCCCGCGGGATTATTCGACGCACCCTGTAGCTGCAAGCTGTGCCCGCCCGCGAATGCCCGCGATAGCGCGGTTCAGCCGATCAGCGTCGACTGGTGGTGCACCATGACCAGACGAGCCTCGCCAGAGGTTGCCGGTGCCCACACGCTGGATTCCAGCGACGTGCCGCCCTCCCAGCGCACCCGGTAGCGCGCCAGGAACGCTCCGCCCACATCGTGCACGTCAATGCGGCCGATGGACGGCGAGACAGGAGATGGACCCCCCAGCGTTGTGGTCGCGCCTCCACCCGGCCAGATGCGCGTCGTGCGCTCGTCCGTCATTGTCGCCAACGCCCGCTCGTCGCCGCCGGTCCACGCCAGGATGAACTCGCGCTCGCGGGCGAGGGCGTCGGCGGTGCTCACTGACGCCGCGCTCTCCGAGGCCTCGCTCATCGACGAGGCCGTGGCTTCCTCCGCTGGTCCGCACGCTTGTGTGGATACGGAGAAAACACTGGGATGAGAACGAAAAGCGGGTGCAGCGGCCGAGGCCTTGGTGGCCGGGCCCGCGTCATTTGCCGACGCGCTGCGCGAAGGCGACTCGGTCGCGGGGACGTCAGAGGTGGCAATGCCCTGCGGCTGTGCCGGTTTTGCCGAAGAGGGCGCGGTATCCTCGGCGGAACTGCTACGCGAAGAAGATGCAGTCGCTGCCGCATCAGCGGCGGTGGCATCGTGAGGGGTTGCTGACGGAGATGCAGTGGGTGCGTCGGCTTCGCCCTCGTTCGCCTGTGTTGCGCTCGTGTTGACACGCGCGCCGCCGCCTCCGAACCCGGGGCCCGGCTCGGGCGTGCGCCCGGCCTGGTAGGCCTCGGCGCACGCGCGCGCGAGGTCGTCGGCGCGCTCGTTCATGCGGTGGCCTGCGTGGCCCTTGACCCATTCAAAGGTGACGCGGCGCCCTTCCATGGCCCGGTCGATCTCCTGGATCAGCTCCAGGTTCTTGATGGGTTTCTTGTCGGCTTTTGTCCAGCCGCGCTTCTTCCAGCCGAGTCGCCACTTGGACACGACGTTGATCGCGTACTGCGAGTCGGCGAGGATGTGCAGTTCTTCGCCGGTCTGGGCCGTGGCCTGAAGCAGGCGCAGGATGGCGGTCAGCTCACCCAGGTTGTTGGTGCCCTTCGGCCAGCCGCCCGCGTCCCACGTGTCCTCGTCCACATACCAGGCCCACCCCGCGGGCCCGGGATTGCCGAGGGAAGAACCGTCTGCCGCCGCCGTAATCGTCATGCCCTCATCCTATCGGCATCGCACGTGCCTGATCGGAAGAGGGCCGGGGCTGGGGCGCGGTGTCGCTGCATTGCGTGGTAGGTGGGGACGAGGCTGGGGTCGTCCACTCCTCGTGCCCTAGACTCGGGGGGTGGGCGTGGCCGCGCCTGCTGCCGCGATGAGAGGGAAGATGCGCATGGGGGAACGCCTCGACGAGCTTCGTGAGACGGCTGCCGACGAACAAGAGAACGGTCGTTCGAAGAAATCGAGGCGCGCCCGCCGATGGGCGCTTTTCGTCGTTGTGCTCTCGGTTGCCGCGCTGGCGTGGAGCTGCGTTTTTCACGGGAAACTAACCCGAAAGCCGGTCAGTTTCCTCACGACGAACGATGCGGTGATCGCGCTGCGGATCGGGCGCGGATGGACGACGGTGGCCGAGGATGAACCGTACTATGACGGCTGGATTGTGCTCCTCGACGCGCAGGGGCGAGGCCAGGTGGCGTCCGTTGACGAGGTGGTCGACGGGGACGTGCTCTGGAGTGATCGTGGTGTCTTTTTTGGTTCGTCGAGCCATGACTACGTGACGACGGACAGCGGAACGCAGCAGGTTGCGCGTGGATATGTGCGTGATGGGGAAGTTCAGCGCTACGAGCTTTCCTGGGGAACACTCGCCGTCGTGAAAGAGAAGGGCGCGGGGTATTGGGTTGACTCCGTGCACTCCGATGGAACCACGTCGAGTGTCGACAATGCAGGCGTGCGCGGGGACGTCGGCCAGTGTGGGTCGCGGATCTTGGCGATTACGGACACCGTGCGTTCCGAGAGTATTAGGTCGGCGGCTTTCGAGGCTTACGCTGCCCAGTCGGGTGGCAGTGTTCCGGAGGCTCTGATGGTGGTCGTTCAGCTCACTGACCATGATGGTGACACTCCTCCAGTTCTCGCGGTCGCGCCGATGATCGACGGCTTGTCGTCGCGACAGCGCATGTTCGACTGTGAGGGGGATGTCATCACGATGCCGGGCGTGCGGGAGGACGAGGACGACGCCTCGTCCAGTGGCGTGGAGAGCGAGCGGAGAGGCCTGGTTCTTCAGCGGTGGGACCTGTCTGCGGGGCAGCGCACGATTGTTCCCGTGGTTGACGAGGCTGGAAACCCTATCGATCTGGATGAAGGTCAGGGTGTCTCTGACTATGAGGCAATCCGCGTGGGCAACGAGTACAGGTTCGTGTCGTGGGGTGGGGATGCTTTCGCCGTCGACCCGGCGAGTGGCCAGGGACGTTACTTGTTTTCGCTTGATACGCCAACGTATGGGCCAGACGGCTACCTGGCGACGTTCCAGGTGAGTGAGAGCGGTGTCTACGCGCTCAAGGACCGTCGCGCTGACCGCGTCGTGACGCTCTCGTACAGGCCGTGGGAAGACGGGCAGTGGCGCGACATCTTCACGATACGGGATCTGGCGTGGTACCTCAGGGAGGGTGTTGTGACGGGTGCACTCGACATTCAGTCCTTTGCGCTGCGCCCCGGCTGGGACGGCGGCGCGCAGTAACGCAAGATCCCTGTCCGCTCCACTCGTCTGGGAGGGGCGAGGCCGGCGTAACGCCTCGTGGTCGGTGTGGCGGATGTGGTTGGGTGGGGTGTCATAGTCGCGCATGTAGCGTGCGCCGGGCTGCTTGTCAGATATGGCAAACATGTTGAAATGTAGCCACAGAATTCTGTACACTTATTTCGTGGTGCTGATTGCATCGTTCGTTTCAATGATGAGATTGGATGAGAATCATGAGCTACAAATCGAGATTTTTTGCGATGGTGGCCGCTGCTTTGCTGGTTGTGTCCCTCCCGTCTGCTGGGTATGCCGCTGGGCAGACTGAGGAGGAGCTTGCGCGTCAGATCCAGGCATATGTGCCGGGTGTGGGCGTCGATGACATCCTCGCAGGTGCGCGCGAGTGGTCGGCTGAGTCGGGACAGGATGTGCGTACTGTGCTTGAAGATGCTCTGGAACAGGCGCGTGACAATCAGACCGTTCAACGCCGGTCGGGGATTTCAGAGCGCGGATCAGGTGTTCGAGATACTGAGCTGCGTAAGTCGGACTACAAAGGTGACGTATTCTATGAGCCTGTGTGGCCAGCCGGGCACGTAGGTATTTTTGGTGGGAATGACTGGATTGTCGAGGCGCCCGGTGTTGGCCAGGTGTCGCATTGGAAATGGGTGTGGGATAAAAGGGTTCTCTCGGGGACACGGTATTTTTATTACCACGTGTCGCAGGCGACTCAGGATGCGGCTGCTGACTACGCCTATAATAACCTTCTTGAGCGTCCCTATAACATTAACTTTGCTGTGAATAAAGGAATGAATCCTCATCGATTGAATTGTTCGCAGCTGGTCTGGTTTGCTTATGCGAGGGCGACGGGGACTGATATTGATGGTAATGGTGGTATGGGAGTTTATCCCAGGGATCTTACTGTCGGGTCATTGCCCTATAATTACAAGACTATTTGGTAAATTGCTAATGGTGAGAAATGCGGTGACATGCATGGTGATCGCTCTCGCTGCGTTACTTTGTGTGTCGTGTTCAGCAGGTGGGGATATTCGTGTCGTCTCGATTGAGCAGGTCAGTCCGGGCGAAGCAAACATCGTCGTGCGTATCAGCAATGGAGACTCGGCAGATAAGACAGGTTATCGCATGCGTGAAGGTTATATTGCCTTCTTGCATGATGATGGGACTGGAATTGTCGGCACCGCAGGTGCCATGGAGGGGGCATCTGTTCTCTGGTCGCCCCGCGGCGTCACATACGGGACCGAGACCTATGAGTACCTCACGACAGATAAGGGAACAACGCGTTTCACGCGTGAAACATCGAAACCATACGAGCTGCAGCGCTATGAGTTTCCGAACGAAGATGTGGGGGCGCTCTTTGTCCTTCAAGGACAACAAACCGTCGACGTATTAGGCGCTGGGGGGACGCTGACATCGGTAGCTAACGCCGGTATTTTTCAGAATAACGGACAGTGTGGGTCTCGTATCGTGTCGATCACCGATACGAAGCTGGCTCCGCCTGTTGCATCAGCGGCTTTTGAGGCGTATTCCGCGCAGTCGAATGACGGTGAAGTACCGGAGAATATGGCGGTCGTTGTTCAGCTTACGGATCATGACGGTGATGTACCGCCGGTTCTTGCGGTCGCACCGATGATCGATGGGCTGACGTCGGGACAGAACATGTTCTCCTGTGAGGGCGATGCGGTGACGATGCCGAGTTTCCAGGCGACCTACCCCAACGCTTCGCGTGATAACGGACTCGATGCGAATGTGGGAACGATGGTTCTCCAGCGGTGGGACCTATCCACGGGCCAGCGCACGATTATTCCCGTAGTCGATGCGGAGGGAGGTGCCATAGAACTGAATGAAGAGCGCACGATCCATCTGTATGAGGGGATCCAGGTGGGTAATGAGTACAGATTCATCAGTGCAAACGGTGACGCTTTCGCGGTCGACGTGACCAGTGGGCAGGGACGTTACCTGTTTTCTATTCCCTCGCGGAGCCGTGACCATTCGACGGTGTTCCAGGTGACTGCGACCGGTGTGTATGCACTTGAGGATCGCGGCGATGATCGTGTCGTCACCCTGTTCTACAGGCCATGGGACGGGGAAGAGCAGAGGGAACTGTTCACGACATCAGACCTCGGCCGCTACCTCAAGGGGACGGCTCTCACGGGGCAGATGGACATTCAGTCCTTTGCGCTGCGTCCCGGCTGGGACGGCGGCGCGCAGTAACGCAGCACAGCCACGCCGCATCGTGCGCGGCACGACAGTGGGGGCGGTCTTCCAACGAAGACCGCCCCCACCTGCGTGTGCCGTGACAACAGGCATCGACTGCCTGGCAGCTGCCCGAACTTCTACAGGCTGACGCCCACCTGACCCAGCGCGAAGGCGAACTCCTCGCAGCGCGCCGCCCACCGGCCCTCGCGCCCGGACGGGCCGGCGTGCCCGGCGACCATCTCGGTGCGCAGGATGATCGGACGCTCACGCGGGTCACGCGCGGGAACAGACCCGGCCCCGGTCTCGTCCGTGGAGGGTACCTGGCCGGTGGCCTCGCGCAGGCGCTGCACCCACTTGGTGGGCTCGACGAACTCGACGCGCGTGTCGTTGACTGAGGTTGTCGCCATGATCGCGGGCAGGAGTGCGCCGTCGGGCACGTTCTCGTACGGCGTGTAGCGGCTCATCGCGTCGAACACGGCGCGCGAGGTGAGCGGATTGCCCCACTCCTCCCACTCGCCGACGGTGAGTGGCAGGGTCGGATCCAGGATCGTTGTGAGCGCGTCCACGAAGGGCACGCCCGCCAGGATTGCGCGGAAGCGGTCGGGAGCAGCGTTGGTGACCGCGCCCATGAGCAGGCCTCCGGCGCTGCGGCCCTCCGCGACCAGGCGGCCGGGTGCGACCCACCCGGAGTCGACCAGCCAGTCCGCCACGTTAATGAAATCTGTGAAGGTGTGCTCCTTGACCAGCTCCTTACCGTCCTCGTACCAGGCGCGGCCCATCTCGCCGCCGCCGCGCACGTGCGCGATTGCGTAGACGACGCGGCGCAGGATCGGCAGGCGCAGGGTCTCGAACTCTGGGTCGTAGCTGACCTCGTACGAGCCGTACCCGATCTGCCAGCCCGCGTGCGTGCCGTCCGGGCGCGCGTCGCGGTGGTGGATGAGGGTGACGGGGATGCGGGTTGCGCCGTCGCGCGCGAGCACCCACACGCGCTCCTCGACGTACTCGGCGGGGTCCCAGCCGGGTGCCTCGCGGGTGCACAGGGTCCGTACGCCAAGGGCCGCTGTCTCGCTTGTGTCCTTGGGGTGCGTGTTCTCGGGGGACGAGGCCGGGGCCGGGTTCGGCAGAGAAACCTCGGCGACCGTGGGCGGCACGGTCTGTGACTGGAACTCCACGCGCAGCGGATCCTCCCACGGGGTCAGCACAGTCGTGATCGTGCGTACCGGGACGTCCACTTCGACGCGCCGCCACGTGGGCTTCTGCTCGCGGCGGTCCCACACGTCGACCTGCGTGAGCGAACCCGAACGCAGCGAGAGGGCCACGTAATCCGCGTGGGCCTCGACGTCGGTGATGCGCTCGCCGGGTCCGGGGCTGCGCAGCGGCTCCCACGACTCGAACGGGGTGAGGGGCGCGGGTTCGTCCTCCGGCAGGGGAGTGCCCGGCGTGCGATCCGCCAGCGCCTGGCGGCTGTACGCGGGGGAGGATGTCATGCCCAACTGTGCCAATGCCTCGGGCGAACCCCCTGAGGGCAGTATCGCCTGCGCGAGCGAGCCCTCCTGCGTCAGCCCCGTATGCACGATGAACAGGCGATCCCCCGCCGAATCAGCCGACACCAGCGTGCGGGGCCGCACCGGCATGAGCGGCAGCGGGCGCACCGACGGGTGGGCGGGCAGCCACAGCCACGCGCGGCCCGCGGTCGACGACGACGAATGAATGACGACGTGCCCCGGGAAACCCGACGGTGCGAACCCCATCTCGAAGCCCTCGTCCGGCTCGACCAGCAGCAGCTCGTCGGCCTCGCGAGGCGTGCCCACGCGGTGCAACCACACGTCGCACGCGCGCCACGCGTCGTCCACGCCCATGTAGATAAAGGAAGCGGAATCATCCGCCCACGCGAAGCCATATCCGGCGTCCACAACAGCCTCGTCAATGACGCGCCCCGACGCCTCCTGCACGACCCACGTGTAGCGCTCATCCCCGCTCGTGTCCCGCGCCCACGCAATCAGGCGCCCATCCGGGGACGGGTACAGGTCCGCCAGGCGGAAAAACTCATGCCCGCGTGCCCACTCGTTCTCATCGACGAGGAGTTCCTCGCCCCGCGTGGGCACGCCCGGAGAGGGGACGAGCGGGACCGGCACCCCGGCCTCGTCGCGCTGAACCGGCGCACGGTGATGCGTCGCGTAGGACTGGCCCTCCACGAAACGCCGGAAGTACCAGAACTCGCCCTCGCGGATCGGAACCGTCACGTCGGTGAGTGCCGTGTTGGCCTTGACCTCCTCCACGAGGCGTGCCGCCGCCTCGCGCGTCGGCTCTGTCACCGCGTCCGCCCACGCGTTCTCCGCCTCCAGGTGCGCGCGGACCTCGGGGTTATTGCCGTCGCGCAACCAATCCCACGGGTCATCAAAATGCTGTCCGAACTGGTCGCGCACCCGATATCCATAACGTTTCGGGGCCACCGGGGGAGTGTTTGGCGAGGCCTGGGGTGCCTCTCGCGGGATCGTCTCAGTCATGGGGACCATCTTAAAGGCGGCGACCTGCGGAGCGGCGGCATGGCGATGCCGACATACTGAACCGACGGTAGAAGCGCATGCGCGGGCATGCGACACTAGGGGAGTGAACGACGAACAACGCCCGCGCGGATCCGCTGCCGCGCTCGAACCCGCGGCCCCTGCGCTCGAACCCGCGGCGCTCGCGGACCCGCCCGCGTCTCGTCCCCAGCCCGGCACTCCAGGACACGTGAACGAGGGGGCCGCCCCGGCCTCGTCCATCGCCCAGCGCGCCCTGACCTGGACGCGCGAATTCATCCAATTCGGACTCGTCGGAGCGACCGCGTTCATCGTCGATATGGGGCTGTTCAACCTCCTCCAACACGGGCCGCTCGGCGTCCTCGCCGGCCACCCCAACGCCGCGCAATTCATCGCAGCCGCGACCGCCACGCTCTACTCGTGGATCGCCAACCGCCTGTGGACCTACCGCGGTCGTACCCAAGACAACGCCACCCGTGAAGCCATCCTCTTCTTCGTTGCCAACATCTGCAGCATCGCTATCTCGCAGTTCTGCCTGCTGTTCACGCACTACATCCTGGGATTCACCTCGGCGCTGGCCGACAACATCGCCGTCTACGTCGTCGGATTTGTGCTTGGCACCGCATTCCGATTCTTCTTTTATCACTACGTGGTCTTCACCGGACGTACGCGCGCGTAGGTTTGACGCCCGGCGGTAGGGTCGAAAGGTGAAGGAAACGGCAGAACACTATCCGACCCCCGAAGAATCCATCGCCACGATGGTCACCATCGACGACGCCGCCCTCGTGTTCGAAGGCGGCGGCATGCGCAACGCCTACACGGCCGCGCTCGTGAGCCGACTCATCGCCGAAGGTATCAACTTCCCCCATATTTCCGGTGTGTCCGCTGGATCCAGTCACCTGTGCAACTTCACCTCCCGCGATGCGATCCGCTCCCACGCGACCTTCGTCGACCTCGTCGAAGATCCTGAATTCGGTGGCCTCAAGCACTTCCGTAAGGGACACGGCTACTTCAATGCCGAGTACATCTACCAGCAGATCTGCTACCCCGACGGTGTCCTGCCCTTCAACATGGATACATTCCTGGCAAACCCGGCCACCACGCGCGTCGCCACTTTCAATGCCTCGCGCGGTGAAGAACGCTGGTTCTCCAAGGAGGAAATGAGCACGCTGGACGCGCTCGGTCCCATCGTCCGGGCCTCCTCCACGCTGCCGATCCTCATGCCACCCGTCGAAATCGACGGCGACACCTACGTCGATGGCGCGCTCGGCCCCAACGGTGGGCTCCCCTTCGACCAGCCGCTGCGCGAAGGCTACCGCAAGCTCCTCGTCGTCCTCACGCGCCCCCGCGACTACGTCAAGGCCCCCATGCCCGCCAGTGTCGGCGCGCTCCTGCGCACCGCATACCGCCAGTTCCCGTCCGTCTTTGAAGGCGTGGCACAGCGCCCCGACCGCTACAACGCCGGGCGTAAGTTCCTCTTCGAACTCGAGGAACGAGGCCAGGCCTACGTGTTCGCGCCCGACAACTTGTGGATCAATAACACGGAGTCTCGGCGCGAACGCCTGGAAGCCACCTACCGTGCTGGCCTGGTCCAGGCCGTGCGCGAAATGCCCGCGATCAAGGCGTTCCTGGGGCTGTAGGGGTTTCTGGATTCCCCGTGGCGCGTGCCCCGCGCAGCTTTCCGCGGCATTTCAAGCATTCGATCGAGATAGCGCCCAACCCCTACATCTAGGGGCGCTTATCTGCCAACGACCCCTAGATGCGGGGGTGCGACACGCCCAAGACCCCTCTCATTGCTGGTGATGCGTAACACGATTCATATGGTTGGGGGCAGGTTATGCACAGCATGGTGACGACCCTGTCCACAGTGCGCACAGGGTGCTGGGGCCTCTGGAGGACTCTCGTTTTACCTGCTTGGTGAGGGGAAAACCCACGTGTTTGCGCGCATCTGCGAGGGCCTTCGTCAGGGGTGCGTCAAGCGTGTGATCAAGGGGTGTGATCCTGAGTGCCCGCTCTGTCCACAGGTGTGCGCCCCTCATCCACAGTCGAGGCGGTGCACACAACATCTAGGGGTCGGTTGCGAGCGTGGCCCCAAGGTGTAGTGTTGTGGTGTTCGCGGCGAACGAGCCGCCAGAGAGTCAATTAGGTAAGCAACGTCCGGCCCCAAGCCGCAAGGAGACACGAACATGTCGATCACCGTCTACTCCAAGCCCCGCTGCCCGCAGTGCGACGCGACCTACCGTGCCCTCGACAAGCAGGGCATCTCCTACGAGAAGATCGACGTCACCCAGGACGCAGAATCCCTCGCTTTCATCAAGGGTCTCGGCTACCAGCAGGCCCCCGTCGTCGTGGCCGGCGAGGACCACTGGTCCGGCTTCCGCCCTGACCGCATCAAGGCCATCGCCGCCGCAGCCCTGGCGATGTCGGCCTGAGGCGCGTCGACAAGCCCCGGCCACTCGGCCGGGACTTTCGCATGTCCGGGTAGGGACGAGGCCGAGGCAACCCCGCGTAAACGCACAGATACGGGTCGCGTGGTGAGGAATGCGACAAGCCGTGTGACCAGGGGAAATGCCTGACCAGTGTGGCTAGCACACCTGCCCCATCCGGGCGCGCTCACGAGGCCTGCTGCTACGTCAATGATCCCACAAGGGGACACGCCCCCACGTCACCGCGCCCGGGCCTCGTCAGTGAGACACTAGAAGCTCACCGTCCCGACAAGTCGGAAGGAACATCATGGGCAGCGTCGTCTACTTCTCGTCGGTGACGGGCAACACCCGCCGTTTTGTTGAAAAGCTTGGCCTCCCGGCTGCGCGGATCCCGTTGCGCCCCAAGGATGAGCCGCTGCGCGTGCGCGAGGAGTACGTGCTGATCGTGCCGACCTACGGGGGCGGCAATATTAAGGGTGCGGTTCCTAAGCAGGTCATCAAGTTCCTCAATAATCCCGAGAATCGTGCCCTGTGTAGGGGTGTCATCTCGTCGGGCAATACCAACTTCGGCAAGGCCTACTGCATCGCGGGCGACATCATCGCGGCCAAGCTGGGGGTTCCCCACATGTATAAGTTCGAGCTCCTTGGCACGCCTGAGGATGTCTCCAGAGTTCGCGAAGGATTGGAACAGTTTTGGCAGAAAACTACACCGACACAGGCGTAGAGGAAGCTCTCTCCCCGGAGCTGGACTACCACGCGCTGAACGCGCAGCTTAACCTGTACGACGCGGACGGACGCATCCAGTTCGACGCGGACCGTAAGGCCGCTCGCCAGTACTTCCTCCAGCACGTCAACCAGAACACGGTGTTCTTCCATGATCTGGAGGAGAAGCTGAAGTACCTGGTGGATGAGGGCTACTACGAGCAGCACGTCCTGGATCAGTATGACTTCGCGGATATTAAGGCGCTGTATAAGCAGGCCTACGCCCACAAGTTCCGTTTCCCGACGTTCCTGGGCGCGTTCAAGTACTACACGTCGTACACGCTCAAGACGTTCGACGGGAAGCGCTACCTGGAGCGCTTCGAGGATCGCGTTGCCATGGTGTCTCTGTACCTGGCGCGCGGTGACATCGAGCTGGCTCGCAGCTTCGTGGACGAGATCATGACGGGCCGCTTCCAGCCGGCCACCCCGACCTTCCTCAACGCCGGTAAGGCGGCGCGCGGCGAGCTGGTGTCCTGCTTCCTGCTGCGCATTGAGGACAACATGGAGTCGATCGCGCGCGGCATCAACTCTGCGTTGCAGCTGTCCAAGCGCGGCGGCGGCGTCGCCCTGCAGCTGACGAACCTGCGTGAGTCGGGTGCCCCGATCAAGAAGATCCAGAACCAGTCCAGCGGCGTCGTGCCCGTCATGAAGCTGCTCGAGGACTCTTTCTCCTACGCGAACCAGCTGGGCGCGCGTCAGGGCGCGGGCGCCGTGTACCTGCACGCGCACCACCCGGACATCATGCAGTTCCTGGACACCAAGCGCGAGAACGCGGATGAGAAGATCCGTATTAAGACGCTGTCCCTGGGCGTTGTCATCCCGGACATTACGTTCGAGCTGGCCCGTAAGAACGAGGACATGTACCTGTTCAGCCCCTACGACGTGGAGCGCGTGTACGGCGTGCCCTTCTCCGAGATTTCGGTGACGGAGAAGTATCACGAGATGGTGGACGACGGTCGTATCCACAAGAAGAAGATCAACGCGCGTCGCTTCTTCCAGACGATCGCGGAGATCCAGTTCGAGTCCGGCTACCCCTACATTGTCTTCGAGGACACGGTGAACAAGGCGAACCCGATCAAGGGCCGCATCACGATGTCGAACCTGTGCTCGGAGATCCTGCAGGTGTCCGAGGCCTCGACCTACAACGATGACCTGTCGTACTCGCACGTCGGCAAGGACATCTCCTGCAATCTGGGTTCGCTTAACATTGCGAAGACCATGGATTCTCCGGACTTTTCCAAGACGATTGAGATGGCGATTCGCGGCCTGACGGCTGTGTCCGACCTGTCGGACATCGGTTCGGTGCCGTCAATCGCGCGCGGCAACGCGATGAGCCACGCGATTGGCCTGGGCCAGATGAACCTGCACGGGTACCTGGCGCGCGAGCACGTGCACTACGGGTCCGAGGAGGCGCTGGACTTCACGAACATGTACTTCATGACGGTCCTGTTCGAGGCCATCAAGGCCTCGTGCACGATCGCGCGCGAGCGCGGCGAGCGCTTCGAGGGCTTCGAGGACTCGAAGTACGCGTCCGGCGAGTTCTTCCGCAAGTACATCGACGAGGAGTGGGCACCCGCTACGGACAAGTGCCGCGAGCTGCTCGCCGCCTCGTCCATCAAGGTCCCGACCCAGGCGGACTGGGAGGCCCTGGCTGCCGACGTCGCCACGTACGGCATGTACAACCAGAACCTGCAGGCGGTTCCGCCGACGGGTTCTATCTCGTACATCAACAATTCGACGTCGTCGATTCACCCGATCGTGTCCCGCGTGGAGATCCGCAAAGAAGGCAAGATCGGCCGCGTCTACTACCCGGCACCGTACATGACGAACGAGAACCTGGAGTACTACCAGGACGCGTACGAGATCGGCCCGGAGAAGATCATCGACACCTACGCGGTGGCCACCCAGCACGTGGATCAGGGCCTGTCGCTCACGTTGTTCTACCCGGACACGGTGACGACGCGTGATCTGAACAAGTCCTACATTTACGCGTGGAGGAAGGGCATCAAGACTCTGTACTACATGCGCCTGCGCCAGATGGCCTTGGAGGGCACGGCGGTTGAGGGCTGCGTGTCCTGCATGCTGTGATGTTTCGTTGAGTGGCGTGGGGGTCGGGAAACCGGTCCCCGCGCCGTTTTTTGAGCGCGGACGAGGCGGGGGCGGGGCTTCGTGGGCGCGGCAAGCTGGGTGCGCTGTGGGTGTGGGACGAGGCCGGGTAGCGTGCGTGGGACGAGGCCGTGGCGGGGCCGCGCATGAGGGCTGAGCCAGCCCAGGCCTCGCCGCTTTGCATCTGGCGCGTTAGGATCGGTCGAGCATCTGCCGGACAACGATTGTGGAGTGACGCATGAGCGATCCCATCAACCCCTACGCGCAGCAGGCACCTTACGGCCAGGGGGATGCAGGCTACGGGCCGGGCTACGGGCCGCAGGGGTTCCCTGGCTACCAGGCTTCGCCTTTCGCGGTGCAGCGCGCCCAGTCGAACGCGTCGACGGTCCGCACCTTGTCCTTCCTGAGTTTTCTGTTCGGCGGCCTCATGCTGTCGGGCGCGATGTGGATCTGGTCCGACAAACTGATCGAGGAAGCCCGACTCGCGGGCGTGCCGATGCCCATTATGAACGAACTTGCGAGCGCCCGATCAGCCGCCAAGATGTGCTCGATCATTCATCTTGTGGTCCTCGGCGTTGCCCTGGTGATCCTCATTGCCATCGTGGCGGTGTGGGGATTCTTGTTGGTGTCGATCTCGCGCTGATGAGCGTTACGCCACGCGGCTCCCGAGGTCTGTCCCCGGAACAAGAGGCACCTATAGCAGCGGTGGCGGAGCGATCAGTGATTCCCAGTGGGTATCTGGGTCCGCCTACAGTGTCGACAGCGGTCTGCGATACCATGAGTCGCAGATTCATGAGAGACAGTCACTGGGAGTAATGGATGAGCGATCCCGAGAATATTTTTGCGCAGCAGGTGTCCGACGACTACATGGCCCTCGAACGGCAAGGGAAGAGCGGCCAGCAGGATCCCTATAGCCAGCAGGAAACGTACGGTCAGGCGGGATACGGTCAGCAAGTCGCGTATGGTCAGCAGAGTCCTTACGGTCAAGCGGGATACAGCCAGGCACCTTACGGTCAGCAGGGTCTCTACGGCCAGGCGGGATACGGTCAAGCGGGATACGGCCAGCAGGGGCCCTACGGTCAGGCGGGATACGGCCAGCCCGTGTATGGTCAGCCCCTGTATGCGTCGCCAGCCAACTACGAGTACGAATCGATTCGCTCCAGCGCAATGATCGTCATGTGCATGGCCGGCATCAGCTTCTTCATTGCCCCGCTTATTCTGTCTGTTTCCGCCTGGGTATGGGGGCACTCGCTTGTCTCGAAGGCACGGTCGATTGGCGCTCCACAGGACGTTGTGGACCGTGCGCGCGCGGGCTGGCTCGCCGCGATGATCATTTCGATCCTGCAAATTAGCAGCTTCGTCTTGTTCATCGTGGTCTTTTGGATGGCCCTTGCGTCACAATCATGACCTTGTGCGGGCGGGCCCAGGAATCTTCCTGGACCCGCCCGTTTTGTTCCTCATGTGTCTGCGATAGGATGCAGCAGCGATCTGAAGGCAACCACATCTGGAGCAGCGCATGAGTAACATCAACAACGTCTTCGCGCGCCAGCCCAAAGCCGCGCAGACACTCACTTCGGCGCACGCCTGGGATCACACGGCTGTTCCAGTACAGTCCCCGGGGAATCCCCCGTTCTCGCGGCCCCCACACCTCCCGGCGCATGCCTCACGCCACGGATGTCCGGTCACCTACGGCCAGATTCTGGTGGAACAAGTCAGGGACTCCTACGATGCCCAGGTCCGAACCTCCTCCGTCATCCTGATCACCATCTCGCTGCTGAGTATCTTTTTCTGCTTCATCATCCTGTCCGGCGCATGCCTGCCAGCCGCGTGGGCGCAGGTACGCGCCGCAGTCGACTACCGCGTCCCCGAGTCCGCCATCAAGCTCGCCCGGACCACCTTCTATGTTGTGCTCGCGTGCTTCGTCGTTGACCTAGCTGCCCTCATCGCCTTCATTGTCTGGCTGGTCGGCTGACCGCGCACACCAGCCCCGGCCTCGTCCCCGAACCTCACGACCCGGCTACCGCGCGCGAACCCCGGCGCGCGGGACTGCGCCTGTAAACTTGACGTATGACTCCCCGATACGAAGCCCCCTCGCGCTCGATTTCCGGAACCGACGCTGACCTGCTCGATCAGCTCCGATACGCGGACGGGAGACCCTACGGGTTCTACAAGAACGCCCTCGGTGCCTGGGATTACGGCGACTTCACCCTCGCCATCGACCACGTGCAGGCCGACCCCTACGCCCCGCCCTCATCCCTGCGCGCCTGGACCCGACCCGAGGCCATGGGCCTGCCCGAGGCCGCCCTGGCCTCGCCCGACGCGCGCCTCGCCGCCGGGGACTTCATCGCCCGTGCCTTCGACGAGGCCATCCGTGCCCGCGGAGCGCGCGACGTGTCCATCGCCCGCGCCGGTGCCCTCATCCTCCAACGCTCCTACGCGACCGTCCTGCCCGACCGCGTCGAAGTCCGATTCCAGGTCAAACTCCCCGCGCGCGGACGCACGATCCTCGGCAAGAGCGCCGCACGCCTCTTCGACGTGGACGTGCCCAACATCGTCATGGACTGCTTCGACTTCGTGTCCGAAGACCCAGCCACCACCCGCAAGCGCTCCCGCCTCCTCGGCCACGTCGCCGCCTACGAGGACTACCGCGCCCTCCAGGGCATCCTCGAAGACCGCGGCTGGGTGTCCTTCGTCGCCGACGAGGCCATGCTCGCGCGACGCTCCGGCGTCTCCGAAGCACCCCTGGCCGGGGACGGCGTCGTCGCCTTCGCCGCCCCCGAGTCCTTGCGCGCCACCGTCACCCTGCCGCACGCCGGCGAGGTGTCCGGCATGGCGATCCCCCCGGGCCTCACTCTCATCGTGGGCGGCGGCTACCACGGCAAATCCACGCTCCTTGAGGCCATCGCCCAAGGCGTGTACGCGCACGTACCCGGCGACGGACGCGAACTCGTCGCTACCGACCCCACCGCCACGAAGGTGCGCGCCGCCGACGGCCGAGCCGTCACCGGCGTCGACATCTCACCCTTCATCACCCACCTGCCCGGCGGTGCCGACACCACGTCCTTCTCCACCGAAAACGCATCCGGGTCCACCTCGCAGGCCGCCTCCATCATCGAATCCCTCGAGCTGGGCGCACGCACACTCCTCATCGACGAAGACACCTCCGCCACCAACCTCCTCATCCGCGACACCCGCATGCGCGACCTCGTCGCCGCCGACAAAGAACCCATCACGCCCCTCGTCGACCGCGTCACCTCCCTCACCGAGGCCGGGATCTCCCTCATCATGGTCGTCGGCGGCTCCGGCGCGTTCCTCGACGCCGCCGACCGGGTCCTCATGATGGACAACTACCACTGCCTCGACGTCACCTCCCGCGCACGCTCGGTCGTCGCCGACCTGCCGCGCCCCCGCACCGACACCCCCACCAGCTGGGAGGCGGCACCCCGCGTACCCGCCGCGAAAGCCCGCGTGGACCGCCCGCGCACCAAGGCCTCGGGCACGTCCGTGCTGACCATCGACCGATCAACCATCGACATCTCCGACGTCGCCGCCGTCGTCGACCCCGGGCAGGCCGAGGCTATCGCCTGGTGCGTGCGCGGCGTCCTCGAAGAAATGGCCGGCAAACAGTCGATGCCCGACCTCATGGCCAAGCTCGGCCGACGCCTCGCCTCCGAGGGCCTGGACGCCGTCTGCAAGTTCGGCGCCCGCTCCTACCCGGCGTTCCTGGCGCGCCCGCGCCTCATCGACGTGGGTGCGGCCATCAACCGCTACCGCGGCCTGGCCCTGCGCGAAGCGCGCGGCGAGGGCGTTGCGGGCGAAGCGAGCACTGAGGTTTCCGAGTCGTAGTCGCTTCAGGCCCCACGGGTGTTCCGAGCACCGGAGGGACCGGCCGCCCGCGAGGCTAGGCGACCTCGCTTCGCTCGGTGCCGCGCCTCGAAGCCCGCCCGTGCCCTCCGGTCCCTCCGGTGCCCTCCACACCTGTGGGGCCGTGGTGATTGATGTGGATCGGCCCGCCCGCTTGCTGAGCCGGGCTGCTTGGTGTGCCTGTGCCCGTGGGCGGCGGCCCGCCCGCGAGCCGTCCGCGCTGCGAGCTTCGCTCGGCGCGTCGTCTCGAAGCCCGGCCAGGCCC